>MAAC01018028.1_pt1 | contig 15449 bp, 12 predicted proteins | sample 1115981 | NCBI WGS metagenome assembly MAAC01 (sample SAMN04961126, study PRJNA320927) | seawater metagenome | isolation source: sample BD02T64 sea water enriched with oil for 64 days | place: USA:Gulf of Mexico | collected 2013-07-27 | reverse complement strand
GGGTTTATTTCGTCTCCGGTGATTTCCCTGTAAATTGTTGAAACAACGGGAATATGCTGGAGAGGATTTATGATATCAAGAAAATCTAGAAAGCCGAATTCAGCCTCATTGCCTTCCGGATCTTCCGGTGTTTCTACGGCAGCGGTTGTTTTTGCAGATTGAGGGGCTTCAAGCTGGTTTTTAAAGCTGTTGGCCTGGTTGTTTAATGGCGCTTGTCCATCTGAATCAGGAAGTATTACCGATGTTGGACCGGGTGTTGAACTGACAGCTGCGCCACTCGCCGGGTAACTGGACGCTGGTTGGTTCGCATAGAGTTGATCCATCATAATAAGCACACCTGTCGTTTACTCTTAGACTGATAAGCAAATTTCAGGCCAACTTATAACAGGCCGTTTTTAAACACTTGCCTCAAGGCTTAGGTAATTTCAAGCCAGAGGATAAGGGCAGACTCTTCCCCCTTTGGGGTAAAGCTTGCCGATAGCAAAAATTTCAAGTGTAAATAATGCTAGGCTCAGAATCTTACAGAGTATGGCCAAAGCGGGAAGCTTTGGTTTGCAGGTAAAACTCATTATGCCCATTGGAGGGAAAGTGATGGGGAACGATTTCAGAAACCTCGATACCACACTCAATCAGGGCGCTTACTTTCTCAGGGTTATTGGTAAGCAACCGAACTTCGTCATAACCCATTTGCCGAAGCATTTCTGCCGCTGGAATATAAATGCGTTCATCGGGATCAAAACCTACCAGTTCGTTAGCATCAGATGTATCAGCACCTCGATCCTGAAGCTCATAAGCACGTAGCTTATTCATCAAGCCAATGCCGCGACCTTCTTGGGAGAGGTAGAGTAAGATCCCACCGCCCTTTTCGTTCATGAGTTTGGTTGCCCCGCGTAGCTGATCACCACAATCACAGCGCAGACTCCCCAATAAATCACCGGTAAAACACTCTGAGTGCAGTCGAACCAATACGGGTTGATCAGGATCAGGATCACCGATAATCAGGGCAAGATGTTCGACACCACCTTCTTTGGGGCGAAATGCAACGACGGTGGTTTTCTCCGCTGTGTCCAAAGGTATCTGTACAGAGGCAACTTTTTTCAAACCATAGGCGGCTGTACTGCGATAGCTTACGATGTCTTCAGCCTGAACTGTCAGCAAGTTATGTTTTCTGGCCAGCTCCTCACTGGAATCGTTTGGGGAATCATCCGGCAGATTAACAAATAGAACTGCAGGTAGAAGGCTTGCAAGTTTGGCTAAAAGAACGGAGCTTCTTGCTAGAATTTCAGGGACATCGGTTGTGAGAAAATTATCGTGACGAAGATTGATCCCAAGAGGATCGTGGACAGGATCAGCAAGATAAGTCACAGCCTCGGGGGACATTCCATCAAGGGCAAAGGCGATAACCTCTGTTGTTGAAATCAAGGGTTCAGCTTCCGTGATACCTATCGCTGCAGCACGACGTGCCGTTAGCAGCAAACATGGTTCGGCCTGAGCGATGTGTTTTAAAGTATCATTGACTTCGGCAGAGGCCGTTTCCGAGGCCTGAATGAGAGCAGCTTGTCCTCCTGGGCGCTGAATAATAACCGCCGCGCCGCGCCGTAGTTCGGCAATTGCACGTTCGACTGCTGGTAGGATTCTGGCGGCATTTTCTTCTAGCGCTGACACTTATCTGTTCTCTCGTCCGGCTTGATTTTCATTGGTATTATATCACCTGACTTTGTGATGCGCCCTTTATTTAGGAGACACAATCCTGATATTCCAGCGGAATGCGATAAAAAAGCTTCTGGTCAGTATACCAAAGCATGATTAATGGAAAGAGTGAAATTGCGAAGTGGCTGTTAGCTTTTGCGACAGATGGGGTCGATGCTTAATCCAAAGGATATTTTTTCACATAAGACTATCAGGATAGTCTAAATGTAATCTTTTGTGTTTAAAGACCTGTGTCCTTTGGAAAATGAGCTGAATTCATCGGTTAACTTGAATGTGAATAAGGCGAGTGTTATCTAGGTTAGGCACAATCTGATTATTGGCTGATTACGGGCTATTAGATTGTATGAGAAAAAACGGAGATATAACCTCCGAAAAATGACGGAAAAATGAAAAGGGGCCTATGGGATGACGACTTCGACCGGCCGTAAAATTCTACTTGTTGATGATGATGATGCGCTTCGTTCTTCATTAAGCGAACAGTTGCGTTTACATGAAGAATTTGAAACGACGGAAGCCATCAACGGTATGGAAGGCCTAGAGAAGGCTAAGGGTGATTACTACGACGCCATCTTATTGGATGTCGGGTTGCCAGATGTAGATGGCCGGGAAGTTTGCCGTCTTATGCGTCGTGCGGGAGTGAAGAGCCCGATCATTATGCTTACAGCAGCAGAATCAGATGCGGATACAATTCTAGGTCTTGATGCCGGTGCCAATGATTATATCACCAAACCCTTTCGTCTCGGGGTACTCCTTGCACGTTTAAGAGCACAGCTTCGCCAGCATGAGCAAAGCGAAGACGCTGTTTTTACCATTGGGCCCTATACTTTTCAGCCGAGCGGAAAAATTCTTATCGAAGGCGAAACCCAAAAGAAAATTCGCCTGACAGAGAAAGAAACTTCAATTCTTAAGTATCTGTATCGTAAAGGATCTCAAGTTGTTGGGAGAGATACTCTTTTGAACGAAGTTTGGGGTTATAACGCAGGCGTAACGACACATACTCTCGAAACTCATGTCTATAGATTGAGACAAAAGATTGAAATCGACCCTTCGAATGCAAAGTTATTAGTAACAGAGACAGGCGGCTATCGTCTGGTGCCTTAAGGTAAAAGGCATGTAGGTGTTACTTTGTAATTGGCTTTTATGAGCCGGGAGATTTTAGGACGTGTCTGAAGAGAGTGATTTTACGGTTAAATTCTGGGGAGTTAGAGGATCTATTCCCACTCCGGAAGATAGCCATAGACAGTATGGTGGCAATACTTCCTGCGTAGAGGTAAAATGCGGCGATCATCATTTCATTTTTGATGCTGGTTCGGGTATCCGATCTCTTGGTCAGGATATTTGCTGTGAGGGGGATAAGAAACAAGTCGATATCTTTTTCTCTCATACTCACCACGATCATATTATGGGCATGCCTTTTTTTGGACCGAACTTCTTTCCAAAAAACAAAGTCAGACTCTGGGCTGGGCACTTGCTGGAGCAAAAAAGCAATCTCCACGAAATACTCTGTCGCTACATGGCAGAACCTCTTTTTCCTGTCCCGCCCAAGGTGTTTTCTGCCAGTGTGACATTCCATGACTTTAATGGTGGAGAAACTCTGGAGCCTTATCCTGGGCTTAAAATCCGGACGGCACCGCTTAATCATCCCAATGGCGCAACAGGGTATCGGCTGGAATACAAGGGGCGTTCATTTTGCTATGTGACAGATACGGAACACGTACCCGGCAGTCCTGATCGTCAGATCCTTGAGTTGGTCGAAGGTGCAGACTGCATGGTCTATGACAGCAGTTATACGGATGATGAGTTTCCAAACTTTGTCGATTGGGGACATTCGACCTGGCAAGAAGGTGTTCGTTTATGTGAAAAAGCCAGCGTAAAGCAGCTGGTGGCGTTCCATCACGACCCTTGCCATGATGACGCATTTCTTGATCAACAGGCTCAGGAGGCCGAAAAAGTGCGTCCTGGGACCCTTTTTGCCAAAGAGGGTATGGTTCTTTCTCTCTGAACTTATTGACTGCCTGAGTTTATTGGCCGGGTGTCAGCCGGGTGTCAAACAGCACCAGATAAATCATTCTCAATTAGCGATCACGGAAAACTGACAACTCTTTGATCTTTTGGGGTATAGAATAAAGATAAGATGATCTTATCTAAGAGACTATTCTACTTTCACCAGAGGCTTATAACAGATGAAGTGGTTTAGCTCGGTTAATGAAACTGCTTTGCCAGAGCGGGTTCTTAATGCAATCCATGAGCAGGAAGATCAAACTGAGCAGCTAATTGGCTGGATACAGCTTGCTGTTGTGAGCATTTTTGGCGCCCTCTATTTGCTATCTCCGAAAACCTTTAACGAGGATGTCACTTTTGCCCCTGTCCCCTGGGCCTTGGCGATATATCTTGCCCTGACAGTCATTCGTATTATCTGGTCGTATAAGTACAGGATGCCAGACTGGTCTCTGGCTATGTCGGCTTTGTTCGATATGACTTTGCTGATGGTTTTGATCTGGAGTTTTCATATCCAGTATAATCAACCACCGAGCTTTTATTTAAAAGTGCCGACGCTTCTCTATGTCTTTATTTTTATTGCTATTCGGGCTCTCAGATTCGAAGCAAAGTTTGTCATTATTGCAGGCTTGTTTGCGGCGATTGGCTGGGGAATCATGATCCTCTATGTGGTCAAAATTGATTCTATGGATAGCATGATTACCCGTAATTATGTGCAATACATGACCTCAAATTCTATCCTCTTGGGGGCCGAGTTTGACAAGATAATCTCTATTTTAATCGTGACACTTATCCTTGCTGTGGCCCTCATTCGCGCCCGAAGATTATTGATACACTCAGTGTCAGAACGACAGGCTGCGGAAGAACTTTCGCGGTTTTTCTCTCCGGAAGTTGCCGCAAAGATTACCCACTCAGAAGATAAAATCATGGCTGGGAATGCAGAGCGTCGGGAAGCGGCTATCATGAACCTTGATATGCGCGGATTCACAAAGATGGCATCGCGGGAAACCGCCGAAGTCGTCATGGGGACTCTTGCTGAATATCAACAACTCTGTGTGCCGGTTATTCAAAAACATGGTGGGAGCATCGATAAGTTTATGGGGGACGGTATCATGGCGACTTTTGGGGCTTCTGAACCGTCTGAAACCTATGCTGCTGACGCTTTGAGAGCGATGGATGAACTTATGATGGTTACCAATAATTGGCACCGTGAGGGCGGGCAGGATGTTCCGCTGGTAAATGGTTCAATCGCCGTAGGTTCCGTTCTTTTTGGGGCGGTTGGCGATGATACCCGTTTGGAATACACGGTCATTGGGGACGCCGTTAATCTTTCTGCAAAACTCGAGAAACACAACAAGGATGTCGGCGCGCGCGCCCTTGCGGATGACGCTGCCTATAACAGGGCTCTTGAACAGGGGTACGAACCAAAGAGTCAGAAAAGAATGCTTGGAAATAGTCAGATAATAGGCATTTCCAGACCCGTAAACCTTGTGGTTATGGCCGAGTAAATTACAGGAAATAAGGTTAAAGCGGGATCAGATCAGGCCGATCCCGCTTTACTGGTTTACTTGTATGGGTCCGCGGCGTCGCGAAGACCATCGCCCAGGAAGTTATAGCAGAGGACAACCAGGATTACTGGCTGAACGGGCAAAAGAAGCCAGGGGTAGAGAACAACAGCGCTGATGTTTGTCGCTTCATTGAGCAAAACCCCCCAGGATGTAATCGGGGCACGCAGGCCTAGTCCCAAAAAGGAGAGGCTGGTCTCGCCAAGAATCATCATTGGTACCGCGAGCGTTGCGGAAGCGATCAAATGGCTGCTGAAAGATGGCAGAAGGTGCCTGCCGATCACACGCGCATGAGAAGCCCCCATCAATTGGGCAGCGGTGGTGAAATCTTCTTCTCGGAGGCTGAGCAGTTTTGATCTGACGGCTCGGGCTAATCCTGGCCAATCGAGAAATCCCAGGATGATGGAAATACCAAAGAAAACGCCAAGTGGACTCCAGGTGACGGGCAATAGGGCGGAAATTGTCATAAAAAGCGGTAAACTTGGAAAAGATTTCAGTATTTCAATGGCTCTGAGAACCATGCTATCGATCAATCCACCAAAATAACCAGCCATTCCTCCGAGTAATGTACCAAGTACAAAACTGATAAATACGCCGATTAGCCCGATTGTCAGCGAGATTCGCGAGCCATAGATTATCCGACTGAAAATATCACGCCCGAGACGATCGGTACCCCAGACAAAGAAAGTACTGTTATCAGGCGGGCATACAATGTGGAAATCCCCACTGAATAAACCCCAGAACTCGTAACTTTGATTGCTGCGACAGAAAAATTGCAACTTGTTAATTTTGGTTAAGTTTGGCGTATATTCACGCTGCAGGTTTTCCATGTTCAGGTTGTAGTCAAAGCTGTAAACAAAGGGCCCGATAAGCTCGCCTTCATGAAACAGATGAACAACTTGTGGGGGGGCGTAAATATAATCGATTTCACGGTTATGCAGGCTGTATGGCGCGACAATTTCAGCAAATAAAGCAACGGTGTACATGCATAATAAGATGATGCCTGAATAGACCGCTAATTTGTGTTTTTTGAATTTCCACCACATTATCTGCCATTGAGAAGCAGTGTAGTATCGCTCTTGCTGAGGCGTTAGTTCTGTTACTGAAGCGGGGTCAAACGGCGCTGGATTTACATAATGTTCCAAGGGTTGCTTACTCATTTTTCTGCTCCCCCACCAAGACGAATTCTCGGGTCGATTGCCACGAGTATGAGATCTGAAACAAAGACGCCGACGACAACGAGAGAGGCTTCAATAATCAGGAAGGATCCGGCAAGATACATATCTTGACTTAAAAGTGAATTCACCAACATCGGACCTGTCGTTTCCAAGCCCATTACGACGGCAACAAGAACGGACCCAGAGAGTAAATCCGGAAGGATGGAGCCGATGTCTGCGATGAAAGGGTTGATAGCCAGTCTAAGGGGGTATTTCAAAAGGATCTTAAGGGGAGATTGCCCTTTGGCTTTGGCGGTAATGACATATTGTTTTGATAGTTCATCAAGCAAATTAGCCCTTAATCGACGTATCATTCCCGCAGTGCCTGACGTTCCTATGACAATAACGGGGACCCACAGGTGCTCCAGTACGGAAAGGAATTTATCATAACTCCAGGGTTGGCCGATAAACTCTTCGTCCATAAGGCCGCCAATAGAGGTGCCAAACCACACGTTTGCAAAATATAACAATATGAGTGCAAGCAGGAAATTTGGGGTTGCTAACCCAATAAACCCGACAAAACTAAAAACATAATCTCCGACGGAATATTGATTTACAGCGGTATAAATTCCGATAGGGAAAGACAGGATATAAGTAAATAAGGTGGCAGCAAGGGCAAGAATAATCGTAAGGATTATTCGGTCGCCTATTACCTCGTTTACAGGTAGCTCATGTTCGAATGAATATCCCAGGTCACCCTGTATAAGGCCGGTTACCCAGTTAAAATACTGGACATACATGGGCTTATCCAACCCGTATTCCGTCCGAAGGTATTCAATTTTTTCCTGATCGACGTTCTCACCCTGAGATTGCATTTCTGCAATCTGGGTTTCAAGAAAATCACCGGGCGGAAGCTGGATAAGAACAAAAATAATTGCCGAAATAATCAAAAGGGTGGGAACCATCGCGAGGATGCGGTTGACCATATAGCCAAGCATTATAGTGCCTCCTCTGTTTCTAGGTGAGACATGAGGAGGGCATCAGAACCTTTGCAGGCTCTGACAAAATGACCACCACCAAGGTCAAACATTTCCATCTTGTTTACTTCATCAACCGTAAAAGGGGCAGGCCATTTTGACGGTATTGATGCCTTACTGGCCAACAGGTCATGCAAATCGAGGGGTCGATCCAAATCAGGATCAGGAACCGCAGAGACCAGTGCGCGGGTGTAAGGATGTACAGGATTCTTGAACAGAAGTTCTTTGGGGGCTGTTTCGACGATACGTCCGCTGCACATAACCATGATGCGATCTGCAACGTAATCAATCACAGCCAAATTGTGACTGATGAAGATATAAGTTAGTCCGAGAGCTTCTTTTAGATCTTTTAACAGGTTGAGAACTTGCGCCTGAATAGAGACATCCAGGGCAGAAACGGGCTCGTCGCAGATCAAGAGGTCGGGTTGGAGCGCAAGCGCCCGTGCAATGCCGATACGCTGGCGCTGTCCACCTGAAAAAGAGTGAGGGTAGCGGTTGATATGCATGGGAGCGAGTCCCACGACATCCATGAGACGCTCCACCATTTTACGTCTTTCAGCGACATTTTTCATACCGTGGATGAGCAAGGGCTCACCGATGAGTTCCTGCACGGTCATGCGAGGATTGAGCGAACTGTAGGGATCTTGAAACATAAACTGAACGCGCTCGCGGAAATCGAACAACTCTGATTTTTTCAAGCTGAGAACATCAACAGGATTGTTTTCCTGATCTCTGAAAATAACCGACCCACTATCGGGAGAAAGAGCACGCATTATAATTTTTGAAAGTGTCGTCTTCCCACATCCGCTCTCGCCGACAAGGCCGAGGCATTCTCCGCGTTTTACATAAAAGCTGATGTCATCAACAGCCAAGACTTTTTCATCGATGCTTTTTGAGAAAAATCCTCCCTTTCTGATAGAAAAGGATTTATTGATGTTTTTCACCTCTAAAAGGGGAGGGTCATCTTCCGAAATGACTCGACGTTTACGCTTGGCAGTCAAGATTGGATTGTCATCAGCATGAATGATTTCCCGGATTGGCTTTAGCCGCTCGCCTGGTTTCATATCAAATCGCGGAACCGCATTTAAAAGGGCTTTGAGATAGGGGTGGCTGGCATGTCGGAATATGTCTTCGACTGTGCCACTTTCCATTATCTCTCCGTGATACATCACAACCACTTCATCTGCCATATTGGTCACAACACCCAGATCGTGTGTGATCATGAGCACAGACATGTCGAGTTCGATCTGCAAATCTTTTATTAATTTAAGAATTTGCGCTTGTATCGTCACATCCAAAGCGGTGGTGGGCTCATCTGCGACAAGGAGAGCGGGGTGGCAAACCAACGCCATTGCGATGACGGCACGCTGCCTAAGACCGCCTGAGAGCTCAAATGGATAGGTCTGCATCGCTCTGATCGGATCTGGAAATCCAACCATCCGTAGCATATCCGTGGTCATTTCAAGAGCTTGCGAAGCGCTCATGGAACGATGAAGCTCAAGGGCTTCACAAATTTGATTTCCCACAGTATGAACCGGAGAGAGAGAGGTCATCGGTTCCTGGAAAACCATGGATATACGACCACCCCTGATATTGCGCATCTGCCTGCTATCGGGGTGGATTTGGGCGATATCGAGTATTTCCCCTGGATTTTTAGGATCTGCAAAGAGGATTTGTCCACTGGCGACGTGAGCTATTTTGGGAAGAATCCCCATAATTGCCTGACTGACAACAGACTTACCCGAACCGGACTCCCCAACCAGAGAGACGGTTTTCCCTTTTGGAATGCGAAAAGACACCCCCTTTACCGCATTCAGCTCACCCTCGGGGAGTTTGAAGGCCACACGCAGGTCATTGACCTGTAATAGATCGTTCACGGCTTAATCTCAGCCCCACTGTTCATACCCTGTTGACCTGACCCTTTATTATGCTTCACAGGTTAAATCCCGGAATGAGTGGGTCAGGCATTTCACTATCACCTTCTGGATCCAGTCCAATATCTAGCATATTGCCAACTGTGCCCGGGTCAAGCGGGGCTTTGTATTCTTTAACAGCCAAGATCGCACACCACACGAGGTAGCGAAAACCATAAAGACTGGAATCGACGGTGATTTTCTGATCGTCGTTTTTTATGACGAGATGCAAAATACCTTTTGGCTTTTGATTATCATCCTTTTCTTTGGCTGGGCGACCAAAATAACGTAGCTCTATGTTTTTGATAGATTTCCATGAGATTTCTTGTTGGCTCCAGCTCTTAAAACGTACACCTTCTTTATCAACCTTTACCAAGGATTTATGACGTTTATAACTTTGGAAACCAAAGAAACAAAAGATGGCGACAACAGATCCAAAAAAGAGGATTGAAATTAAATTTACCAACCCATAAACCAGGCCACCAACACCGATGGTTAACCCAACAATTGTTTTTGCGTAATCCCAATAGATATCAAACAAGGGGTAATGGAGACTGTGTGATGAAATTTTATCCACGGGCGTTACTTTCTCGGGTATTTTGTGCCTGGATCATTTTATAAACGATATTGGCTGAATTTTCTGCACCATTCATACGGATATCAACTTTGTTAACGGGATGTCCTGTCGTGGCATCACCCACCATGGCATCAATAGCCTGTGCCAGATACGTTGGAGAGAGTAGTTTTTCCGATATAACTTTAAGAGCACCAAGTTTTTCAAGTTTCTCAGCTCTGGCTGTCTGCTCGCTTTGTGTGTCTGCGGAAAAAGGGACGACGATAGCCGGGGTCGATGTTGTTAAAATCTCAAGTACAGTATTGTAACCAGCCTGACTGATCGACAATTGGGAAGCTTTGAGGAGCCTTTGAAAGTCCGGTCGGTTGCGTTCAACCGTCATGCCCTTTGGTGCCCGATCAGTAATTGCTTTAAAATCCTCTTCGGGAAGGTTGTTTCCAAGAAGAAGGCGCCAGGGAACATCTTTCAATTTGCTGAGCTCCTTGGCATGAAGCACCGCTTCAGCAAGAGGCTGTGCCACGGCTCCACCTCCTGCAGAAACAAGTACACCATGGCGTGGAGAGCGTTCCTGTTCTGTAGAACAGGCAAGATTTCCTGTGTCGGATTCTACGACATATCCAGTATAACTGATTTTGTCAGCTAGTTGGTCGGCCAGAGGAAAACTAGCTTCTAGAGGGATGAAGGAAGAATCCCCATGGACCAGGACATGATCAATGTCTTTTTTAACACGATCAATAATCCACTCCCCTTTTCCCGGTGTTTTATGTGTTGTCAGAATATCCCTTATGGATGTGACGATAGGAATTCCTTTTTCCTTGGCAAGGGATATCAGGGGATCTAGTTCAAATCGCATTTGACGACGGCCAAAGGGAAACATCTCTAGCAGGAGCATTTTAGGATCGGCCTCGTTGAATTTTTGTAGAAGAATGTCTTTTCGCTTTTCTTTCCATGAATCATCGACGACTTGATTCTCAATGTTCATCAATACTTTAAAACTGTCATCGGCGGCATGAAGAGGCGGCAGTTGACATAACTCGACTTCACCAACGTCCAGATTTGGAACAGGTCGACCGCCGGTGACAAAAAGAACGTTCAATCCTTTTTTGTTCATAGCTTTGGCAAGGAGTGAGGCCCTTCTTAAATGACCGATCCCCAAGAGGTGCTGTACATAAAGAAACACGTCAGTACTCATCGTTTCTTTCCTGTAGCTGGGCTGTGATCAGGCTTTGTCGAAAAATTTGGCACGGGGGAATTGGGTAGGGGAAAATCTGGACTGTTATCCAATAGAGAGAGATTCATTTGTGATACTTCTAAACTGCCGGATCGAGAAATTCTAAACAAATGCGCACTGTTGTCCCGTAGTTTTTCGGGTGGCTTCCCCAACATGTTCCAGCCGATTGCCTTGGCATAAATGGCGCGTATTATCCCTTTATGTGCCACGCAAACAGCAGAACAATCTTGCTTTGCCAGTTTTATCAAAAAGGGGAGAAGACGATCTTGAACCTGTCTGGGGCTTTCCCCATCCGGTGGCAGAAGATCGAGCCCCTGATCTTCCATGGCCTGAAGTTTTGGACCAAGTGTTTCGCGAAGCTCAGGCAACCGTTTTCCCTCCCAATCACCCCAGGACATTTCTGTAAGAAGGGGCTCTGTTGTGAGAGTATCCTTGCCCATAATTCTTGCGGTCTGTTGAGCTCTTTTTAAAGGGCTGACATACCAGGGCGCAACATACCAACTCTTTGGCAATGACCATTGTCCAACCTGGTTTTGGCCCGCTGCAGACAGAGATATATCAGTTCGACCCTGCATGCGTTTCTCCGCATTCCAAACTGTTGGCCCATGGCGAAGAATTAGCATCTCGCTCATGCTGTTTGGAACTCGGAAAGGTCATTACCGTTCAAGATCGCCTTGAGAATAGCTGCGGTTTGATCAGCACCATTGGTATCCAGGCTCGAAGGAGGACGTTGTTCGATGCTGATTGTCTGGTCAATTGCATCAGAGAGGATCTGTCCGGTGAGGTCTTCTTCGTCAACGTAAGCCAGAGCATTACTTTCAGCTAACAGTTTAGCTCTGAGAGTCTGTTCTGTTTCCAGGCCTCCCGAATAGGGGACGATCACTCTGGGACAGCCTGCGCGAAGGACTTCCATAACCGTGTTGTATCCGCCTTGGCTAATTGAAAGCGCACAATTGGGCAACAGAGAAGTAAAATCAGGTCTGGAACGTTGAATAATCAGGCGATCTTCAGCCAGAGCGGCGTATTGAGCAAAGATATATTCGGGCAGGCTGTGTCCTATCAGGATTCGCCAGACCTTGTCTTTCAAAGGGCTTAGTTTTCGAGCTGAAACAGCAGCTTTAACAAGGCGTTCGCTTACCGCTCCACCACCTGTTGAAACGATGACTTCATCCTCCCCGTCTGTGGGGTGCGGGGCTTCATCCACCTTCTCATCAACCACATAACCGCTGTAGAGAATTTTTTGTGAAATTTCTCGTGCAGGATGAAAGGTTTTATCAAAGGGAATAAGCTTGGGATCACCGTGGATGAGGACGTTGTCAAAATGCTTTTCGACCCAGTTAAGCATTTCAATAATACGTTCTTGTTTGGGGGCTTTTACCAAAATATCGCGGACGGAAGAGATAACCTTGGGCGGGTTTTCACAGTTTTTGGCTGCTTCCAGAAGCGGGACGAGCTCAAACCGCATCTGACGACGACCAAAAGGAAACATCTCGAGGAGAACCAAGCGGGGCCTGGTATCATGAAAAATCTTTAAAAGCTGCTCGGAACGTCTTTGTTTGAAAGCTTTATCAATCGGTTGGTCATTTTTATCAAGCAGCTCTTTGAAGTAGATACCGTCTGCACGGACGGGATCGAGCTGGAAAAACCTTGCTTTTCCTGTATCAAGACCCGGTACATCCATGCCGCCAGAGACAAAAGCGACTGACAGCCCCGCACGCTCCATTGCTCGTGTCAGAGTTGCTGCTCGGCGTTGATGCCCAATCCCCAGTAAATGTTGTACGTAAAACAGTACGTCTATGCGGTTATCTTGACTCATTACATCCTAAAGTCTGTTGTTGGTTTTACCAAAATCAAGAAGTGGCAAACCCGGTTGTATATAGTCTTTCCTTGATGCTGCGAGTATAGCATCTAGCTTATGTCCTGCGTTTTCCAAGCTATGGATTGCGTCTACTTTTTCGGCTGCAGCCTGTCCCATAGCGCGCCTTCTGACTGGGGCTGTAAGCAGTGTTCGCAAAGCAGCGGCAAATGCAATGGAATCCCCGGGGGTTGTCAAAATACCGGTTTCGCCATCGGTTACGACAGCTGGTACGCCACCAGTGTTGCCCGCAATAACAGGTAGTCCCCCGGCTTGAGCTTCGAGGAAGGCAAGGCCAAAGGCCTCGTTGATCGCGGGCCAGGTATAGATATCACAGGCTGGTATCGTATGGGCTAATTCTTCAGCTGTGAGTTCTCCAGCATAAATTACTTTGATTGATGGTGCCCATTTAAAGGCAGCCTCAACCTCGGCTCTGGCTTTACCATCACCTACAACAAGCAATTGCCAGTGTAAATCGGGAAGCCCTCGCAAAGCATTTGCAAGAACCCGATAGGATTCGAGCTTGTCTCCCTTTCGCATCATCGCGATACAAAGCAACCACTGTTTATGGGGATCAAGGCCATAGGTCTTGGAAAGTTCTATTCTATGTTTAGCGCAATTACCCCGGGCAGTGACCAGCTTATCAACCATAATAAAAGGGGGGAGCGACCAGTTGCGTAAACCAGAAGGGAGGCAGTGCGAATCATGCGGATTCAAGCTGATAACACATTCAGCTTGATCAAGAGCGGCAACAACCGCTTTATGGCTTAGATCCCATGGTCCTCCAGCACGTTTATTGGCAACAGAGGCTTCTATTGCGACATATGGAATATTTAATTCCCGGCAAACGATCGGCCCAATCCAGTCCGGGGCCTTGTAATAGAGGTGGTAGGTCAGCCAGAGATCAGGCTGTTTTGCTTTGGGCAAAGATTTGAGCTTCCGAAGATATCGCTGAGCTATTTTTTCTCCGATAAGCTTCAGTCGACGTTGTTTCTCGGGATTACCTTCGCCGTCACGGCTTCGCAGTTGAGAAGCCAGTTCGACTTCGTGGCCTTTTGTTTCCAATGCCTGGATTAAAAGCCTGGCGACATGACGATCACCAGAAGGGGTTTTGTGCCGGGGAGATTTTAACGGAGCATAAAAAGCAATGCGCATCCCGACACCTGATCAACTGGCCATAAAGCGGGTAATCAGCTGATCAATTCCCCGTTTCATGGAAAAGTCGTTTCTGACGCGCGTAGCACCGGCTTGGCCCAACTGACTTCGAAGTTTAGGGTCCTTGATGAGGCGTTCAATGGCTTGACTGAGTTCTTGCGGGTTTTGTGGGGATACCAGAAGCCCTGTTTTGCCATCTATTATCAACTCTGGAATGGCCGAAATACTTGTCGACAGGCAAGCCAACGCTTGGCTCTGGGCTTCCATGAGAACATTTGGCATACCATCGCGGTCGCCGTCTTCTGTGATACGACTGGCGAGAACAAACAGGTCAGCTTTGCGATACTGTTCCAGCACGACTTCCTGAGGCTGGGCGCCCATCCAGGTGATTTTATTTGTTAGATTCAGACTTTTGGCCTGTTTCATGAGATCTTTACTTAGAGATCCACCACCAATGTGAACGAAATGCCAGTTCAGTGTTTTGGGGAGTAAGGACAGCGCTTCCAAAAGATCATCATAGCCCTTTTTAGCAACTGCTCTACCGACGGAAATAAGGGTGACCTGTTGTTCTTCTGAAGTACCGTCGCGCAGCACCTGGTCATTATCAGCTTTATCAAAGCGTTCAAAATCGAGGCCATGATAGACAAGATCCACGCGGTCATTGTCAGGGGAGAGACTACTGAGGTAATCGACATTGACCTTGGTACAGGTTGCGAGCCATTTGATATCCGCGAGCTTCTCGCGTAACTCCCACTCCGGGGTTGTCCATATGTCTTTGGCATGGGCAGATCCGCACCAGGGCAAATCCCGCATAAAGGCTGCATAGCGGGTTACTGAAGAGGGGGTGTGTAGAAAGTGAGCATAGAGCCAGTCGACTTCAGCGGGAAGCTCAGCAGCAAGGACACAAGCCTGTGCAAACCGACGAATACGGTTGGGTGTTTTATCTCTTTTCAGGTCCTTGAAGAATGTGGACCGCGCTTTTTTATATCCCGGGAGTTTTCTGACTTTCCACCAGCTCTTGATAACACGCAAAGGTTCTTGATAGATATACTCGGGAAGATAGCGAACGGGCGCTTTTATTTCTCTGTGAATTGGATGAGTAGAGCTGTCGGTTGGGTGCCGTAGAGAAACAAGCGACAACTCAAGGCCGCGTTTTTCTAATGCGAGAAGTTCCTGAGCGATAAACGTTTCTGACAGGCGTGGATAGCCCTTTAAAATAACGGTGACTTTTTTACTCATACCGTTTGATATTAT
>MAAC01014903.1_pt1 | contig 15450 bp, 18 predicted proteins | sample 1115981 | NCBI WGS metagenome assembly MAAC01 (sample SAMN04961126, study PRJNA320927) | seawater metagenome | isolation source: sample BD02T64 sea water enriched with oil for 64 days | place: USA:Gulf of Mexico | collected 2013-07-27 | reverse complement strand
AATGGACAGTCGGCTTACTGGATGATGTTACCCATATATAGTTTCATTTTATTCTATGCTGTTAAAGGCCATAAGCTTAAAAACTGGAAATAGTGTTATACCAATTTGATTAATCAAGTTGGTATTAATTTAATTCTGTCAAATTTATCCGTATGGATATCCGATCTCACTAGTTGAGGGTGCGTTAAACGATCTAATTTGATCGACCCTGAGTTTATGCTCAGGGTTTTTTTTGATTAAAATTTAGTACTTAGTTCGGCGAAGCCTCTAATGCAGAACAAAAGGCGGGTCGTACCCTTCTATATTTAAAGGTTATTTAAAATTAAGATGAGCTCGAATAGTTAATCGAAATCACTTTGCTTTGACTGTTTATTGTACAGATATGGTTTTCGCTTTTAGAGTGTGATACCTTGTTTTGACATGTATATTAATATAAATTTATTAGACAATTTTTATCAAGGGAAAATGATAATAAAGATATGTACTGTAGTAAGTTAAGTGTTAATAAAAGTAAAATATAAAAATAAGAGTGGGCTATGACAGATTATCAAGAAAAAACAGTCACTGTAATATATTACAGTGATACTTCCCTTGAGCTTTTACACCAAATAGAATCATTCCTACAATGTCCTAAAGGGCGCGTGGTAATACCTGATAGCTTTAAAAAAGGTAAGTCTATTATTGCGGTTTGCGAAGGTGAAATTAACATTATGAATAAAGTGGGCGATCGGATTTTGTCAGTAGATGAAGTCGCTTAACAAATAAAAACTTATTTTTAAATTCACAATGAAAAACGCTACCCAAAGATAAATATTATTATAATCTTTGGGTAGCGTTTTTTAGTTTTTAGTTTTTATTTTTCAGTATCAGTTAATATTTCTTACTTTCTAACTGCTCTTTCGTGTAAGTTGGCTTTGCATGTTTCTCGCCCATGTCGTCAGCTAATTCTTTTGGAATATAGTTTTCGTCATGTTTAGCTAGTACTTCACTTGCTTCAATATAATTGCCGTTTACAAGCACACCATTGGCGACAATACCTTGTCCTTCACGGAATAAATCAGGCAATATGCCATCGTAATGCACTTCAATACTGAGATCAGAGTCAGTAAACTCAATGGGCATTCTCATATCAACAAGTTCGAAGGTGACTTTTAAGTTATTAGGATCACGTTTGACACTACCAGGTACAACCAAACCACCGATACGTAGGCGTTGTCCATTAATCGGTTTAATGCCGCTGTCATCTTTACCTTGATAAATTTCAGACGGTTTATAGAATAAATCAATGTTTTGACTTAATGCATAAAGTACTAGTCCTGCGACGATACTTAAGCCGGCTAGTATGGAGATAACGATAGTTAAGCGTTTTTTACGACGGGGATTCATGAAACAGCCTCATTAGTATTTTTAGATGGATTTTCAACAACAGAATTTTCTTGGTCAGCAGATTGCTTTTGTGCCGCTTTACGTAATTTTTTCTCACGTAATAAACGTTTAGCAATTTTATCTTTTACGTTTTTATGATTATTATGGCTAGTATAAACGAGCAGTGTTAACAGCAAAGCACTAACGCCATAAGACAACCAAACGAAAAAAGCGTAACCACCCATATCAAAAAATGCCGATATACTGTCAAACTGCATTATTTAACTCCTTCTGCGGTAATTAATTCACGTACCCAAGGGCGCATGGCATTACGAGCTAATATCTCGGTACGAAAACGAATACAAATAACAAAGGTAACCAACATAGCAAACCCTAAAAAGCTGAATACAAAAGGTAAGAACATATCCATACTCATTGAAGGTGCTTCCATTTTACTCACGGTAGCGCCTTGGTGAAGCGTATTCCACCATTCAACTGAATACTTAATAATAGGAATGTTCACTACACCTACTAGCGATAATATTCCAGCCGCCTTTCCTGCCAAATTCTTATCTTCAAAAGCATTATGTAAAGCGATAACACCTAGGTATAGAAAAAGTAAGACCAGTTCAGAGGTTAAGCGTGCATCCCAAATCCACCAGGTTCCCCACATAGGTTTTCCCCATGCAGCGCCTGTGAATAATGCAATAGCGGTAATTACTGCGCCTACGGGAGCCATAGCTGCTGCTGAAGCGTCGGCTAATTTAAATTGCCACACTAAGCTACAAAAAGCCGCTGATGCCATGGCTACATAAATACTCATCGACAAAATAGCTGTAGGTACATGAATGTAAAAAATTCTAAAACTGTCACCTTGTTGGTAATCGGCAGGAGCAAAAACAAGCGCCCAAACCATACCTATGGCAAGTAGTAGAATAGTGATTTTAGAAATCCAAGGTAAAAGTCTACCCACAAAGTGATAAGACACTTCAGGGTTTGCATAAGGGTGTAACCATTTCCACATTAGTTGGTACTCACTTTTAATGCTGAGCTAACAGCAAAAGGGGCTAAGGTTAAAGAGCCAAAAAACAGTGCGGCAATTATAGCAAGTTGTCCGCTGTAGGGTAAGTTCATTGCCGCAGTATCTATTGCACTAGTCGCAAAAATTAATACCGGGATATAAAGCGGTAATACTAATAAACTAAGTAATACGCCACCTTTTTTAATGCCAACCGTTAGTGCAACACCAATGGCACCTAATAAACTTAATATAGGAGTACCCAATAATAGTGTCAGCATTAAAGCGCCGTAGCTGTTTTCATTCAAATGCAATAGCACTGCAAGTAAAGGGGCAATGAAAATAAGCGGCAAGCCGGTAACTAGCCAATGGGCAATGATTTTGGCTAATACTAAAATGAAAACAGGATGAGGGCTTAGTAACATTTGTTCTAACGAACCGTCGTCGTGATCTGATTTAAACAAGCGGTCGAGCGACAATAAAGTAGAAAGTAATGCCGCAACCCAAATAATACCAGGGGCTATGCGCGATAGAGTGGCAGATTCAGGGCCAATGCCTAATGGGAATAGGGTGACGACAATAATAAAAAATAACAGCGGATTAATAATGTCATCACGATGACGAAAGGCAATAGTGAGATCTCGCTTGATAATTAATTTGAAAGCGGTTTTATACGATAAATTGTGATCGGGTATCATGCTAAGTTATCTCTAATAAAACTGGTAATCTAGGGTGACTTTTTTCACCCTATCTTCAGGGAATGATAAGTCTTGGTGAGTGGTTAATATAACACAGCCACCACGCTCGGCATGAGCCAAAAATAGCTGTTCTAGCTCAATAATCCCACGTTTATCTATAGCAGTAAAAGGTTCATCTAAGATCCATATAGTCGCTGAGCTTTGCCACAGTCGCGCTAAAGAAATACGGCGATGTTGCCCTGCGCTCAAATGTGAAGCTAGTGTATCTTCAAAACCTAATAAATTGACTTTTTCTAAGGTTTCTTCAGCAGTAGATGCATCGTTACCATGTAAAGATAAGTTAAACTCCAAATTTTCTTGAGCCGTCATCTCACCTTTTACACCGGGTAAATGGCCTAAATACAATAGATTTTGATGAAACAAATCCGCATTTTCTCGAATACTTTGGTCTTGAAATACTACTTTTCCATCGTAGGGCTGTGATAAGCCGGCTAAAATACGTAATAAACTCGTTTTACCCGAACCGTTGGGGCCTTCAACTTGCACGATATCACCGCTGTATACTGACAAATCGAGCGTTTCAAATAAAATTCGCTCTTCACGAATACAAGTCAATGCGCTGGCTGATAACAACAATTGTTTATCAGATTGCTTAGCTGGGCGCTGAATATTAAGAGAGTTTGCCAAAAGATTCACTTTTTGAATAATTATTGTACGTTAGTTTTTACACCAAATTTAAGAGACAAATGTTAGCGTAATTTACGGCATAAAACGTTGATTTAGATCCTAATATCAAGTCGGTTAATATCATACTATATCGCTCGGTAAAGGCTAGCCCTAGAAATGATAAAATTATTCATTCATTTTCTGGTTACTGTGATGAAATTGCACAGCATATAATGCTAGAATTACCAAAATTTTTAGTTTGAATTGTTTTTCTTTATCTACCCATTTGCAGGTAAATGAATTAATAAGTTTACTAAAACGCCATGGCAATGGTGTCTTTTATTGATTAATTTTTGTATTTAGTGATTGCACTGAATCGGAGAAAGTAATGACCCCTGAAGTAATGCTCCCTGAGTTAGGACATTTCGCCCTTATTATAGGATTGGCTTTTGCTATTTGTTTAAGCATTATCCCACTCGTAGGTTTAGCCAGTAATCAACAACGTTTAGTCGGCTACGCTAAACCCCTGACCTTTGGTATGTTTGCTTTTACTGCCATCAGTCTCATTATCCTCGCTTGGGGTTTTGTTAACGACGACTTCTCTATCAAATATATTGCCAGTCATTCAAACTCTCATTTACCCTATTATTTTAAAATTAGTGCTGTATGGGGCGGACATGAAGGGTCTCTATTGTTATGGGTTTTCTCATTAACTGCTTGGACTGCTGCGGTTGCTAAATTCAGTAAAGGAATTGATGAAGCCTTTATTTCTCGCGTTTTAGCTGTTTTAGGTATGATTGCCGTTGGTTTCATGTTGTTCACTCTATTAACATCAAACCCATTTGAACGTTTATGGCCAATGGTGCCAGCCGAAGGCCGCGATTTAAATCCTCTTTTACAAGATATTGGTTTAATTATTCACCCTCCGATGCTTTATCTTGGTTATGTTGGCTTTTCAGTTGCTTTTGCTTTTGCTGTTGCCGCTTTAATGTGCGGTAAGTTAGATGCTGCATGGGCACGTTGGGCAAGACCTTGGACCGTAGCTGCTTGGGTATTCTTAACACTTGGTATTGCTTTAGGTAGTTGGTGGGCATACTACGAACTTGGTTGGGGTGGCTGGTGGTTTTGGGATCCTGTAGAAAATGCTTCATTTATGCCTTGGCTGGTAGGTACCGCGCTTATTCATTCATTAGCGGTCACTGAAAAACGAGGAACGTTTAGAAACTGGACGGTATTATTAGCAATTTTTGCGTTTAGTTTAAGTTTATTAGGGACTTTCTTAGTGCGTTCAGGGGTTATCACCTCAGTACATTCTTTTGCTGCAGATCCTGGTCGTGGTTTGTTTATTTTACTCTTACTGGCTATTGCGGTTGGCGGCTCATTAACGCTATACGCTTTTAGAGCTAGCAATGTTCAAACGTTCAGCCGTTTTGCTTTGTACTCTCGTGAAACAGCCATACTTATTTGTAATATTATTTTAGTCGTAGCAACCGTTACCGTGATGTTAGGCACCTTGTATCCGTTACTTGTTGACTCATTAGGCCTAGGGAAAATATCAGTAGGCCCTCCGTATTTTAATGCGGTATTTGTGCCGATTATGAGCTTACTCTTTGTCGTGATGGGTATTGGCCCATTAATTCGTTGGAAAAAAGCCAAACAAGGTGAATTGCGTAAACAAATGCTGAGTCCATTGGTGATCAGTATTATTGTTGGTGTTGCCTTCCCATTTTTATATGGCGGTGAGTTTATTCTTCTTGTGACTATGGGCGTTGGCTTAGCTTGTTGGGTTCAGTTGGTGGTATTAAAAGAAATATATAATCAAATAAACTCAGGCAATGAAAAATGGAATTTCTCAAAACTGACCTTAAGCCAATTGGGCATGACCATTGCTCATACTGGTATAGCAATTACCATAGTGGGCGTTACGTTAGTATCAGTCTATGAAAGTGAAACTAATGTAAAAATGCATGTCGGCGAAAAAGTTCAGATTGCTGACACGCATTACGAAGTTGCTTTTAAAGGTATAAAGCAGGTTAAAGGAGCTAATTACAGCGCCGAACAAGGTCAACTTGAAGTCTATAAGAATGGCAACTTTGTGACTTTATTAAAACCAGAACGTCGTACATATTTAGTACAAACGATGGGGATGACAGAAGCTGGTATTGATCCAGGACTATTCCGAGATATATATGTTGCATTAGGTGACCCGCTTGAAGGCAACGCTTGGGCGATTCGTGTACATTTCAAACCTTTCGTTCGTTGGATCTGGCTAGGTGCAATTTTTATGGCGTTTGGTGGTGTCTTGGCCATTTTAGATAAACGCTATCGCCGTAAGAAAAAAGTGAAGTTAGTTGAAAATGCAGCACCGGCTGTTGTATCTGATGAGAATGTTAAAATTAGCATTGAGGCCACATCATAATGGGTAAGTTCATTCGTTTTATTCCTCTTATTTTATTTATAGCTTTAGGCGCTGTATTGTTCCGAGGTTTGTCATTGAACCCAACGGAACTACCATCAGCAATGATAGGCAAGAAGTTTCCTGAATTTAGCTTAACCTCGGTTTTAAATGCAGAAAAAATAATGACGGTAGCAGACTTTAAACCCGGTATTAAGTTAGTAAACGTTTGGGGCACTTGGTGTCCGTCTTGTCGTTACGAACATGATTATTTAAACAAAATATCAAAAACTAATCGTTTTACTATTTACGGTTTAAATTATGATGATGAAAGAGCTGCAGCAGCAAATTGGTTAACTAAACTTGGCAACCCTTATCAATTTTCGGCCTTTGACGGGCAAGGGAAATTAAGTGTGAACTTAGGAGTATATGCGGCGCCAGAAACCTTTGTTGTTGACCACAACAACATCATACGTAAACGTTTTGCTGGTCCACTTAACCCTCAGGTATGGCAGAGCGAATTCGAGCCACTTATTAAACAAATTGAAGCTGAGCACTTAGCACGAGTTAATAGCCAAGGGAGCCAATAATAATGGTCAATAAATACTTAGTCGTTTTATTTGTTTTTATGGTGACTTTTTTTAGCTCACAAGCTATTGCAAGTCCGGTGGATACTTATGTTTTTAAAGATAAAGTTACTGAAATCCGCTTTAACGCTCTTAATAAAGAGTTACGTTGCCCTAAATGTCAAAATCAGAACTTAGCTGACTCAAATTCACCTATTGCCGCAGATTTGCGTCGTGAAGTTTATGAGCTATTACAACAAGGCAAAGCAGACATTGAGATTGTCGACTTTATGGTGGCGCGTTACGGCGAATTTGTTTTATACCGTCCACGCGTATCAAGCTTAACCTATATTCTCTGGTATGGCCCCGCAGGGTTATTGTTTGTTGGTGTAATCGTTGTTGTGATAATTCTTCGGAGAAAACCGGTGAAAAAAGTCCAAAAAACATTAAACACCGAGCAAAAAAGCAAACTTGATCAAATACTGAAAAATAAATAAGGTCGTCTCATGGAATTAATTTTTATCATCATTGCCTTTTTATTACTGATTTTAGCAGTAGTATGGGCGCCATTTTTAAAACAACATCAAACAGAAATCAGTATAGATGATACCCAGCGTGATGAAACCAATGTCCGTTTATATCACGAGCACAAAGCTGAAATTGAAAAAGACTTTAAACAAAACAATATTGACGAAGAAAATTATCAGTATTTATTAATAGAACTTGATAATACCTTGCTGCAAGACATGGAAAATCAAGAGCTTGAAAGTAACAAGCCACAACAAACTAAGGCATTAGCTATTATTTGGCCGGTGAGCTTATCAATATTTATTTTAGCCTTCAGCTTTTACATCTACAATGAAACTGGCACTTATGAAAAATTAACCACCATGACGGCTCAAGAGCCTATGCAGCAATCTTCTGATGTAGAACAACAAACCATTAACGAAATCAAACGTTTAATGGAAGTCACAAAGAGTGAGCCTAAAAACTCAGATGCTTGGTACAGTTTAGGGCAGTCACTCGTTTCTGTTGGCGATTTTGACAGTGCACTGAAAGCTTATGATCAAGTGCTAAGTATTGAAGGACCTAAAGCAGATGTTTATGGTGCTAAAGCGCAAGCTATTTATTATAAAAATGAACAAAAAATTGATGGCACAGTGCAAGGCTTTATTGATAAAGCGTTAGCGATAGACCCGAACGACCCATCAACTAATATTTTACTTGGCATGCATAGCTTTATCGCAGGTGAATACCAAGTGTCGATTAATCACTGGCAACGTGTTGTTGATTCAGACAAGCAGAATGTTAATAAACAGGCCTTAATTGAAGTCATTGACGAGGCTAAAAAACGTTTAGCCGAGCCAAATGCTAATCGTCCTAACATGAGTCAAACGGAGGTGGCAACAAGTGGCCCACAGTTAAAAGTTACCGTTGAACTCAGTGCTGAAATATTAGAAAAGTTAGCGCAAGGTGAAGACAAAACTGTCTTTGTTTATGCAATACCTGCCGACACATCTCGTGGAAGAATGCCACTTGCTGCCGTGAAATTGTTAGCCAGTGACTTGCCAATAACGATAGTGTTGAATGATTCTAGCGCGATGACGCCACAAGCTAAATTGAGTGATGTCGATAGAGTACATCTTTATGCCGTTGTTTCTGCTACTGGTGGTGCGGGCATAAAACCAGGGGATTTCAAAGCTGAACTTAATGACATTGCGGTTAATACCAAAGAAGCATTAAACTTAATTGTAAGCACTATCGTACACTAAGTTAATAATTGCAGTGTCTGGAGTCTTGTCTCTAACTTGACAAAGTGTCAGCTTAGAGACAAATTAAAGCCAGCAACTAGAATAAACAATATAATAACGAAGAAGGATCTAATTTATGCCTAAATTTGCTGGACGTTTTCTTGGCCGCAACAAGAAGATTCATGAACAAAAGGCAAAAATAGGTGTATTACTCACTAATTTAGGAACACCTGACGCGCCAACAGCATCTGCATTAAGACGCTATTTACGAGAATTTTTATCTGATCCGCGTGTGGTTGAAATTCCTCGTTTAATTTGGTTAATTATCTTACACGGCATAATTTTACGTGTTCGCCCCAAAAAATCAGCTAAGTTATATGAGAGTATCTGGACTAAAGATGGCTCGCCACTGTTGGTTATTAGCCAGCAACAAAAAGATAAAGTGGCAGAGAAAATTGCAGAAAAATATGGTGATAATGTTCAAGTTGAGCTAGCCATGCGTTATGGCACGCCTTCCATATCAAATGCATTAGATAAACTACAACTTGCCAGTGCCAATAAACTGATCGTTTTACCACTTTACCCTCAATATGCCGGGCCAACGGTAGGTTCGACTTTTGACGCTGTCGTGAGCCAATTAAAAACATGGCGCTGGGTGCCAAGTCTTAGTTTTATTAGTGGCTATCATGACAACCCTAATTATATTAATGCGCTTGTGCACAGTGTTAATAAGCATATTGAAGAATATGGTAAACCAGACAAGTTAGTATTGTCTTTTCATGGCATGCCGAAGTATTTTCTAGAACAAGGTGATCCCTACTATTATTTCTGTGAAACAACGACACGTTTATTAATGGAATCCTTAGCGTTTTCTGAAGATGATTACGTGATGACTTTTCAATCACGTTTTGGTAAAGCTGAATGGTTAAAACCCTACACAGATGAAACGCTAATTGATCTTGCTGATAGTCATAAGCATGTTGCTGTTATCAGTCCTGCTTTTAGCGCAGATTGTTTAGAAACATTAGAAGAATTAGTTCATGAAAATCGTGATTTGTTTTTGGCTGCGGGTGGCGAAAGTTATCATTATATTGCAGCACTAAATAGCGACGAACTTCATATCGAAACAATTGTAGATTTAATATCGGCTGAAATTAATCAATAATTAACAAACTTAAAGGAAAAATATTTTTTGTGAAAAAATTGGCGCTAACTCAGAGGAAAATCCATAAGTTTTTAATGCTGTTTTTAGGTGTTCAATTTATTCTCTGGAGCTTATCGGGTCTTTATATGGTTACGATGAATATTGACTTTATTCATGGTGACCATTTAGTTAAAGCGCCAGTCTTTGTTGATTTACGTTCAGAATCTTTATTATCTTTTCAAGAAATACTGCAACTATATCCGCTAGCTAAAAAATTAAAGTTGAGCCAATTAGCGCAGCAAAGTGTTTATCAGTTCACTATAAATGGCAAACCAAAGCTTGTTTCAGCAAACAGCGGAAAAAGCTTACTCCCTTTTACTCAAGTCGATATTAAAAAGCTAGTTACTGCGCAAGGTAATATTGATGATGAAACTAAAATACAAAGTATTCGCTTGTTAATCAATAATGCACCCGCAGAGTTATCCTCTCGTTACCTACCCGCATGGCAAATAACCTATGATAACTTTAGCGCTGATACCTTATATCTCAGCTCAATAACAGGGCAGGTGATTACTAAGCGTCATAACTATTGGCGATTTTTTGATTTCGTTTGGATGTTGCATATCATGGACTACGAAAATCGTGCAGATATCACCAACTGGTTACTGTTTATATTTAGCCTTACTGGCACGTTTTCATGTTTGTCAGGACTTTATTTAGTCGGACATCGTTTCCGTTTTAAGGCAAAGTTGAAAAAGTTGTTCACAAAGAATAAAAAACAACCGCAAAGACCAATAGACTATTTAACAAGTCAAACCAGAAAAGGTGCTCGTTAATGGCTAAGATGGCAATATTAAGAAAAGCTCATAAATGGTTAGCATTAATTGTTGGTATACAGTTATTGATATGGGTAATTACCGGGTTACTTTTTACGCTGGTGGATAGCGAAAAGAGTCATGGTCAAATATATCGAGCCAAACACAAGGTTGAACAAGCACCGGCTCTACCTGAACAATTATTAACAAATACTCAACTACTAGAAAAAATAGCGCTACACATACCTGAACTAAATATTCGCAGTATAGAGCTAAAGGTTTTTCATCAGCAGTGGTATTTTCAGCTGATAACCACCAGCGGTCGTTATCTGTTTTCTGCGCTAACAGGTGAGCAACTTCTTGTGCAAGAAAACCTTGCACTGTCACTCATACTTGAAAGCTATCAAGGGCCAGGTGAATTAAGCCAATTGGTCTTATTAACCCCTCCGATAGCAGAGCTTAGTCATGTTAAGGGGAAACTTTGGCAAGCACATTTCAGTGACGACATAAATACCACCGTATACCTTGAACAAAATACCGGTCGTATTCTCAGTCACACTAATGATACGAGTGACTATAATGACATTTTAAAAATGCTACATTTTATGGATTATAATCAAAGTGGCCACTTTAATTCTTGGTGGATCATAATGATGGCCATACTGGCTACTCTGCTTTCTTTTTCTGGACTATTTTGGCTTGTTAATAGTCATTATAGAAAACTTAAAAGTCGCTTCTTCAAAGCCGCTTAGCAGGTCTATTCAATAAAAGCATCAAGGTGATAATGGACAGGAATAGTATAGGCAAGCTTGGTTCTGTGACTTGTACAGTAGGAGTTATTTTCTGTTCATTGAAGTACTGTGAAGTATTGCTACTGCCTATGCTTTGGTTGGACAATATCCAGGTAAAGTCTTGGTAATTATTACCTGTGCCCGATAGTTGTAACGACAAGCCTATGGGAGTACTGCTTTGAAAGATATTAATGTCTTCGCTGAATATACCCTGTGCAATCCCATTAGTTGCTTCGAAGGCTCCTTCATATGAAATAAACTGCTGTAATTGGTTATTGTTATCAATTAACGCAATACCATCGCCACTACTACCACTTGAGCCGTTTTGTATGCCGGTAACATTTAAAGCATGAAATCCAAATCCCATGGCAGTATCAGTCAACGAAACATTCCCAATATTGACTGTTTTATATACTTGACCATTACTGCCATTATAAAACACTAGCGACCAGTCCATTAAGCTTAAGCCTGCGGTTCCAGCCAGTTCAACAAATTCACTATTATCTGCGCCAGCATTATCGTAATGAATTTCATTAATAAAAATTATTGAGGCATTACAGGCAAAAGAACTTAAGGGTAAAGTGATTAAGAAAAGTAGATGGATAGTAATTTTCTTTGCGGATAGCTTGTTCATATTAAATCCCTTTAATTGCTGTTAACTTGTTGTTTTCATTTTTTTTACAATAAAGAGTTTAGCAGGGCTTTATGATTTTGCTTTGAATGAACAGGTTTAATGGCAGGGTATAGGTTAATGCTCTGAATTTAGGGATAAAAAAAAGCGCAACAATTTTCATTGTTCCGCTTTTTTGTATTTGAGTCTTAAGACTCAGTTAATAACTACAAATGAGTTATTAAGCAGCTAAAACGTTTTCAGCTTCAGGGCCTTTTTGACCTTGCTTGATAGTAAAAGTAACAGCTTGACCGTCAGTTAGTGTACGGAAACCGTCACCAGAGATAGCGCTGAAGTGAACGAAAACGTCTGGTCCGTTATCTTGCTCGATGAAACCGAAACCTTTAGATTCGTTAAAAAATTTTACTTTACCATTTACTGTATCAGACATGTGAACATTTCCCGTAGGTAGTTAATTATAAAAAAATAGTTGATATGGATTGTTCCAAATCAATTTATACGGAGTAAATGCCCTCTACCTAAAGTACAGACAGAGAAAGGTTTCCAATAACACAAACTAGTAGCGTCTGAGGTTAATCAAATAAACACCCTATAATTTAAGGTAGATAAATGAAATATCCTTCTCCTGAAACGCAAAAACTCAACGCAAATACATATTAACATAATATTTTATTTAGAACATAGTAAAACATGAAGATTTTATGACTTTTTTACTACAAGGGAAATCAAGCTAAGATGCTGGCTTTGTTAGCTATTTATATCCGAGAATTATTCCTATTAATCAAACTAGGTCAAACCTCTTTGAGCATCGACAATATAACTTAAGAAAGACTAACTATTTAGAATTAAAACAGACGGCTCAAAGACATAAACCTGAATATTGGGTATTTTGTTTATCTCTATATATTTGCAAAAACGATTGCTGTTTGACCTTGTAAACGTCGACATCGCAGGGATGAATAGTAATATCAACAATATAATCACAGAAGACATTATGACTGAAGGGGCATAAATCAATTAAAATACCACTGGTCACGTTAGGTAATTTAATTAAACATGACAAATAATCCATGGAAAGCACCCATATGGAATAATTCATAAAAGCGTAATAAAACTCCCTTAAACTCTGAACATTAAGGAGTGCGGTCGTGAAAAATATACTTTTAAAAATTATAGAAAACAAAGCCATTACTACGGTTTTTCAGCCTATATTTAATGTTCAAAAAAAAACTATCCTCGGTTATGAGGCCTTGACTCGTGGCCCCAATAATACCGAACTGTATTCACCTGATAAACTTTTCCATTACGCTACCCAGTATGATTTATTATCCGAATTAGAAATATTGTGCAGAGATAAAGCGATTACTCGTTTTGCTGACTTAAAGTTGAAAGGAAAACTCTTTTTAAATATCAGTCCTTTAGTATTATTAAATAATAATCACCCACAAGGCGAAACGATAAAATTTGTTCAACAGGCCGGGCTAAGTTGCGATCAAATTGTGATCGAGTTAAGCGAAAAATATCCAGTGCCCAACAATACTATGCTCAGTGCGGCTTTGGCTAAATATCGTCAATTTGGTTTCGATGTCGCTATAGATGACTTAGGTTCAGGATATTCAGGGTTAAAATTATGGAGTCAGCTAAGACCTGATATTGTGAAAATTGATCGATACTTTGTCGAAAACTGTCATCAAGACAGTTTTAAGCGGAAATTCCTGAAAGCTATTTTTGACTTAGCACAATCTGCAAAAGCGCAAGTGGTTGTTGAAGGGGTTGAAACCATAGATGAATTTGAATTATTGCAAAGGTTAGGCATGGTCTACGCTCAAGGCTTTTATTTGGCGAAACCTACATTGGCACCAGCCAGAGCTTACCCTAAATATCTTGATGCTAACTACCAACACAACCCCCCTCCGGCTAAGTTAAAATTTATCGGTAACGGTTAAGTAACGTCACACTTAACCGTGACTGCTTTTAATTATGTGTTAAGCACCAAAAACTAAAGGTATTCGTTTTTAAGTCTGCGCTATTATCTGTTTTGTTAGTAGCGTATTTACCGGTAAAAAATTCGTAGGGCATATAACAATAACCCTGATCGCCAAATTCTTCTCCCCATGAATTCCTAACGATGAAATGTTGCTTTTCATCATTAAAACCTACGGCTAATAACGCATGACCACCGAGCCTTGCTTCATCAGGACTTGGCATAGTTACTACACCGCTGGCAGGTGTTAAATAAAAGCTTTTCGGTACCATCATACCAAAAATAAACGGCATCCCTTTTGACAAAGCTAGCTTAAGTTCAGTGAGTTCGTCATCAAGCGTTAAGTTACAGTAACGACTGATAATATGCTTTTTTGCTTGTGTAATGGCTTGTTTCGAAGGTGTTTCAGTAATAGCTGCCTTAATTTCTGCTTCGTGCTTTGTTAATACTCGCGTTAATTCGTTTTGTATTTCTGCCATGGTGCCATTGGCTACAATGGCTTTCAAACTTTCCGGTAGCAACATCTCAGGATATGGCCATGACTTTTCTGAACAAATACCATTTTTAAATAACGATTTAATACCATTTCGAATAAATACAGGTGCATTGATATCTACTTTGTCTTCCATAACCCGTTCATTGTAATAAATAAACATTTGAGACGCGTCGATATTACTCGCATTTTCATCGATAAAGGGTTGTGAATCTCTAATTAAATAGAGCTCAGAGGCCACCGCAATCGCACACGCTGAACACGAATTAAGTAAACCTTGATTGATTATTTCAGAGGTCAGTTTTTCACGTAAATCTATTTTAGTTAAGCTATGTTCAACTATTTTTTGTTTGGTCTCTATGGGGCAATCAATGTGGCAGTAGTCGGAAGAGTTGCCACCGTGAATATCACAAAATTGATGATCGCGATGATCATGAACATCAGGTTGAACGGTTCTTTGATGTAAGGCTTCCATATCTTTATTTTACTTTGTTAAATAATAACGATGAATGAACATACAATATTTATCTGGTTAGGTCGATACGAGCGTCGAAAGTTTTGTTATTTATACAAAAAATGACTAAAAGCAACATGGAATCATTTTACTTGCTAGTATGTCAGTATCTTCATTTTCTGAGAGTATTTATTTTATGCCATCAACTATCTATCTGATCAATATGCCATATTCTTCAATTACTCGCCCTTCTTTAGCGCTCGGTCTTATTGAAAGGTACATTAATAATTATGGTCACCAAGTTGAAACGATATATGGCAATGTTGAGTTTTCGACTAAGATTGGCCTTGAGTTATATAATAAAATAGACACCTCTTTTTACGAACATCTCATTGGAGAGTGGACATTTTCTCGTAGCGCTTTTCCAGATAAACCGCTAGATGACGAAGGTTTCTTTGCTTTATTTATCGATTTATCGGAAACGTTAAAACAGCAACTTTTATCCACTAGAGATGAAGCTGAAATTTATCTTCAACAGTTGGCCTCACAGGTACTTGAGCAATCGCCAAAAATTGTTGCTTGCACCTCTACCTTTCAACAAAATTGTGCGTCATTAGCGTTATTACGTATTATTAAAGAAAATAACAATAATGTTATTACTATGATGGGTGGAGCTAAT
>MAAC01017634.1_pt1 | contig 15457 bp, 11 predicted proteins | sample 1115981 | NCBI WGS metagenome assembly MAAC01 (sample SAMN04961126, study PRJNA320927) | seawater metagenome | isolation source: sample BD02T64 sea water enriched with oil for 64 days | place: USA:Gulf of Mexico | collected 2013-07-27 | reverse complement strand
CGTACAATTAGTTCTCTATGCCATTTTTGCACTTTTTATTCAATCTATAGTTCCTAATAAATACTTGGGGATGATTATCTCAGGATTCATTATAATCCTATTTGGACCCCTTAGTGAAAGTATTGGTTTAGAACATCCGTTGGCCCTTTTTAATAATATCCCCAATATGTCTAGAGCCTATTCCAGTTTTATGGGCTACGGTCAATTTTCCCACAAATTTAATTGGATGACTATGTATTGGTCGACCTTGGCAGGAATATTAGTAGTACTGAGTTATAAATTTTGGAAAAGGGGTAGTCACACAAGATCTAGCTCTGTTTTTAAGATGTCTTGGGCGCCTAAAGAAAAAATAACGCTACTTAGTTTGCACATCGTATTTATAAGCTTTGGGAGCTATATTTTTTACAATACTAATATGGTAAATACCTATACCGTAGCAGCGCAACAATACGATTTTAATGAAAACTATGAACGTGCCTATAAAAAGTATGATGCGTTAGCTGTTCCTCAAGTGATTTCGGTAAGTACAACTATGGATATTTATCCCGAAGAGCAGCGATATCGTTTGGTTTCAAAAAACATAATTAAAAACAGTTCAGATAAAGCAATGCAAGAGATTTTTGTAACCACAAGAGGCTCCCTAAAACAGTTGACGATTGAAAATACGACACCAATATATCACGATTCCATTTTACATACCTATTTGTTTAAGCTGAATACACCCCTATTACCGAATGAAGTATTGGAAATGGAATATGAGTCGACTAATGAAGTAACCGGATTTCAAGTGGACAATAGTCTTTCTACCAATGGAACCTATATTAAAGCTAGGGGTATTGGTCCTCTGCTAGGTTATGTAAATCAGTTGGAGATTCAATCCCCCTACGAACGTGAACAACGTGGATTAGCGCCTTTAACCACCCCTGTTATAAACGATGCTCATTTACACGCTTCAGGAAAATTCAACTTTGAAAAGGCAAGTTTTGAAACGGTGATTTCTACTTCTAATAATCAAATAGCATTGTCTTCTGGAACATTAGTGAAGAAATGGAAAGAAGGAGATCGGAATTATTTTCATTATACATCCGAAGAACAAATTGATCCTATGACTGCATATTTTTCTGCGGAATATAAGCTTGAAAAAGTGGATCATAAGGGGATAAGTATCGAAGTGTATTACTTAGCGGAACATTATAAAAACGTTCCTGAAATGATAAAAGTTACAAAAGCTACTATTGACTATTGTAACGAGAATTTTGGTCTTTATCCTCGTAAATATATTCGTATTGCTGAAATGTCTCAATATGGAGGTGCCTATGGTGCTGCATTTCCAGGAATTATTGGTGTCAACGAAATGATTTTTAAAAAGAATATTGAAGACCCAAAACACTTTAATGTTATTGCTCGGTTAATTGTTCATGAAATCTCGCATCAATGGTGGGGGCATCTTTTAAATGCGAAACAAATTGAAGGGTCTAAAGTTTTTTCAGAATCGCTTGCTAAATATTCTGAAACGGTCATTTTAGAAAAACTCTACGGAAAATCCATGGTCAATCGTTTATCCAAAACAACTCAAAGACGCTATTTTGGTGGGCGTTCTAGGGAAAACAAAATAGAGCCTGCTTTATATCTCAGTGAAAATCAGACCTATGTTATTTATAGCAAAGGAGCCATTGTTTTTAATTCGATTAGAGAATTAATAGGAGAAGAAAAATTAAATTCAGCCTTAAAAAGTATAGTTAGTAAACACCATCAGGGATCTACGGTAACCACATTGCACTTGCTAGAGGAGTTATATCTAGTGACCCCAGCAACACAACATGTTTTAATAAAGGATTGGTTAAAACGGGTAATTACTTACGATTTAGCAATTGATACCGCTACCTATAAAAAACTGGATGATGGTAACTACGAACTTACGGTAGCTATAAACGCAACTCGTTTTGAAACTACTAATACCGGAGAGGAAACCGAAATTGAAATCAACGAACCGATTAAAATTGGAGTTTTTGCAAAACATCCAAGTCAAAGTGATAAAGAAGAGCTGTTGCATTTACAATCGCACCACATCGACAAAAAAAGGAATACTTTTAAAATTACAGTAGCCAAGCTCCCAAAATATATTAGTATCGATCCAGACCTAACTCGACTGGATAGAAATGAGGCAGATAATGTGAAACTTATTTCAGAATGATGAATCAACGAGTAATTTACAAATGTCCCCTTACCATTTAGCACCTTTACTATTGACTATTATTTAATACTTTTGAATTATGACTTTAAAAAAGAGATTTTATATTACAGGAGGCATCACAGTCCTATTAATAATCCTCAACATTATTTTTAGAAATGCACAAAGCGAGCTTCCTATATTTTTATTTTTACTTACGAGTGGCGTAATTCTTTATATGGGTTTCTTTTATTTATTAGAAACCGGAAAACTAAAACGAAGTAATACCAAACAGCTTTATAGAAATATAAGCTATGCTATAGTAATCATGTTACTTGTTTTTGGCATAATACTGGCGAATCAGGTAGATGATAGTAAAGCAAGCTTTTGGGTAATTAATAATAATATATGGTTTTCTGATGTACTGACATTTGTATTATGGGCATTCGTTTTTTATATTGTTTTTTCTTGGTTTTTTGAACAGTGGAAAATTATCCAAACCATAAAAAGTGAAAAGGCAAAAGCTGAATTGGCATTATTAAAAAGCCAGATCAACCCACATTTTTTCTTTAACACCCTAAATAACCTGTATTCACTTATAAAAAAAGATCCAGATACCGCTCAAGATTATGTATTGAAACTCTCAGATATGATGCGGTTTACCATTTATGATGGGAAAGAAGAAACCGTTTCCTTAGAAGCAGAAATTAATTATTTAACTAATTTTATAGCATTACAAACAGGAAGGTATCATAAAGAAATTGAAATCGATTTTCAACAGAAGATTCAGGATTTAAAAACAGCCATCCCTCCTTTATTATGTATTATTCTGTTAGAAAATGCCTTTAAACATGGAGTAGAGAAATTAATAGGGGACAGTTTTGTTCAGGTAAATATGGTAGAAAACAATACTCATATTATATTTTCAGTACGCAATAATTTTGATCCTGAAACACAGTCAAAACAAGCTGGCATTGGACTTGAAAACCTAAAGGATAGATTGCATTTATTGTATCCAAATGACACCTATCAATTAAGTGTTACTAATGAAAATTCTATTTACTTTGCCCAATTAGAATTAAAGAAATAATGATCAGATATATAATTGTTGACGACGAAACGGCTTCCCACGATATCATAGAAGATTATGGGAGTAATATCTCGTATTTATCACTTCAGAAACATTGCTATAATGCTTTTGAAGCTATGGAATACCTTAATAACAATGAAGTTGATCTTATTTTTTTAGACATTAACATGCCTAAACTCTCTGGCTTCGATTTTTTAAAAACACTCTCTAAAGCCCCCAAAATAATCGTTACCACAGCGTATAAAGAATTTGCTATAGAAGGCTATGAGTTAGCTATTGATGATTATTTGTTAAAACCTTTCAGCTTTCAACGTTTTATAGCTGCTGTAAGTAAAGTAAATGATAGTCTCACTTCAAAGACGGCTCCAATAAGTCCAAGTATTTTTATAAAGGATAGTAAAAAACATTATCAGGTAAAATTAGAAGCTATTTTATTTGCTGAAGCTTATGGAAACTATGTAAAAGTACATTTGGTAGACCAGACCATTGTGACACATCAAACCTTAACTTCCTTTGAAGAGGTATTGCCAGAGGGACAATTTGTAAAGGTTCATAAATCCTTTATTATTGCGAAAGATAAAATAACGCTTATCGAGGGCAATCTTATCCATATTTTACAATATAAAATTCCGGTTGGGAAAATGTATAAGTTGAATATTAATGCCTTGCTTAAATAAGCTAAATTTATGATCCCCTAGTATAGTGTAGCATTTTTAACAAAGCTATTTTTTATTTTTATTCCTTGTTAGGAAAATGTTGACCCTAACAATAAGAATAGGATAATCATAAATTAAGGGCATCTATTAGGTGCTCTTAATATATTTATTGGTTAACTAGTGGTAAATACTGTTGTTTCTAGATGTAGGTTCGGGTCTTGGGTAGACTATTATTTTAGTATTGAGATTTTCAATTGATATGTATTACCTTTAGAGTTGATATTAAATGTTTAACATAATAAAAAAATGATTATTACAAAAAAAATTAAAGTAAAACAAGTGTTAATTGAGACCTGGAAAAACGGTCTTTTTATTGTTCTGGTTTGTACTGTATCGTTTCTTTTTAGCAAATATGTTTTTCATGATATTGCTGAACTTCCTGCTGTTATTCCAACAATATTAGGTACTGCGCTGGCTTTCTTTATAGGATTCAACAACAATCAGGCTTATGACAGGTGGTGGGAAGCTCGGAAAATTTGGGGAGCCCTTGTTAATGATTCCAGATCGTGGGCTAGGCAAATTAACGCTTACATAAGCCTTCCTGTTGGGCAGAGCAATGAAGAGTTATTTGAGAAAAAGAAAAATGCTATTTTCAGACACATTGCTTTTTTATATGCCTTGAAAGACAATTTAAGAAAGAAAGAGAATGTTGATTATAAGAAATATATTTCGCAACAAGATTTAGAAAAGGTAGAAAGTCAAACAAATATTCACAACGCCATACTAAATATACAGTCTATAGAATTAGAATCCCTACAACAAAATAATTGGATAGACGGTTTCAGATTTATCGAACTCAATAGTTTATTGATTCGGTTTAGTGATGAAATGGGAAAATCAGAACGGATAAAAAATACAATTTTCCCACCTACCTATAATTTCTATACACGTGTTTTTGTATGGATTCTTATGATAAGCACCACTTTTGTAATTGCAAATTTGGTTGGGGCGTGGTCAATACTTTATGGAACCCTAATAGGATATATCTTTCTAACAACACATTCAATAGGGCTAACACTTCTTAATCCTTTTGAGCCTGTTCCTTCAGGAATTTCATTAGATCAGATTACAAGAACCATTGAGATTAACTTGCTCGAATCTTTAAATGAATCAGAAATTCCAGAGCCAATAAAAATTATAAATAACGAATATATTATGTAAAATAATAAAATTTAAAATTACTATCCGTATTATTTTTCTCCCTATTAGATGATATATTACCATTGGGGGGATTAGTCCATTACATGAATAAATATGTAACTAAGGCGGCATTAGATAAACTTTTATTCCTTGGCAAACCCATTACTTCCTATGATATGTTAAATTGGGGATTGGTTAATCGTGTTTTTCCATCTGATTCGATTGAAGAAGAATCTATTGCTTGTTACTTAAAATAATGAATAAGTGAAATAAAACTTATTTTTTTAATAAAGATAATTACTTAGTTTTGATTAAATTAGTTCCGACGAAACCTGTTAATTAACATTAAATTTATTTGTATGTCCGATAATAAAATTAAGATTGTAAATACTCCTTTATACACAATAGATGTTATAAATAAGTTAGCCATTATTAAGTTCAAATCTGAGGCTCCAATCGAGGATTTGTATGAATTAGAAAATAGTCATACATACTTTACAAAAGATCTTGATAAAATTTCTAATATTGATATAAGTACTAGATTATTTATTTTTTCTAAAGATATTTTTTCTGAAGAAAAATTTTCTAATTTCTTTGATGAACTTAAAATAAATCCTGATAAAAAAATGAAATTTTTGTTAGGTGAAACAAATGTCCAAACCCACAATCTTGCTAAATTTGTGAATATTAAGCATCGTTTTATTAACGATATTCTTGATTCCAATAAACTTAATGTTATTGCTCTTGAGGGTTCGTCCATTGGTCTTTGGCTTAGCACAATACTTTCGGGTGATTTTGCAATACTTTCGAAAAACAGTCAATTTACTTTACGGTTTCTTGAAGATGATATTTTTCCTTTAGGAGGATTAATGTATTATCTTGATAAATATGCAAATAAGTCAACTTTGGATGATGTCATGTTATTAGGCGAACCCATTTCAGCAGAAAACCTTTCGGACTGGGGACTTGTAAATAAGGTTTATCCTACTGAGGGATTTGAGGATAAGGCTGTTGAAATTGCTTTGGAAATATCAAAAAAATCAGAATTTTTTATTAGAGCATACAAAACATCAAAAAGCCAATTTAAAGGGAGAATAGTTGAGTGGCTTGAAAAGGAAAGAAGTTTTTATGCAAAATAATTTTTCTATTGAAGTATAAAAAGCAGGAGTTTACTTTTGTTAATGACTTATTTTTTAAAGAAGAAAATTAATAAGTTATATATTTATAATAACCAATAATAGCTACTATGTTAAGAGTTCTTAGAGCAATTTGTATTTTAATATTCATTTGCTTTAGTTATGCTAATGGAAACAAAACTGTTGTATTACAAGAATCTACTAATTTATCATTAGAAAATATTAAGAACGGGTTTTCTAAAATATCCGATTCTGTTAAGATAGCTTCAAATGAAAGTGATGGAATAAAAGATTCTCTGATAAGCTATTTAAACCATCAGGATTGGAGCTATTTAAAAGCTGCAAATGACTGGTCTTGGAGTGGTAACTTAATTATTTTATTTAATGATAAGGGTGTCATTAAAAAAGTTAGGTCTGACATTCAAAGTGGTCATACTCACAAAGATGATTTATTACTAGGGACAAGAGGCAAATTTAAAAGACAAGTTAGAAAGTCTCTCCGGAAAAAAGATTTATCACATTTAAATCCTCCGAAAAAATATATTGTCAAAGTTTTAATAAAATATAATAGTTCAAATAAGGAAGTTATCTGGAGTAGGTGATGAAATGAACAAATAACAATGTATTCTATAATGAGGTTGTGATAGTTGGAAGTAGGTAAGGAAAGTTGTTTAAATGAAAATTACAATACTAAAAGCTAGAATGCTATTGCCAGATATGAAACAAAAGCATATTATCTTCTTTTTATTACTTTTTATTACTAATAATGTTTATTCTCAAGAACAAGGAGACGATATTAAAGTGAATAGCCAATTTTGGTTGGATTATAATGTAGAATACCCTTTAGAAGATTTTAAAAGTCTTAGTGGTTTTGTTGGTTATAGAAGTATTTCACCTCATATTTATGATAATTTTTTATTGGTTTCTACCTACAATATTATCAACCGAAAAAGTTTGAAATTTTTAAAATTGGAAAAGCCTTTTATCAATTCCTATCATCTAGGAGCTAGAATGAATTATATATCTAATAAAAATACAGAAGATGATTTTGAATTTAGATTAATGCAGGGATTTAAATTTTTTCTACCCTCAATTAAGGCAATTCCATTAATGAATTATATTCGTTTTGAGGAAAGATTTCAAAAAACATTTGATGGTTCTAATTGGGCTGTTGGTTTTCGGTTAAGATATAGAATTTCAACAATAATTAAATGGAATAATCACCTTTTTGAATTTAATAAAGGTCTGTATATTCCTTTAAATATAGAGTTTTTCTTTAATTTAAAAAAAGCAGATAGGTTTAATGATGTTATAAGAATATCACCTGGTATAGGTTATAAGCTTAACGATGATTGGAGGTTTGAACTCTATGCATCTTATCATAATACCTTAAACGCGACTGAAGAAGTTAATACTTCAAATGATTTTGTATTAAGATTGCGAATTTTTAAATCTAGTCTTAAAAAAGAATATTTAGAAAAAAGTGAAGAAGAGCAATTAAAAGATTTGATAGATTAATAATAGACCTGATTTTTAATTAAATTTAATTTTTGTAAATTTAGATTCATTTATATGCTATCTAACTATGGAAATCGTAAGAAATATTCTGTTATTTCTCCTTTTATTATTTTTCATACAAATAAGCTTTGGACAAGAAGATCAAACTAAAGAAGAAGCAGGTCTAATAGAAGATTTTGAAGGAGAATCTGATCTTGCTAAAGCAGCCCAAAATCCTGTTGGAGATTTAATCAGCCTCCCTTTTCAAAATAATACAAATTTTGGTTTTGGACCCTATGATCGCACACAAAATGTACTGAACATTCAACCTGTTGTACCTATTGGATTGGGATCTGAATGGAACTTAATAACCCGAACCATTTTTCCTGTAATAACTCAACCTGATTTCTTTTCTGAGAATGGAAGTACTACAGGCCTGGGAGATATTAATTTCACCGCTTTTTTATCACCAAAAGCTCCTGGTAAAATTATATGGGGAGCTGGTCCTGCATTAATATTCCCTTCAGCGACTGAAAATAATCTTGGGAGTGGCAAATGGAGTGCGGGTCCGTCTGTAGTTGTATTAACTATGTCTGGACCATGGGTTGCTGGAATTATAGTAAGTAATGTTTGGTCTTTCGCAGGGCAAAGTAATCGTGCTGATGTCAACTTTTTTCTAGCTCAATATTTTGTAAACTATAATATGGATCATGGTTGGTATATAGTTTCAGCTCCAATTATTACATCTAATTGGGAAGCTACATCTGGAAATAATTGGACCGTTCCATTTGGTGCTGGTGCTGGAAAAATTTTCAGGCTTGGCAAACAGCCAATGAATTTTAGTATGCAAGCTTTTTATAACGTGGTAAAACCAGATTTTGGTCCTGATTGGCAATTACGTTTTCAATTACAATTTATGTTCCCTAAATAACATGTGATCACACAATTTATAAAGATAAAAAAAATATTTTAACCATAAAATTTAAAACTTTAAATATGAAAAAAATAAAACATACAGGAGTTTTACTCATTGTATTAGTAATCGTTGTTTGCTTTTCAACGAAGAGTGTAAACGCACAAAACAAAAATCCTAATATACTTGTAATATGGGGTGATGACATTGGGTATGATAACTTAAGTGCATACAATAACGGTATGATGGGATATCAAACACCTAATATAGACCGTATTGCTAACGAAGGTGCATTGTTTACCGATGCATATGGCGAGCAATCATGTACAGCTGGAAGGTCTGCTTTCATACTTGGACAGCATCCTTTTCGAACAGGACTTATGACAATTGGTATGCCAGGGTCAGATCATGGTATCCCAGATTTTGCGCCTACCTTAGGAGACATTCTTAAATCCAAAGGATATGCTACTGCACAATATGGAAAAAATCATTTAGGAGACCAGGACAAACATCTTCCTACAGCGCATGGTTTTGATGAGTTTTTTGGTAACCTGTATCATTTAAATGCTGAAGATGAGCCCGAAACCTATCACTACCCTAAAGATCCTGAATTCAAAAAGCGTTTTGGTCCAAGAGGCGTAATCAAATCATCAGCCGATGGACGAGTAGAAGATACCGGGCCACTAACTATGAAGCGTATGGAAACGGTTGATGAAGAATTTCTTGCAGGAGCGCTTGATTTCCTCGATCGTAGTTCAAAAAATGAGGAACCCTTTTTTATGTGGTTCAATTCTTCCAGAATGCATAACTGGACAAGACTAAAGGAATCCTCTAAGGGAACAACTGGCATTGGATTGTATGCGGATGGTTTGGTAGAACATGATGGACATGTAGGGCAATTGCTAGATAAGCTGGAAGAGCTTGGAATTCTTGAAAACACCATTATCATTTACTCTTCAGATAATGGAGCTCAAACCTTTTCATGGCCTGATGGAGGAGCCACCCGTTTTCGAGGAGCCAAAGGTAGTAGCTGGGAAGGTGGACATCGTGTTCCACTATTGGTGCGCTGGCCAGGAGTTATCGAACCAGGATCTATATATAATGATATGATTTCCCATTTGGATTGGATGCCGACTTTAGCGGATGCTGCTGGTATATCTGATTTACCTGAAAAACTTAAAATTGGTTTTGAAGCAAATGGAAAAACGTGGAAAGTTCACCTTGATGGTCAAAGTTTTCTACCCTACTTCATGAAGAAAACTGATAGTAGCCCGAGAGAGTCCTATTTCTATTTTGGAAATGATGGAGCCATGAATGCTGTACGTTACAAAGACTTTAAAGTTCATTTTAACGTATGGGAAGGTGCTGCACATGCTATGGGAGGTGGACGTATGGTCACACCAATACTACCTCTTATTGTAAACTTGCGTTCGGACCCATTTGAAAGCGCTATGGTTGAATCTGGAGCTTGGGAAAACTGGGCATTTGAGAATTTGTGGCTATTCGTACCAATCCAGGTTGAAGTCAAAAACTTCTTAATTACCATCCCTGATTATCCGTTTCAAATGGGCAGTTCCTTGTCTGCTGGAGGGGTTAACTATGGGTTGATAGAAAAAGCCAAGGCAATGAATAATTTGAAAGAATTGATTATTCGAATGGATAAACTAGGGACTGGAAATCATTAGAATTATTGGATATATTGACATCAACGGCTTAAATGACAGGAAATGAAAGTAACCGTAAAGGGTGCGGATTTAACACTGACTATCCCGTCGTACAACCTGATAAACATTACATTTAGTGATGATATAACAAGTTAACCTTCATTAATTTTAAACCATCTAAACATACAACTATTATGGGAAAAGGCGATAAAAAAACAAGACGAGGTAAAATTACTATGGGAACTTTTGGAGTAAGACGACCACGTAAAAAAACAAAACTTGTTGTTATTGTAAAGAAAAAAGCAACAACTACTGCAAAAGCAACGGAAGACAATCCAAAAACAGCTACTAAAGCTAAACCAAAAGCAGCTGTCAAAACAAAAGCTACTACTAAAACTAAACCATAGGTGGCTACTCACCTAACTTAAAAATTAAGGACAACGCAATCATAGCCAAAACCGTTAGCTTTCATTATGAACAACCACTAACCAATGATTAAATTCTTTAAGAAAATAATCTAATAGCTATAAAAACTAAACACAATGAAACCTTTTACCAAAACCGCATCCATTATATTAGCCATTGTTGCTCTTTTACATCTCGCACGGGTCTTACTGCAAAATGCAGTAATGGTTGATGACGTTTCAATACCAATGTGGGTAAGTATAGTTGGCTTTATCGTAGCCACTATTTTGAGCACAGGGCTGTGGAGTGAATCAAATTGAATAAATAATAATACTTAAGGTCCATCAATAAGGTGCCCTTTCACTTTAGATGCAGCTAAGCACCTTAAAACACTATAGGTTTAAGCTCTAGGTTCGGGCCTTGATAGGTCTTGAAATAGTAGACGAAAAAGACACCATAACCGACATGCAAAAATATGCTAGAGAAAGATGGCAAACTAGACAGGCTAAATACAACTTACTAGACCAACTAAATAAAAGGGAGGATTAAATATTTGTTTTCGAATGTTTTGTCTCCACCTGATAGGGACTTTATATAGAATAAATTAGGGGTTTCCATTTTAATGTTTTTTAAATGTAAAATAAAAAGTACTCCCCTTTCCAATTTCCGATTCAACCCATATATCGCCCTGATGTTGGGTAACTATCTTTTTTACAATAGCTAAGCCAATACCCGTAGAACCTTTAATATTATCAAGAGTCTGAAATATATTAAATATCTTTTTTTGATATTTTTCCTCTATTCCAATCCCGTTATCTTTTATAGAAAATTGATAAAAAGACCTTTGTTCCAAAACATCAATTTCGATAATACCTTTTTCTTTATCATTAAATTTAATGGCATTGCTGATTAAATTTTGAAACAACTGCTGTAACTTGATATTCTCTCCCTTAACCATTGGCAGCTTAGACAATATTTTAATCGAGATATTATTCGGATTAAATACAATTGTTTTTAAATTTTTAATGACCTCATTCAAATCGACATCCTGCAAATCATTAGCATCTGTATTGATGCTTGAATAGTCTAAGATATCCGAAATTAAGAGTTCCATCTTTTCCAAAGTATCTTCTATATGTTGAAAATTGGCTAGGCTTTTCTTATCAAATTTATCTTTATTATCCTCCTTGACCCAATTTACTAGTGCATCAATTGTTCGAAGCGGTGATTTCAAATCATGAGACACAATATGGGCATATTCCTGAAGTTCTTTGGTCCTTTCATCAACGGTTGTTTCCAAGGTCAATTGATTTTTTACATTTTGATTAAATTCCTTAAAATTTCGATAGAAATAGTAGAAAAATCCAAGGGACAAATGATACTAATTAATAAGCTTAACTCAGCAGTTTGAGAAAAGGAATTTAAATATGTTGCCGTTGGTGTACATATTATTAACCATTCTCTGTCTGCTATATTTATTGTTTGTTCAAAATATAACCCTTTGGGATAACTTAAAACAGCATCGTCTGGCAAAGCTGGAATATTTTCTTCAAAGCGTTGCACCAACAATTGATCCCCTTCTTCACCGTAGATATCGAAAATTGTTAAATTGCAAACTTTATCTTTTTCACTTCCAATAGCACGTGTTACTAAATCCCCAACCCTGTAAACCCCAAGAACAAAGCCCAATACTTCTTCTTGCTTTTTAACAGGTCCAAATACAAGTATGCCTTTTTGATGGGATTTTTCCTGAACTAAGGTAATTCTAGAAGTTGCTACCAATTCATTAGATTCTATGGCCTTTTGTAGCGCCGAAAGCCTGGTCTGATTTGATCCAAGATCGAATCCAAGAGCCGATTCATTACCTCTTAACGGCTCCATATAAAATACCGGATAATACATATCGCGATTTTCGGCGGCCACCATTTTGCCATCCACTTTCTCGGTAATAAGGAAATCCGTCAATCCATCCTTATGGGCCATCGATTCGTAAAAGGATCTGTCTTTAAATTTTACCGCCGGTATCCACTCAAGCGCTTGAATGCTATTAATTCGATTAAAAACGGTTGCGTTGAAGCTTTTAAATTGTTCTCTAGAAATGGATTCATTGACAGAATAAAACGCATTTATTGAGTTCAATGATTCAAGATTAAGACTAACCTCTTTTTCAATTGAGGCAGTTAATTCCTTTGAATTCGCTATGAAATCATTAGCAAGGGTTACATCATCCTTTTCTTTAAAGATATAATATAACGAGACTGTGCCTATTAATTCAAATAACAATATTACAGCTAAAATTAACCGCTGCTTTAATGTTAACTCAAAGATGGGCTTGAAGAGTTTCATGTTGTCATTTCGTCAATTCCAAATTTAATTATTTTTTCAAGAAGTAAAACTTAAATTTAAGAAAAAAGAAACAGTTGAGTAGCAAAACCTTCGTTGCAGCACGAATCCTTTCGTGTGGTTTTAAAGTATTATAGTTAAGGATGAGTCGCAATTTTAAATTTAATAATCCAGAAGGAGTGTTAGATAATATTATTGTTTTTAGGTTTTTTGATTAATAGTGCCACACGATATAATCGTGCGGCAGCAGGGTCACACGAAAGGATTCGTGCGGCAGCGAGGGTAATTCGGGACGGCTTCTTGAAAAAGGACAAAAAAAGAAGAGCACTGATGTGCTCTTCTTTGAAAAATATAATTTTACGGTATGAACTTGAACCGTATTATATATTTGGGATATTTAATGGTTCTATCGTTTCAAACAGTTCATGAATAATATGCTGAAGTTCCTCTGGTGTAACCTCTCTAAAATAACCCAGTAAATCATTGGTAGTTGCATATCGATCTGTATTCATTTTCAGTTTGCCATCAATGGTATTCCAATCCTTAATAAATCGCTTTAAGGCTAAATTAACATTGCTTTCTCCAATTTGGTTCTGAAATTCATACATGTTTATAGCCCCCTTTGCATAGTAAATATAATCTTGATTCTCTACCAATGCCAATGAAGGTTCCTGTTTATGTTGTCTGCGTTTCCCTTCTTTATATTTATCGACTTGCAATGCTAAAAATTGCTGTACTTTTTCTTCAGAATACTGTTGTTTTAAAACCATTATAGCAGCGTATTGCGATAGCGTTTCTAAAATCATAAGGCGCCCTTGAACATTCGCTGCTTCTACCTGCATTCCAAACCATTGATGTGCCAATTCATGTGCCGTTACATAAAAAGCCATGTCTACATCCTCTTCGTCATCAATATCCAACACAAACCCAATAGCCTCCGAAAATGGAACGGTACCCGGATATGATTGTGCAAATTCTGCATAGCGTGGGAATTCCATAATTCTCATTTGTTCATATTGATAGGGACTGAAATTAGTACTGAAATATTCAAAAGACGTTTTCATAGCTGTCATCATTCGGTCCACATTATAATCGTGTCCTTTGCTATAATATATTTCAAGATCAACTGGCTTGGCCAAAGAATCATTGTTTGATGTCCAGGTATCTTTCTTCACTTCATATTCCGCCGAAACAATGGAATAAAAATCAATCATTTGATTTTCCATTTTATAATGAAAATAGTTTCGACTGTTCTTTGTCCATTTCTTTAAAAGTGTTCCCGGAGCGATGGCTGTTTGATCTTCTGAGGTTCCAATAACAATTTCAAAATTAATTCCATCAGAATCACTACCAGATCTAGCATTCAACAACTCTATTGAATCTTCCCTTCCAGCCTTATCTACTCTTTCAGGTAAATGGTAGTCTGCTCTTTCATCCGCATCATTAAGTTCATACTTTTTAGTATAGCCTAAGGAAGGAAAATTATCATTATTAAAGAAAGTACCGTTATTTACAATAGTAGTGCTGCCAGTGCCAGATTCGAATCCGTTGGTAGTATAGGATTGTTCAAAATTCATTTTTATAGAATCTCCTGGATGCAATACTTGGTTTAATCTAAAGATGCTATAATCGTAGGTTTTATACTTATTATCCTCTGTTGCTCCACCTTCAAAGATCACAGAATTTAGTGCTACATCTGATTCTATTATTTTTTGAATATGCACTTCTGAAATTAACGAGTCACTCGTGTTTTTTAACATATAATAACCTTCAACCGCATAATCTCTGTACTTAGGATACAGTTCAACTTTTAAATTCACAGCAACAATTTTTGGTTGCGGGAAGTATTCAAACTTCTTTAATGTTTTTTCATAGGCAACTCTAAATTCAGTTGTTTCGGAATTGGTCCAATAGGTATTTAATATATTGGTATTGTAAAATATATAGCCACCAAGGATTATAAAAATGACACCCATCGAAGCTCCTAATTTCATAATTGAATTGCTTATTCGATATTTACTCGCTTTCAATCGTTTTATAAGATTTGTTTCTGTTCCCCTAACGGAAACTATAGAAGCGACAATTAACATAAGAATTCCAAAGGTTAACCAATAGGATTTTATGATTAGATATGGAGTCATAAAATGACCGTATCCATTCATATTTGAGTACGTGCCTAAAGAACTACCTCCAAATAAATAGAGGGAGTGATTATATCCGAATGCGCCAATGACAGTTATTAAGATAAATATAACCAACACAATAAAAATCCCAATAAATTTATTGTTGGTGAGCACCTGTACAAAGAATGCGATGAAGGTGTACAATATTAAAAATGGAAGTATTTCAAGGAAAAAACCATTAAAATATACTTGAAATTCAT
>MAAC01006774.1_pt1 | contig 15457 bp, 14 predicted proteins | sample 1115981 | NCBI WGS metagenome assembly MAAC01 (sample SAMN04961126, study PRJNA320927) | seawater metagenome | isolation source: sample BD02T64 sea water enriched with oil for 64 days | place: USA:Gulf of Mexico | collected 2013-07-27 | reverse complement strand
AGGTTGGCGGCAACAAAGTAAGCCTGAAAGCTGATGAATGAAATTTCATTGGTGGTAAAGCGAAGAATGAACAGATGAACTAAACCGGCAAAGTGACACCAAAACGCGACAACAAAGAACCGCATTTTTAGCATGGAATATATCGTTATGATGGAATATATAGATCCAGCATAAGCCGCTAGTTTGATTTCTGGATTGGTGACTGTGCCGGATACGTGAAGCAGTATTACCAAACCCACCATTGCGATAGGGCCGGTGTACCAATGGTATAAGTGATGAATTGATTTGATGCTGGAAAGTATTGCGATTAATCCAAGGCAAATCCCCCCCAGTGAATAACATAACGGGAAAGCTCCGAGCTCTTCGTAAGGTAATTGTAAAAAGACCAGGGCACCGAGTAACGCGTAGGTGAGCACAATATAGACGCTGTTTATTTTTAAATTGTTCAGCGCTGTTTGGCGGTAGTTTTTTCGGAAAAAGGTTTCAATAAAGCGGGGGAAGGTTAGAAAATAAAAGCCCGACATGAGGATGTCTGTTATCTCGCTCTTTAGCGCAGGGTCAGTAACAGGAGAAGAAGTTCCTGTATTAGGTGAAGGCATCCTAAGGTGTGCTCCGTATCTTATTCTTATAGGGAGTAACCTTAGCGTGAGTATCGAGGGTTCGCGAGTGAACTCAGGCTAAAAAAAACATTTGTCTAAAAAGGCTGTTTGATATGAGTTAATAGTTCTTGACGAGCAGCTGTAGAGGGGGGCTGAAATAGGAAAACTAAAAGACGAACAAAAAAACGTCTAAAAGGATGCTGCTCGTCTAATTAGGTGTTTGTTCTTTTCAGCTTCGGTACTGGATAGGGCTGGGAGGCTTGCTGATATGCTGTCTGTGGAGCCTGGACGATTGAGGTGGATGGTACGCGTTTTGTAAACGTGCCACCATTTTCTACCGTTGTCAGAGACAACCAGTACTGTGGGCTTTAGGCGAGCGTTGCTTTCTTGCTTAACGACAACAGCGGTTCGATTATTGTTGAGGCGTACAATTGAACCTGACGGGTATAGGCCGATAGCTTGAATGAATTCGTTAACCAGGTGGCCATCAAACAATATATTTCGTTGACGATATAGCTCTCGGATTGCATCGGTTGATGCGTAAGGAGCATCGCGGAAGTCATGGCTAGTGAGATTTTCGTAGTAGTCAGCAATCCCTACGAGCTGGGCAAGGAAAGGTATTTTTCTACCGGTGCTGCCACGAGGAAACCCTGAACCATCGTGGCGTTCCAAATGATAGGATACGATTTTAATAATTCGGCTGTTAATATTTCCACTCGAACGTAATAATTTGATGCCATTAACTAAGGAGCGTTTAAATACCTCTTCAATTTGTGGTGAAGGAGTGCCCTGAGTGATAAGCAAATCTTTTGGCATGGTGGTGTAGCCTAGTTTGCATAGCAGTGCGGCAACGGCGACATCGGATAATGCATCGCGGGTTATATCTAAGTGACGCCCTGTGAGGACTGCCCAAGTAGCAACTCGAATCGAGTAGTTTAATAAATTCTGATGATGATTATCGACGTGGATCAAATAAGCAAATGCGTCTGGATTTCTGATGACGCTGTCAACTAAGTCATGTGTTGCAGAGCGGAGTTGGTCAATCCTAAGGCGGCCGCTGCTTGCCATTTGTCGAATGACACGTGAGATTTTATCTTGAATACGTTTGCGTGCTTTCTTCGCGGATTTTATTTCTTTTTGGATGGGGGCGCTGGTTTTGTAAGGGTATGGGTTTTGAATGGTGCGAATTTTAAGGTTAATAACTTCACGACCGATGACAAGGTCGTCTTTTTGATCATATGCTCCAGCAACATGTGTTATATCCCGAATATCTACAGCACTGCTGTGTCGAGATTTTTGTATATCAATCCAAACAACATCACAAAGCGAGTGCAGTGTCTCAATTTGCTTTCGATTACATATATGAAAGCCCTGGATAGGAAAAGGTGTTTCTGCCCATGGACGATCTGTTCCGGACACAAACATGCCGATCTGTAGTATATCAACGGAGACTTTTCTGCTTTGTACTGGCATGTTAGTTAAGCAACTTGCTAAAGGCTATCATTTGATAGCGTTATAATTATTATTGTATAAAAATGCTGTTGTTAATTAGGTAGACGTTACTTCACACTTGTTTTTGAGGAAAGTGTGATCTAGTTAGTGAATTTTATATTATTAGTTGCATTTTTGTCAGTGCAGTTGATCGATAAATGATCGGGTTGGGCATGTTTTCTGTTAGCTTTTGTAACTAAAGAAGGGAATGCACCATTTTCGTGTTATAGCTTTATTAGTTTGTGCGTGATTTAACAGTTTAGACTTGAAAAGAAGAAAATGTAACGCATATCTATGTGTAGCATTTGTTAATTGAGCAATAAGAAAGAGGGTGACATGGAAAAGCCAAATATTTCCGCAGTATTAAGTTTTTTGCTTCCTGGTTTGGGGCAGCTTTATAACGGCTTTTTCCTAAGGGCTATTTTTTGGTTTATTATCACTCCTGGCCTATGGGTTGGATCAGGTGGGACGTTGGGATGGATTTGTCATGTTGTTGCTGCGTATACGGCTTATTCGAAAGCTAAAGAGCAAAAACAATGGGACAGAGAGTAGATTTAAAAAGGGGGGAGGTAGAAAAAGAAAGTTGGTCTCCCTCACGTCAATACCAAGAATTTTATAAATTTATAATTAGCTAAGTATTGACCCGAGAGAGTGGGCGCATAATAGGTAAACTTTAGTTGAGTTGCCAGCATTTCTTTTCCTAATTTACATCGCGTTGCCCTTTATGAGGTGTGCGAGCGTTATGCTGAATAAGATTCGTACGTTGCGGCCCCTAAAATGACTATTCCGCCAAGTAGTGTTGAAAGGCTTGGTTGTTCACTGAGCACTAGAAATGCAAGGATTGCACCATAAAGCGGTTGTAAGCTGGCTATTAAACCAACAGATTTTGCTTTCAAGTGTCGTAAGCTGCTGGCAAATAAACTATGAGGAATGGCGGTGAATACGCTGGCGAGTACTAAAAGTAATACCCATTGATTTACTGTGATACTGGATGGGGGTGAAGAAATAAAAGGGAGAGCGACTATTCCTGCAAAAAAACTTTGATAGAGCATGGAGGTCAAGCCACCGTACTGCGACAAATAGTGCCTTTGAAGCACGTTGCGTAAACTGAAAAAGACAGCCGAAAAAATGCCCCAAAATATACCAATGGTAATGCTATTACTAATCGAGAAATCGGGGACGATTAATATGACGCCTGTAAGCATAATGAGCCCACAAAAAACGTCTTTGGATTTTGGTTTATCGCCGTGAAAAAGCGGTTCTATAAATACCGTCATTACTGGGTAGGTGAATAGAGCTATCATACCTACCGCGATGCCTGAGATCTGCATGGAATAAAAGTATGATACCCAGTGAATGCCAAGTAGGAAACCAAGGCCGATCATAATAGCTAAGTGTTTGATGTTGTGGATGCGAATTGCGCCACGAGTTACCGCGAGGATGATAAGTAATGTGAGCGCGGCAAGTATGCCCCTATAGGCAATAATGTCGATAGCAGGCAATTCAACCAGCTTTGAGAATAATCCAGTTACGCCCAAGAAAAGTATTGCTACGTGAACGGACAGTAAGCTGCGTTTATGATTATCCATTCTTGTTTATTGCCAGGGCTACTTTAGAGGGCGTCCCTAATAGTTGAAAATGTGCTTTGTTGGCCTCAAATGAAGGGATGACTGCAAACACGTAAGCACAAAAAATGCCGATAGCTGTGGCGATCAGAAGTGATTTTGGTGATGCAGATTTTTGAGTATATGGTCGAATGTTTTTTTGCTGAAGTAACCCATAAAATAATGCGAGGATCATAATGCCAAGACAGGTACCTGCAATAATGTCGGATATCCAGTGTACGGCCAAATACAGTCTAGAGCAGGCAACTAATACACAGGTCAACGAGCTTGCCAAAACTCCATATTTATAAGCTTGTGGCGATAGTCTGTTTCGGGTCAATAAAAGCAGCGTGCCCATAAAAACGATGATGATCGTGGTGTGGCCACTTGGAAAAGAAAATGATATCGGTGGTTGTTGTACTACAGAAGGGCGAGGGAATGCGGTGGTGTTTTTGAGCCAGGAGATACTGAATTGTCCAATTAATGTAGCGCTAATCCATATTGATGTTAACGCAAAATGACGTTGAAGAAAAAGAAATGCTGTAATTGTTGCCGCCCAAATGGCCATAGGTAGCCAGTAACCTAATAACGTCACTGCAATAAAAAAGTCATCGAGAAGAGGTTGGTGTAATGCCGTGAATACTTTTAGTCCCCAGCTATCAATTTGTGCAGCGTAACCATTTTTGACGAGCAAGTAAGTGCAGATCAATAATATTGTGGAAATCGCAAATAACAAAATGCTGGTATTTAGCCTCTGATTATCTGTTCGTAATCTTTTTTGATACTGCATTAGGCATGTGCTGATTAGCCACGGAATAAGTAATATGCCTGCGAATAAAAAGAAATGATGCTGCTGTACAACTTGTTGGTTTTCTGCCGCTGCACCAATAAAGTACCCTGGCAGTAAATAAAAGGGCGACCAAGCAAGGGCGGATAGAATGTTAATGCTGTAGAAACGTATTGCTGGCATTTCTAGCATGCCTGCCACTAATGGCATTATTGGACGAATGGGACCAATAAAACGACCAATAACAATGCTAGCGATACCGTACTTTTTAAAAAACACTTCACCTTTGGTTATCCATTCAGGGTGTTTGTTAAAAGGGGGAAGTTGTGTGATTTTTTCATGAGAGTAGCGACCAAGTAAATAACTTAGGCCGTCACCGCAGATCGCGCCTAAGAATCCTGCGGTTAATATCCCCCATATATTAATTGAAGCGCTGCCTGCGGCGACGGCTGTTGCGAATAACAAGGCGACGCCCGGTATAATAATACCCACGAGAGCCAGTGATTCAAAAAAAGCCAGGAGAGCAACGGCGATCATGATCCACTGTTGATGCTCGCCGAACCATTGGGTGAGTTCAGTCATAAGTGCGTTGTGGGGCTTGGTCGTTTATTCAGGGTTTTTCAATGAGCGCGCTAGTATAGCCTAGATCGTTTTGCAGTTGACTTTGTAGTTGTTGCTGAATCGTATCGAAACATGGTTTTTTAACAAAGTCACTGACTTGGCACATCTCAAGGTCTTGGTGGCCGCAGGGGTTAATGCGGTGAAAGGGCTCTAAGTCCATATCGATGTTAAGGGCTAAGCCGTGAAAAGAACAGCCTTTGCGAATGCGTAGGCCTAGAGACGCGATTTTTTTATCATTAGTATATACACCGGGAGCATCCTTTTTTGGCGCTGCCTCAATGCCTTGTTGATTTAGGGTGTCGACGATTGCACGTTCAATTAGTGTGACTAGCGCGCGAGCACCTAACTTCTTGCGTTTAATGTCGACCATTAAATATACAACTAATTGACCAGGGCCGTGATAAGTGACCTGACCACCACGATCAACTTGAATGACCGGAATATCTCCTGGCGCAAGTACATGCTCTGCTTTGCCCGCTTGCCCTTGAGTGAATACCTTTGGGTGTTGTAAAAACCATAGCTCATCAATAGTTTCATTGGTCCTGCTATCGGTTAAGTGTTGCATTGCGTGCCAACAAGGCACGTAATCAACCGTACCTAATTGGCGGATAATGAGTTGTTGGTCAATATACGTCATTGAGGAGCTCGAAAGGGGCGGATGGTCATGGGCGTATTAGAACTGTGCAAGGCCGTTAAATAAATGCTATTCAGCTAAAGGGTGCAATAAACTTCGATGCGTTTATCTAGGGCGATATAAATCGCTTCAAGCTGCTGTTTATCTTCAACTTGAACGTATGCAGTAACAGATAAGTACTTGCCTGAACTGCTACTTTTGATGGTGATACGGGTTGCATCAAAATCTGGAGCATGGATTCTGACTACCTCTGCAACCACTTCAGAAAGAGGGTACTCAGATAGGCCCATGACTTTAAAGTTGTGCTCACAGGGGAATTCCCATAGAGACTCGTTGATACCATTACTCATATTTTTACTCAAAATAAACACTAAACATAGGGTCTATTCTACTCAAAAGTGTGAGTAATGGCTATTGAAGCGAGAAAATACGTAAAGCGCTTACTGGATAAGGTTGGTAAAGAAGAGCAAAATCATATGCCAAATACGAGTGATAAAGCCGGCTTCTTCGATATCCTCCAGTGATGCTAAAGGTGATTCGTGAATAATCTTTCCGTCTAGAAGCAGTTTAATCGAACCTACTTCTTGGCCTGCGCTAAGTGGGGCACGTATTTCAGTCGGGAAGTCTAATTCAGCTTTAATGTCTTTTTCGGCACCACGAGGAATTGTTAGCCAAATATCGTCAACAGTCCCCAGCTTTACTGTGTCAGCATCCCCCATCCAAAGGTTGGGACTAACAAGAGCCTCTTGCGCGCTGTAGCTTTTAACGGTTTCAAAAAAACGGAACCCGTAAGTGAGTAGTTTTTGGCTTTCTGCCGCACGAGCTTCAATGCTTTTTGTTCCCATGACAACGGAGATTAAGCGCATGCCGTTTCGTTTGGCTGATGCCACTAAGCAATAACCTGCAGCGTTAGTATGGCCGGTTTTTAATCCATCTACGCTGCTGTCGCGCCACAGTAATTTGTTTCGGTTAGGTTGGCGAATGTTGTTGTAGGTGAATTCTTTCTCTGCATAAATGCTGTAGTGCTCTGGGTGGTCGTAGATAATAGCGCGAGCGAGTTTTGATAGGTCACTGGCAGTGGTATAGTGGTTGTCTGCAGGCCAGCCAGTGGCATTCATAAAGTGACTACTGTTCATGCCTAGCGTTGTGGCAGTTTGGTTCATCAGGTCGGCAAAAGCATCTTCGCTGCCAGCGACGTGTTCAGAAACCGCGATACTTGCATCATTCCCTGATTGGATGATAACGCCTTTCAGTAAATCCTCCAATTGGACCCGTTTACCTTCTTGGATGTACATTTTAGAGCCGCCTTTGCGCCAGGCTTTCTTACTTATGAGTACATCATCGGTTAATGCTATATTGCCGGTCTCAATTTGCTCGGCAGCAATGTAGCTGGTCATCATTTTTGTAAGGCTAGCAGGAGGAAGCATTTCATCAGGGTTATTTTCAACAATGACATGGCCGCTTTGAGCATCGATGAGTATCCAGCTTTTAGCCGCTAGATTGGGCGATTGTGGTATTAGGCGCGGAGCACTTACGGCCAGTGTTGAAAGTAGGCAAAGTGTGGTGGCGACACCAATTAGCGTTATTTTTAAATAACTAGATATGTTTAAAGGAGTTGTTGTTCTCATTCCTGTCTCGGGCCTCGTCCGTAGCATGTCAGTTGCGGTGTGCATCATAGCATTATTCATTCGCGGTGAATAATGAGCGGGTCGCCCATTTTATGATGTTTAATTTGTTCGCTTATTAAGATAGCGCTCATTTCATCTTTAAAGGGGCCAACCCGTACACGATGGATTTTCGTGTTGCTCTCACCAAAGCCGCTACTGGTGCTGTTGATACTGGTTGGCGCTTCGATGGTGGAATTTAGTTTTCGTTCCAATTCCTGAGCCGTTGTTAATTGAGAAAAAGCGGCGACCTGTAAATATATGTGGGGTTCGGGAGGTGTCGGTCGTGTATTTGTGCTGACAACAGAGGGGGCTGTTGTATCTACAGGTAATGCTAGTGCCTCTCGTGGTTGCTCTAATGGGAAGGTTTTAACCTTGCTGCTTGCTGAGGGTGCTTGTGCCGATAGAGGAGGTCCGATTGGCGGTGCAGTATTGTCGTAAGGGTTAATAAACTCCACTCGAACTCTAGCGGTACCTTTGTCCATGTAGCCCAATTTACTGGCAGCAGCATAGGAAAGGTCGATGATTCGATCATCATGGAATGGCCCGCGGTCGTTTACTTTAACAATGATTTCTCTATTGTTTTCAAGATTGGTGACACGGACATAGGTGGGTAGAGGCAAACTTTTATGTGCCGCTGTCATTGCATAGGGGTCATAAAGTTCAAAGCTGGATGTCTTTCTGCCTGCAAACTTTTCGCCGTACCATGAACCGATGCCATCTTGTTTGTAACCTACTGCGGATTTCATTACACGGTAGGTTTTACCAAGCACCTCATAGGGGCTGTGATTTCCATAGCGTGCTCTAGGCTCAACCTTGGGTACTGCATCAGGTATCTGAGAGATGTCTTGGATTTTTTTTGGTGGACCGTCTTTAGGTTCAGTTATGGTGGTGAGTGTATTGGGCGTATGTAGGGAGCAGCCCGCTGAGGCGATTATAAGCATGGCCGCAGCGGTAGATAGGGTGCGTTTAACGGTTGGAGTATTCAAAGTATTTGTTTGTGTCTCGTTTTTCTTCTGTAGAGGTTAGGGGTAGCTATTTGATTTTTGTTTTGAGGGTCTCGCTTAATTGGTAGACAGCCATGGCGTATAGTTTGCTGTGGTTGTAGCGCGTGATAACGTAGAAATTATTTAATCCAATCCAATATTCATTGCCTTGCTTACCATTTAACCGCATGGCGGTTGCTTTCAGGTTTTTGTCATAGTCCTTATCGCTAACTAAGCCTGCGCTATTGATGTCATTAATGGTGAGTGACGGTTTTAGGCTCTGGTTAACGAGGGCATCAAGGTCGCTTTCCTTTCCGTTTGCTTTTAGAAAACGGGCGGGGCTAGTGATAGGAGCATTGTTGACCCAGCCATGTTCACTGAAGTAGTTAGCAACACTGCCAATGGCATCAACTGGATTGTTAATGAGGTCAATAATATTATCACCGTCAAAATCAATAGCATAATGGCGATAGCTGCTGGGGATAAATTGTGGAAACCCCATCGCGCCAGCATAAGATCCAGTGGTGGATTTTAGATCAATGCCCGCTTCCTTTCCAAGAAGTAGATATTGACGTAGCTGTTTGGTAAAAAACGTTGAGCGAGGAGGGTAATCAAAGGCTAGTGTGGATAGGGCGTCGATAACTCGGTAGCTACCTTTATTGCTTCCGTAGCGTGTTTCTACACCAATAATTGCAAGAATGACTTCAGGAGGCACGCCGTATGTATCGTTGGCTTGCTTAAACGCTGATTTGTACTTTTTATAAAAAGCGACACCTTTTTCAGCGCGTTTTTTGCTAAGAAATATATCTTGATATTTTGCCCAGGTAAGTCGCTTTTCAGCAGGTCTCGCAATGGCTTTTAGAATGCTGTCTTTGCGTTCAGCATCGTTAAAGAGGTCCAAAATAACCTGTTTGTCATGCCCGTCTTCTTTGACGACGGTGTTAAGGAATGTTGTGAATTTGTTGTGTTGTAGGTAATCGCTTTTAGGTGTTGCATTAGCGCTAAATGTGGTTGCACAGATAAGAGGGGCAATCAGAGTTGCAATGAGAATTCGTTGTATGAATCGAGTTGACCGAAAGGTAGTTGGCATAAGCTGTTTGTTCTTTCCTTTTAATGCTGACGAGAAAAATGTGTTTATGCTTCTATCTTAGAAAATTAATTCCAGAATTGCAGCATGATTTTTTATTGAGGGCTATTTTCTACCGCGATAGCAGTTTTCGGTGTGTTTGTACCGACATTAAAATACCAAAACCAGCAAATAGCGTCACGATTGATGTTCCTCCATAACTTACAAAAGGTAGGGGGACTCCAACCACCGGTAGTAATCCGCTTACCATGCCGATGTTGACGAATATATATACAAAAAATGTTAGGGTAATGCTGCCTGCTAATAACCGTGAGTAGGTGTCCTGAGCATTCATTGCAATATAAATACCTCGACCAATAATGGCAAAGTAGAGTATTAATAACGAACATACACCGACTAAACCAAACTCTTCTGCCATTACAGCAATAATAAAATCAGTGTGGCTTTCAGGCAAAAAATCGAGATGGGCTTGGGTTCCGTTTAACCAGCCTTTACCATTTAAACCACCGGAGCCTATTGCGGTTTTGGATTGGATGATATTCCACCCGGTACCCCATGGGTCTCTCTCTGGATCTAGGAAGGTAAGTACACGTTGTTTTTGATAATCACGCATTAAAAACCAGGCCCCAGTGGCAATAGGAATTAGGGCAATGGCAAACCCCCCGATAACCCGCCATCGCAAGCCAGAAAGAAATAAAGCAAAAATACCGGAGCTGGCAATTAATAGGGATGTACCTAGGTCTGGCTGTTTAGCAATAAGTAGCGTGGGAATTAAAATTAATACGCAGGAGGCAACCACCGGTTTCCATTGAGGGGGGAGAGCGCGTTCAGCGAGATACCATGACACCATCATAGGTACGATAAGTTTCATAACTTCCGATGGTTGAAAGCGAACCCCTCCAGGTAGAGGTAGCCAGCGTTGTGCCCCTTTGGCTTGTGTACCTATTACCAAAACACCAATCAATAATCCAATGCCGATAACGTATAACCACGGGCTCCAACGTTTGTAGCTGTTTGGTGATATTTGGGCCATAAACATCATTACAATAAGGCCAACAACAATACGGGTCAGTTGTCGCATAACCATTGGCATACTTTCACCGCTAGCACTGTATAAAACGAAAAGCCCTGCGGTTAACAATAGGAGCAGGCCGCCGAGTAGTGATGGGTCCAGATGTATTGCTTGTAATAAGCTTGTGCGCCGGGTAACAGGGGAGTTATGGCTACGAAATTGGCGTTGAAAGTCATTTCTTATCATGGTTTTTCTTGGCTCGACGGCGTGGTGTTGGCATTCGCCAATTGAGGTAATAAATAGGCGTCAACCATTGCCCGTGCAACGGGGCCAGCGTTGGAGCCACCGCCACCACCGTTTTCGATAATAACAGCGACAGCAATTGTAGGGTTGTCAATCGGTGCAAAAGCGACAAATAACGCATGATCTCTATGCCATTCTGAGATTTTACTAGCGTCATATTTTTCATCTTGCTTGATGGTAAATACTTGTGCTGTGCCTGATTTTCCGGCCATCTTATATTGAATGCCCTTTGCAAGTTTGTGCGCGGTACCTCTAGGGTGGTGAACGACCTTCTCCATACCTGCAATGGCCTTTTCCCAATTCAAGGGGTCTTTAAGAATGATATCGTCGTTTTTTTCAGGTGTTGCCAGGTCTTCGATATAACCGTCGGCTTCTATAGATTTCACCATACGAGGTGCGATGATTTTTCCCCGGTTAGCAAGAATTGCAGTACTGACTGCAAGCTGTAACGGTGTGGCAAGCATATACCCTTGCCCGATACCGGCAATGAGAGTTTCACCTGGGTACCAAGGTTGGCTTTTCGTTGCTTTTTTCCAAAAGCGAGAGGGGAGGATGCCGGGTTTTTCGCTGACCAGATCGATATGTGTTCGTGTACCAAAACCAAAGGGGGCCATAAAATCATGAATGTTATCGATACCTAGGTTATGAGCAAGTTCATAAAAATAGGTGTCACAAGAGCGCATAATAGCCTTGTCCAAATCCACCATGCCATGACCGTACTTCTTCCAGTCGCGGTAGAGGTGGTCATCATTTTCTAGTTTATACCAGCCAGGGTCATAAATTTTGCGTTCCCAATTTGTCGCGCCTTTTTCGACACCGGCAATAGCAACAATGGGTTTGATGGTTGAGCCGGGGGGGTATTGCCCTTGAATACCTCGATTAAACAGTGGGCGGGCGCGAGACCCTTGTAAACCTTGGTAGGACTTATAATCAATACCAGTAACAAATAGGTTTGCGTCGAAGGCGGGCATACTGACAAAAGCTAGAACCCCTCCGGTGTTTGGGTCTATTGCGATGGCTGCACCTCGTCGATCGCCTATCGCTTTGATGGCTGCTTGTTGGGTGGCCCAATCTAAATAAAGGTGTAAGTTGTCTCCAGGTGTGGGAGCTTCTCGGTCCAGTACTCGAGTGATTTTCCCTCGGGCATTGGTTTCAACGGTTTGATAGCCGACTTGTCCGTGGAGTTGATCCTCATAAAAACGTTCTACACCGGTTTTTCCGATATGCTCCGTAGCACTGTAGTTATTAGCATTAACTTTTTTGATCTCTCGTTCGTTGATGCGCCCTACGTAACCAATAGCGTGAGCAAGGCTGCTTTTGTAGGGGTAGCTACGTACTAACGATGCCTCAATACTAACACCTGGCATGTTATGTAAATTCACCGAGAGTTTGGCAATTTCCTCTTCATTAAGGCGGTAACGTAGAGGCACCTCGCTGAAAGGGCGGCGGCGTTGAGATAGGCGTTTTTTAAAACGTTTTGTGGTGCCTTCTTTAAGGGTAATTAAATTGCCGATGTCCTCTATTGTTTGATCGATATCACCAGCCAGTTCTTTGATGATGCTGACGGAGTAGGTTGGCTGGTTGTCTGCCAACAAAACACCGTTGCGATCAAAGATGAGGCCTCGATTAGGGGCGATAGGGTGCTTGCTGATGCGATTGCTGTCGGCTTTGGTGCTATAAGTCTCGTGCTGATATACCTGTAAATAAAATAAGCGAATGACAAGAACTAACATCGCGACTACAACAATTGCGGTTGCAGCTAGTGCTCTTGATCTAAAAATACGTGTTTCGCGATAATGGTCTTTTAAAGTAGCGGGTTTGGCCATAGAACACTTGTAAGTAGAGGAGGTCGTAGGAGAATGGAATGCTTATCGGTGGTAAGGGTGGCCTTTTATGACACTCCAACAACGGTAAAGTTGCTCAGCAAGCATAACACGCACAAGGGGGTGGGGAAGGGTTAAATCAGATAGCGACCACTTTTCATCGGCGCGTTGTAGGCATTCTTTGGATAAGCCTTCTGGCCCACCAATAAATATTGAAATATGCTGCCCTTGAGGTAGTAATTCCTGTAATCGGCCAGCCATTTTCTCCGTAGTGTGACGGTTTCCCAGAACATCCAAGGCAATAACTCGGTCGTTATTACCTACTGCTGCAAGCATTTGCTCACCTTCTTTGTCGGTGATGCGTTGAACGTCGGCATTTTTGCCGCGTTTTCCTGCCGGGATCTCATGCAGCTCAAGCACAATGTCCTGGTTGAGCCGCTTTTGATATTCCTTAAAACCTTCATTTACCCAGTTCGGCATTTTTGTGCCAACGGCAATAAGCTTTATTCGCATGGTTGATTATTCGGCTGAATTGTTTTTTTCGCCTTCTGGTGTCATCGTCCAGAGCTTTTCTAGGTCATAAAATTTACGGGTGTCAGGTGTCATGAGATGTACAATGACATCGAACATATCAACGAGTACCCAATCAGATCCTGGCTCACCTTCCATGTTTGATTTTATACCGGCGGTTTTGGCATCGAGGTAGACATTTTCTGCAACGGCGCTGATGTGTCGTTTTGATGTGCCGCTAGCGACAATCATATAATCAGCCATGCTGGTGAGAGGCTTTACATCAAGGATAACAATATCCTTCGCTTTCATGTTTTCAAGTGATTCTATTACGGTTTGCTTTATGTGTTCGATATTGTCTGACATGTGTTACGGGCCTATCATTTAAAGTTAATAAAGTTACTACCAGCCATAAAGCTGATGTAGTTTAATGTAATGCCACACAGTGTCAGGAAGTAAAAAGCGTGGTTCAAAACCTTGCTGAATGTCTTCGCGTAATTGTGTAGCTGAAATATCCAATGCTGTTGTGTTATGTACATGAATGTTGCCAGCGGCAGAGCTGAGCAAATCATGGGGATGTTCTGCTCTACTTCTTTTTAGTAGAGCGTACTCGTCGGATTGTGTTTCCGGTGGGGTTGACCCTGGGCGGTGTGCAACCCATAGATGACACAAGTTTAGTATGTCCTGCCAACGGTGCCAGCGGCAGAATAACCGAAATGCGTCCATCCCCATAACAAATATAAGAGGCGTCTCGCTTGATGCTTGATCTCGCATATATTGCAGGGTTTCTACAGTATAGGAGGCTGAGTGCTTTTCAATTTCCCAATCATTTACATGAAAGCTAGGTGTTTCTGCACAAGCCAGGCGAGCCATTTTGATGCGATGTGTTGCATCACTTGATGGGGCGTCTCGATGTGGCGGCAAATGGCAGGGCATAATCTCCATTTTCGTCAATCCTAGCAGGGTACTAGCTTCCCACGCCAATCGCATATGGCCTAAGTGAATTGGGTCAAAGGTGCCACCCATTAGGCCAATTGCTTGTGTTTTTTGAGGTTGATTGGTTTGTTGCATCACTGGCTCTGTTTACTGGCGAATGTGGCCGTCGCCTAGCACGATGTATTTCTGTGTCGTGAGGCCTTCTAGCCCAACAGGCCCTCGAGCATGTAGCTTGTCGGTTGAGATGCCAATTTCTGCACCAAGGCCATATTCAAAGCCGTCAGCAAATCGTGTTGACGCATTGACTATAACGGAGCTCGAATCAACTTCACGAAGAAAACGCTGTGCCAAGGTATAGTTCTCGGTAACGATGGTTTCGGTGTGCTCTGAACTGTGTTGGCTGATGTGACTCATCGCCTCTTCAATATCTGCAACAACCTTAATAGAAAGGATGGGGGCGAGGTATTCCGTGTCCCAATCCTCTTCTGTGGCTGCAATAGCACCGCTTATGATGGCGCAGGTTTTTTCACAACCACGTAACTCAACACCTTTGGCTTGATATTGCTCTGCTAACGTTGGCAGCAACTCAATCGCCATGGATTCTGCAATCAACAACGTTTCCATTGTGTTACAGGTGCCGTAGCGCTGCGTTTTGGCATTAACCGCGATGTTGATAGCTTTTTCTTTATCCGCAGCATTGTCTATATAGACGTGACAGATTCCGTCCAAATGTTTAATGACAGGAACCTTGGCATCACGACTAATGCGTTCGATCAACCCTTTGCCACCCCGTGGAATAATGACATCAACAAACTCAGGCATTGTGATGAGCTCGCCCACCGCTGCGCGATCTGTTGTTTCTATTACTTGAACCACGGATGTGGGTAATTCTGCTTTTTCTAAGGCGATGCGAATACATTCAGCTATCGCTTGATTCGAATTAATTGCTTCTGATCCACCGCGCAATATCGTGGCGTTGCCAGACTTAAGGCAAAGGCTGGCGGCTTCTACTGTAACGTTTGGCCGTGATTCGTAGATAATGCCTATAACACCTAGGGGAACGCGCATTTTGCCGACCTGAATACCGCTGGGCTGGTAAGTAAGGTCAGTGATTGCACCAATAGGATCAGCAAGGCCGGCTACCTGTTGTAGCCCTTCAATCATGCCATCGATGCCTTTTGGCGTAAGCTCAAGGCGGTCCAGCAACGCGGGCTCTAACCCATTCTTTTTCCCATTATCAAGGTCGATCTGATTGGCGGCAATCAGCTTGTTGCGGGAGGCTTCAATGGCATCAGCCATAGCCAAAAGAGCTGTGTTTTTAGTACCAGTACCGGCTTTGCCGATAGCTCGTGACGCAGCACGAGCCTGTTGGCCGATAGTGGCCATATACGCTTTAACGT
>MAAC01017633.1_pt1 | contig 15461 bp, 12 predicted proteins | sample 1115981 | NCBI WGS metagenome assembly MAAC01 (sample SAMN04961126, study PRJNA320927) | seawater metagenome | isolation source: sample BD02T64 sea water enriched with oil for 64 days | place: USA:Gulf of Mexico | collected 2013-07-27 | reverse complement strand
TTACACCTTAAATGGAACATCAAAAACTATCAAAAGAACAAATATAGTTTTAGAAAATGTACTAAAAATCAATAATGTTAAGTACATCAACGACTCTAAAGGGACAAATGTGAATGCGACGTATTATGCTTTAGATAGTATGGAGACACAAACCGTTTGGATAGTGGGAGGTGTTGATAAAGGGAATGATTATAGCGATTTGTTTCCCTTGGTCAATGAAAAGGTAAAAGCGATTATATGCCTTGGTTTAGACAATGATAAAATAATATCTGCTTTTGGAAATGTAGTAGATATGTTGGTTGAAACCCATTCTATGCGGGATGCTGTTCAGGTTGCTTATCGCTTATCAGAAAAAGGAGATACCGTATTATTATCCCCAGCTTGTGCTAGTTTCGATCTATTTGAAAACTACGAAGATCGTGGGCGCCAATTTAAGGAAGCAGTTAGGAATTTATAAAGTAAGAAATTAATGAATAAAATATTTCAACATATCAAAGGAGACAGAACTATTTGGGCTGTAGTCACCTTGTTGGCATTATTTTCATTCTTACCGGTATACAGTTCTAGTAGTAATTTGGCCTATTTATATGGAGACGGAAATACCTTTAAATTTTTACTAAAGCACTTTGCGCATTTAGTATTAGGTTTTGCAATTTTATATGGAATTCATAAAGTGCCCTATCATTATTTTAAGGGCTTGTCCATTATAGGAATTCCAATTGTAATTGTATTGTTGATTGTAACCATGAGTCAAGGAACCACAATCGATGGAGCCAATGCAAGTAGATGGATTCGTGTTCCTTTTGTAGGGGTAACTTTTCAAACCTCCACTCTAGCTTCCGTGGTATTATTGACCTATATAGCTCGTTATTTATCCAGAATAAAAGACAAGACAATTACCTTTAAAGAATCTCTTTTGCCCCTTTGGTTGCCTGTGTTTTTAATATTGGCACTCATATTACCCGCCAACTTTTCCACAACAGCTATCCTGTTTACCATGGTGTCTGTTTTGTTATTTGTTGGTGGTTATCCAAAAAAATATTTGGGATTAATCTTTTTAGCAGGAGGTTTTATGTTAACCTTTTTTGTAGTCACAGCCAAAGCTTTTCCAGACGTATTTCCCAACAGAGTCGACACCTGGATTAGTAGAATCGATAATTTTATAGATGACGAAGAAACTCAGGCAGATTATCAAATAGAAAAGGCTAAAATTGCCATAGCCTCTGGAGGAACCTTAGGATTAGGTCCAGGTAAAAGCATTCAAAAAAACTTTTTACCCCAATCCTCATCCGATTTTATTTATGCAATTATCGTTGAAGAATTCGGTTTATTAGGTGCTTTATTTTTGATGTTTCTATACTTATTGTTGCTATTTAGATTTGTCATCGTGGCTCATAAAGCGAGTACTATTTTCGGAAAATTATTAGTCGTAGGAGTGGGGTTGCCTATAGTTTTTTTAGCTTTAATCAATATGGCAGTTGCCGTAGAATTATTCCCTGTTACGGGGCAAACTTTACCCTTGATTAGTAGTGGTGGGTCTTCCATTTGGATGACCTGTTTAGCGATTGGCATGGTATTGAGTGTTAGTGCAAAAAGAGAAGTGATTGTTAATGAAGATAAAGAAGAAAACCCTTTAGATATTTTAAGTGAAGCAATTTAGATTTGTCATATCAGGAGGAGGAACAGGAGGGCATATATACCCTGCGGTTGCCATTGCTAACGAATTAAAAATAAAGTATCCAAATGCTGAATTTTTATTTGTAGGAGCAAAGGATAGAATGGAAATGCAGAAAGTGCCAGAAGCGGGATATGTTATTAAGGGGCTTTGGATTTCGGGGCTACAACGAAGTTTGTCCATTAAGAATTTAATGTTTCCTTTTAAATTAATTTCGAGTTTGTTGGCTTCCAAAAAAATATTAAGTTCTTTTAAACCTGATGTCGCTATTGGGACTGGAGGTTATGCAAGCGCACCGCTTTTAAAAGTGGCTTCAAATAAAGGAATTCCCTGTTTAATACAAGAGCAAAATTCTCATGCAGGAATTACGAATAAGTGGTTGAGCAATAAGGTGAAAAGTATTTGTGTTGCTTATGAAGGAATGGGACAATTCTTTCCTTCTGAAAAAATTAAACTTACAGGAAATCCAGTTCGGCAAGATTTAATCAATATAGACTCTAAAAGAGAAGAAGGCTTAGAGTTTTTTAAGTTGGACCCTAACAAAAAGACCTTACTGGTTTTAGGAGGAAGTCTAGGGGCAAAAAGAATAAATGAACTTATTGATGATTCCTTAGACTTATTTTCAAAATTAGATTTACAAGTGATTTGGCAATGTGGTCGTTTTTATTATGAAAAATATAAAGATAAAGGTTCAGGAAATGTACAGGTTCATTCGTTTTTAAATAGAATGGATTTGGTGTATGCAGCATCAGATATTGTTATTTCAAGAGCAGGAGCCTTATCGGTTTCAGAATTGTGCCTAGTAGGAAAACCTGTACTCTTTATTCCTTCGCCAAATGTGGCTGAAGATCATCAAACAAAAAACGCCTTGGCAATTTCAAAAAAGAATGCTGCGTTATTAATAAAAGAAAGTGAATTGGAAGAGAAATTTGAGATAGAATTATCAAATTTAATTTCTTCTGAAGAAAAGCAACTAGAATTATCTAGAAATATTAAAAGTTTAGGAAAACCAAATGCTACCAAAGAGATTGTAGCAGAAATAGAAAGATTAATTGAAAGGGGAAGTCAAGATCGATAAATGAATACATTAGAGAACATAAATAGTTTGTACTTCGTTGGTATTGGAGGAATTGGGATGAGCGCATTGGCGCGATATTTTAAACTTCAAGGCAAGGAAGTTTTTGGCTATGATAAAACACCGTCTGAGATCACAAGTCAGCTAATATCTGAAGGAATTTCTATACAGTTTGAAGATGATATTTCTAAATTGCCTTTCGAAGTTCAGGATCAGGAAAATACCTTGGTGATTTATACTCCAGCGATTCCTAAAAGCAATACTATTATTACTTGGTTTGAATTTAAAAATTATACAATACTAAAACGTGCCCAATTATTAGGAGAAATATCTAAAAATACTACTTGTCTTGCGGTAGCTGGCACCCATGGAAAAACCACAACTTCTGCAATCTTAGGTCATTTATTAGCAGCGTGTAATAGGTCTGTTACTGCTTTTTTGGGTGGGATTTCAGAGAACTATCATTCTAATTTAATCTGCAAAGGAAATGAATTTATGGTGGTGGAAGCAGACGAATTCGATCGTTCTTTTTTACAATTAAGCCCAGATATTGCTTGTATCACATCTATGGACGCAGATCATTTAGATATTTATGAGGATGCTTCAGATTTAGAAAAAACATTTATTGCCTTTTCAGAATTACTTCCAAATAAAGAAAATCTTTTCTATAAAAAAGGACTTTCCTTAGAAGGGAAATCTGTTTCAGCAACAGAAGAAGCCGATTTTCAAGCAAAAAATATTCGCATAGAAAATGGGAGTTATGTATTCGATTTAAAAACACCTTCAGAAGAGATAAAAGGCTTGCAATTTCATTTACCAGGGCGCCATAATTTATTTAATGCAGTTACTGCTTTGGGTATGGCAATTCTTGCGGGTACTCCAACCCAATGCTTGCCAAGAGCATTGCAAAGTTTTAAAGGTGTTAAAAGAAGATTTACTTATAAAATTAAAACTGAAAACTTGGTTTTAATTGATGATTATGCACATCATCCAACAGAGATTGATGCTTTATTTCAAGCAGTTAGTGAAATGTACCCTGGAAAAGAGAAATTAATTGTTTTTCAACCACACTTGTTTACAAGAACACGAGATTTTGGAAAGGGCTTTGCGAAAAGTTTATCCCAATTTAACGATGTAATCTTATTGGATATTTATCCAGCTAGAGAAGAACCCATAGAGGAGATAAATTCTGAATGGTTACTGAGTCAGATTACAATTGAAAATAAAAAAATAATATCAAAAGAAGCACTGCCTCAGGCGGTAAAAAATTCTGGAAGTATGATAAAATTACTGGTAGGAGCTGGAGATATTGGAGTTGAGGTAGAAAAAATAACTAAATATTTACGTGATGAAAATTAATTGGAACATCATAAAAATTTTGGGGGTAACAGGATTGATCATCTTTCTTTTTAGTTTTAGTCAGCAGCGAAATGAAGTGAGAAAACTAACGAAAATCGAAGTTGATTTTAAGAATGATAATGCACTATTTATCTCTCAAAAATCGGTTAATAAATTGTTAATACAAAATGACGATAGTGTTACGAACATAGGTAAAGAAACTTTAGTTTTGAATAGGATGGAGGAAACTTTATTAAAAAACCCGATGATTAAGAATGCCGAGGTTTTTGTAACGATAGACGGTTCGTTAGGAATAAAAATAGAACAACGTAAACCTATTGCTAGAGTTTTAGGATCGCCAGATTATTATATTGATGAAGAAGGGACAAAGATGCAATTATCAACCGTTTATTCGGCTAGAGTTCCAATTATAACAGGAAATTTAAATAACGATTTTAAAGGAATTACAAAATTGTTGTTAAAAATAAATGAAGATGATTTTATGAAAGAGTGTGTTATAGGCTTGCAAGTTCAACCAGATAAAACCATCAATTTAAGAATACGTAAGAATGATTTTAAAGTGCTTTTCGGAAAACCAATTGCTATTGAAAATAAATTTCAAAAGTTTAAAGCATTTTACAAACTAACAAAGCAAGAGGGATTGCTTTCAAATTATAGTTTAGTGAATTTAGAATTTAACAACCAAGTAGTCGCTACAAAAGGGAAAACCAATGGATAATAATAAAATAGCTGTAGGATTAGATATAGGTACTACCAAGATCGTTGCTATGGTTGGTAAGTATAACGAATATGGAAAGTTAGAGATCTTAGGCATTGGTAAAACCAAAAGTTTAGGAGTTCATAGAGGGGTTGTTAATAATATAACACAAACCATACAATCCATACAACAAGCAATACAAGATGCAGAAACAGCTTCAGGGATAAAGATCACCGAAGTAATAGTAGGCATTGCAGGACAGCATATTCGAAGCTTACAGCATAGCGATTATATCACAAGAACTGATAGCGAAACGGTAATAAGTGAAGGTGATATAGATTTGCTATGCAACCAGGTTTTTAAATTGGTTATGTTGCCAGGGGAAGAAATTATTCATGTACTCCCACAAGAATTTAAAGTAGATGGGCAAAGTGAAATTACAGAACCCATTGGAATGTATGGCGGAAGGTTAGAAGCTAATTTTCATGTGGTTGTAGGCCAAGTATCCTCTATAAAAAATATTGGGCGGTGTGTAAAAAGCGCAGGTATGGCTTTGTCGGGGATTACTCTTGAACCATTGGCATCTGCAAATGCAGTATTAGGGCAAGAAGAGAAAGAGGCAGGAGTTGCTTTAATTGATATAGGAGGAGGAACTACCGATTTGGCCATTTTTAAAGATGGTATCATTAGACATACCGCAGTAATTCCTTTTGGAGGAAATGTAATTACCGAAGACATAAAAGAAGGTTGTTCCATTATCGAAAAACAAGCGGAATTACTTAAAATAAAATTTGGATCTGCATGGCCAGGAGAAAATAAAGACAATGAAATTGTTTCTATACCAGGATTAAGAGGAAGAGAGCCAAAAGAGATAACGCTAAAAAACCTTTCCAAAATTATACATGCCCGTGTTATTGAAATAATTGAACAGGTGTATTTAGAGATAAAAAATTACGGACACGAGGAGCAAAAGAAAAAGTTAATAGCTGGTATTGTACTTACTGGTGGAGGTTCTCAATTGAATCACTTAAAGCAATTGGTAGAATATATTACAGGGATGGATACTCGAGTAGGATTTCCAAATGAACATATGGCTGGCGATAGCGACTCCGAAGTTACAAGTCCTATGTATGCAACAGCAGTAGGATTGGTGTTAAATAGTTTGGATAGCTATGAAATACAAACCGAAACCAGTTCGGCAACTTCTGGGGTAGAGGAAGAAGGAGATGAGGAAGAACTAACTCAGGTAATTGAAGAGAAAAAAGAAAAAAAGAAAAAGAATAGATTTTTTGATAATTGGGCTGAAAAATTTAAAGATTTTTTAGACAATGCAGAATAATCAAAAATCATTAAAAAAAATATAATAGATTAAAAGAATATGCAACAACCTCACAAAACAAACTATTATGAGCAGTAAAAAAGAAATTGATAACATTTCGTTCGACATGCCAAAAAACCAATCCAATGTAATCAAAGTCATTGGTGTAGGTGGAGGTGGAAGTAATGCCATTAATCACATGTTCAGTCAAGGGATTAAGGGTGTTGATTTTGTAATTTGTAATACCGATTCTCAAGCACTTGAAAGTAGTTCGGTACCCGTAAAAATTCAGTTGGGGGTTACTTTAACCGAAGGGTTAGGTGCAGGAGCAAATCCACAAATTGGGGAACAATCTGCTGTAGAAAGTTTAGAAGAGATTAAAACCATGCTTGCTACCAATACCAAAATGATATTTATCACTGCGGGTATGGGGGGAGGAACAGGTACTGGTGCTGCACCTATTATTGCTAAAATGGCAAAAGAGTTGGGGGTACTTACGGTTGGTATTGTAACCATTCCTTTCCAGTTTGAAGGAAAAATGCGTTGTGAGCAAGCAAATTTAGGGGTTGAAAATTTAAGAAATAATGTAGATTCATTAATAGTTATCAATAATAATAAACTGCGTGAGGTTTATGGAAACTTAGGCTTTAAAGCTGGTTTTTCTAAAGCGGATGAGGTGTTGGCAACCGCTGCTCGTGGAATTGCTGAAGTAATAACACATCACTATACTCAAAATATTGATTTACGTGATGCAAAAACGGTACTTTCAAATAGTGGAACAGCTATTATGGGAAGTTCTATTGCAAGTGGAGCTAACAGAGCGAGTGAGGCAATTTCAAAAGCATTGGATTCTCCATTGCTTAACGATAATAAAATTAAGGGAGCAACTAATGTATTGCTATTAATTGTATCGGGTGTAGAAGAAATTACTATTGATGAAATAGGTGAGATTAGTGATTATATTCAGAGTGAGGCTGGTCATGGTGCAAATATTATTATGGGGGTTGGAGACGATGAGTCTTTAGAAGAATCTATTGCAATAACAGTAATAGCCACAGGATTTAACCCAGAGCAACAACATGATATTGTAAATACAGAGGCTAAAAAAGTAATTCATATTCTAGAAGAGGAACAACGTGCAGAACAAATACTTTTAAGCAATCCTAGCGAAGTAAAAAACAACTTACCATCTTCTCCCAAAACAATCATTCAAAAGAAGGAAGAACACATTATAAAACATACTCTTTTTGATGAAGAGGATGAGATGATAGAGGTTGCCCCGAAAAAACCTTTTGAAGATTATATTGAAACCTCTGCCTTATTAAAAGATATCGATGTTAGTTACGAAGAGATAGATATTCATCATTTAGCAGAATTTAAAGAAGTAAACATTGATGAAATAGATATCAATGAGTTTGTGATTGTAGATTCAAATAGCAATGATTCTGAGCTAAGTAAAGAAGGATTTGTTGAGGTAAATAAAAGTGATGCTGAAGAACAAATATTAATGTTCGATATGCCAGTAGATCCTGTTCGTAAAGTAGCGGCAAAGTCATCTAATGAAAAGAAAGAAGATAAGGAAAGTTCATTTAAAGAGATAAAAACAATAGCCTCAAATATAGAAGAAATCGAAGTAAGGGATCATATAGAGGTTATTCCAGTTACCGAAATAACTAAAAAGGAAACGGTACGCTACAGTTTGGACGATTATCAAGATGTTGAAGATCAATTAACCAATGCTAAACCTAAGGTGGAGGAAGTTTCTGAAGATGAAATTGTTTTTGAACAAAGAACTATCGAAGCGCCTAATGAAACTCATGTAGAGAAGGGGTCTAACGATCCATTTAACACACCAATTTCAAAACTATTAAGTGATCGTACCGAAATTCGAAAAAAACAGATGAAAGAGTTCAATTATAAATTTAAAAATAAGTCTTCTCATATCGACGAAATTGAAAATCAACCTGCTTATAAACGAATGGGAATTGAATTGGATGAATCCTCAGGAAATCAAGATTCAAGTATTTCTAGAATATCGTTAAATACTGATGATGATGATATCGATTTTAGGACCAACAATTCTTTTTTACACGATAATGTAGATTAATCTACACTTTAAGCCGAAAAAGTCTGAAAATGAAATTTATATTTTGTTTTCGGACTTTTTTTTGCCTTGATTTTTGCACATTAAAAAAGTATCTTCGCAGTCTATTTAAATAAATATTATGATCCTACAAACCCAAGTAATGGATGCAATGAAAATTGCAATGAAAGCAAAAGATGTTGAAGCTTTAGCTGCCTTAAGAGCAGTAAAGGCGGAACTATTATTAGCAAGCACAAGCGCTTCCTCAAGTGATCTTACCGAAGCAGATGAAATTATAATCCTTCAAAAACTTGTGAAACAACGTAAGGAAAGTGCTATAATTTTTAGCGAACAAAACCGTGAAGATTTAGCTAAACCCGAATTGGAACAAGCTGCGATCATAGAGCAATTTTTACCAGAACAAATGAGCGAGGAAGAAGTGGCTAAAGTAGTAGAGGAGATCATTGCACAAACTGGGGCAAGTTCTATGAAAGATATGGGAAAAGTTATGGGAATGACCAATAGTAAATTGGGAGGTAAGGCAGATGGTAAAACAATTTCAGGAATTGTAAAAGCTAAATTGTCTAACTAGATTATTAGAATAAAATAAAGTTAATAAAAAAGGTTCAACAGAAATGTTGAACCTTTTTTTTATATTCAAAAATGATGTTAATAGGTGAAAATATTTTTACATTTTCACAAAACTCATCAATTTTTCTAATACTTTAGGGTTGTTATTTACCCAATCCATAACTTTACTAGATAGTTTAGGATCGCTCATTACAGATTTCATAATATCACTTACAGAACCTTTGTTTTTACTGTATAATTTACTGATGCTTGACTTAGCTTCTGGATCAGTTTTTAAATGCTCAATGGCCATAGTACCTAGCTCTTCATTTTTAACTAATTGTTCTTTTATCTGATCTTGAACTTCTTTCGATTGCGACATAGAAGAAGTTTTAGATGCAGCATTAGTTGCATCTTTTATAGAAACAGTTGGTGTTTGTGCATAGCAAAAACTGGTAATAGCTAAAACGGATAATACTAAAAAGATTTTTTTCATTATAATAAAAAGTTAGTGTTAATAATAAGTGAAGACAATATTTTATAGAATAAGGTGTTGCTATTTGTTCTTTCTTCCTTTTTAAAATTTTAATTTTAATGAGAAATATAGTGTTTAACAACTCTTTCATTAAGAGGTTGCTCATTTCTATAATTGTTTAGAGGCATTAATTCTTGCAATAATTTCACTTGTTTTAATGAAACTGTAACAGGGGTTTTAAAAACATACCAGCTTACACTCTCGGTACAAGGAGGCGTAGTTAAGGACCCTTCATAGGTATAATATTCCTTGTTTTTAGGTAATTTTAGGTTAAGGTCAAAAGTACTATTAACGGGTTTGGTCTCACCTTTCTTAATTGGGAGGTATTTTTCTAAAAAGGTATAAGGTTCACTACTTTCTCCTTCTATGGCTAACACTGCCAAAACAGCAATTTTATTATTCTTGCTTATATGTACCAGATGCATTTCTATGGGATAGCGCACTCCGTTTATGGTATGTTCTGATGCCTCGTGGAAGTGAATTTGCTTTAATTCGTAATTTATATCTCCTAAGGTGATATAATCCCCTTTTTCAAAATTATACTGTATGGAATGTCCATTATTGGTAACATCGTGTATTTTAACATCGCTGGAATAGAAAATGTTGATGGGGGTTAATGAAGTATCCACAACCGCATCTACATCTATTATATTAATAGGGGATTGTCGTTTTCCATCGCAGTCCGATTGTTTTTCAATTTCTACCCAATGTTCTGGACCTGTCTCACCTTCGTAGGTCCAATGTTGCTTTTCTTTTTGTGGCTCAAATTTGTGTGAATCTTTAATTGAGGTACTGACTTGGGGCTTGATTTCTGTGTTATTCTTGCAAGAAAATAAAGCAAGGACACATAGAAGGATTAATGGGTGCTTGTTTTTCATTTTTGATATGATTATTTTTATATGAATAGCTAACGTGTTGGCTAAATTACGTTTTAATGCAGTTTAGGTTTTAAGTAACTAATAAAAAAACCTATCAATTATGACAGGCTTTTCCATAAAAATATGTTTAAAATAATCGATTAAACTACTTTTACATTTACTGCATTCAATCCTTTTGGACCTTCTTCTACATCGTAGCTTACTTTGTCCCCTTCATTGATTTCATCAACTAGTCCATTTACATGTACGAATACATCTTTGTCCCCTCCTTCTGGAGTGATAAATCCAAATCCTTTAGAATTATTGAAAAATTTTACTGTTCCGTTACTCATGATAAAAAATTATAAATTAAATGTAAATGTAGGGTTTTATTATAGTTCTGACTAACATCCATTTAAGAACATAATTATCTTGTAGTTTCAATTGTTATTTTTCTCTATTATCAAATTCTCGTATGCTTGGGAAGTCGATCCTTTTTTTCGGGTCAGAGAGAATTGTGCTTAACATGGGGATATAGTGCACCTGCACTTTATCCCCATTATATATAATAATAATAATAATAATAATAATAATAATAAAAGTGGTGTTTATCTGCTATTATTTTTGGATAAACGTCACTTCTGGTACAATGATCAGTTTTGTTAAAAAAAAACAAAACCAATAGCAAAAATTAAGGGGAAGGAATATTAATTTAGCGATTAGTTATTATCATCACTAAAGTAATATTTTTTATTTAAATGATAAAGGCATTTCCTGCTTTTACAAAAGTGAATTGTTAAGGCTTATCCTCTTAGTAAGATTTCAAAAATCATTATACAATGTTGGCAATTTTTCTACTTGAAGGCGATTACTGCACTTGATGGTCCTGTTAAAGGCATTAGTCTTATTTCTTTAAAACCTACTTCTTTTGACCATTGTTGGAAGTCTGATACTGAAAAATCAAAACCCTCATCAGTTTCGATGGCCATATTTAATGACATCATTAAACCAAATGCATTTTTATTTCTTTCATCGTCAATAATATTTTCAATAACAATAAGTACGCCTCCTTCCGGTAATGCCGCATAGGCCTTTTTTAATAACATTAATTTGTCGTCAGAACCCCAATCATGCAGGATATTTCCCATGGTTATAATATCTGCTTTTGGAAATTTATCTGTAAAAAAATCTCCTGAAAGAATCTCTATTCTATCCTCTAATCCTAAATTATTTACGTTCTCTTTTGCAATTGGGCCTACAGGTGGAAGGTCAAAAGAAATACATTGCATATGGTTATTGTTTTTTGCCACATGTATTGATAGGTTAGCACCAGAACCTCCTACATCACAAAGTGTTTGGTATTTTGAAAAATCAAAGTCATGTGCTAGTTTCATAAAATTTCCTGCTTGTACACCGCCCATACCATGTATGAATTCCCGAAGTCTATCTTCGTTAGCATAAATTGCTTCAAAAAGAGGTTTACCACCATTCTTAGTTTCGTTTTGAGGCTTACCTGTTTTCAACCCTTCTTCTAAATCATTCCAAAAAGGATATAATCTATTATTAGCCATTTCTAATATACCACCTATATAACTAGGCTTATTTTTATCCAAAAAAATATTTGTTTCCTCTGTATTACTATAGGAAGCCTTTTCTTTTAATCCAGTACGTATTAAAAACCCTAATGCAACTAAGGTGTCCAGAAAATCAAAAAGGGACCTTTTGTGTAGTCCCAATTTATTTTGAATTACTTGACCAGATAATGCTCCATTTGCTAGAATGGTAAAAAGTTCCATATTAACAGCTGTCAATAGGGTTTTTGATGCCCAAAACCCCATTCCTATTTGCATTATTTTTGAGGGGTTAACTTGATTTTTATTAGAGGAATCCATGGTTCAGTTATTAAAGTTAAAAATATAATAATTCAATTGTTACTATGAAGTGATTATTCACTTTATTCTTATTGTAAAGTATAATAAAAAGAGGTGATTGCTTTTTATATATTTTAGTAAAACAGCACTATTTTTCTTCAATCTGTTTTGTGTAAAAGCACAAAGCCAGTTATTTATTTTTATTGGGGAAGATGTGTTAACTTAATGTTTCGTTGAAAACAGTACTAAAATAATAATTTATTATTTCAATGATAAAGTTATTTCCTATTTTTATAAAAATGATTTCTAAAAGGGTTTTATTTTGTTTAGAATTTGATCCCTTTAGATTACTGTTAAAAGAATAATCTATGTATACTAAAAAAGTTTATTCCACTTTTCAAATGGTTTGGTGGACCCGTTTCGAAACCTTATTGTTTTTGGCTATCATCACTATTTGGGTTGCAGCTTTTTATTTTTTAGATTTAGATTGGTTAAAGATACCCTGGACTCCCTTGGCTTTAATAGGTACTGCAGTAGCTTTTGTAATTGGGTTTCAGAATAACGCTGCCTATGGTAGAATATGGGAAGCTAGAAAAATTTGGGGAGGTATTGTAAATACTTCTAGAACCTTTGGCATGTTTGTCCAAGATATGCTAAGTAATGAATATGCTAAAACTCCAATGGAAACTGAAGCTATACAAAAAGAAATTAAAATGTTGACCTATAGGCATATTGCTTGGATGACGGCTTTACGCCATGCCATGCGAGAATCTAAACCTTGGGAAACAACGGTAAATCATAGAACAAACCGAGAGTTAGATATGCGACCTCCAGAATTAGATTCCACTTTAACCAAAGATATAAAACCCTATATTTCGGAAAAAGATATGGAATATATAAGTTGTAAGAACAACAAACAAACTGCTTTGCTTTACTTACAATCACATCATTTAAAAGCTTTGAAAGAGAAAGGAATAATCTGGGAGTTTTCATTTTTAGAGTTGGAAGGGGTGCTGCAAGATTTATTTAACCAACAAGGGAAAAGTGAACGGATTAAGAATTTTCCCTATCCTCGTCAATTTGCAACCCTCAATCATTTTTTTATGTGGATTTTTGTGCTTTTATTACCTCTAGCGCTTGTGCCACAATTTATGGATATCGGAAATGAGGTAATTATGGACAATCCAATAATAGGAAAGTTATTTGTTTGGTTTTCCATCCCCTTCTATATAGCAATTGCTTGGGTTTTTCATACTATGGAACGAATTGGTAGAACTGGCGATAATCCTTTTGAAGGTACTGCTAACGATGTGCCAATCTCGACAATTGCTAGAGGAATTGAAATTGATCTCAGACAAAATTTAGGAGAATCTGATGAAGAAATTCCAAAACAATTTGAGGTAAAATTTAATACGCAGTTTTAAGATTTTTATATCGATTATTTCAATCAAGTCTGTATCCTATAAAAAACAAAAAGGTTCGCATTTTATGCGAACTTTTTATTCCAAGTCCTCAAATTAATTTTGATCCTTTCCATAAAATAAGAAACCACACTTAAATAAAGTGTGGTTTCTTGAGTGTTGTGACCTCGAGAGGATTCGAACCTCCAACCCTCAGAGCCGAAATCTGATATTCTATCCAGTTGAACTACGAAGCCATTAATGAATTGCAAAAATAGGGTTTTAATTAGAATGAGCTATTTTATTTTTCTTATTTAAATCTATATAATTTGCAAACAGATAATTGTATAAAGTGCTGGTAATTAGCGATATGTTTTGATAATTGGATAATATTTTAGATATTGAAGTTCCAATAAAAGCTACTTGTTATGAAAAAAATATTATTTTTATTCTTTTTTGCAAGCCTATATTTAAATGCACAGACCCCTTGTGTTGGTGGTTTTGCTGGTACTTACCCCTGTGATGGTATCGATTTACAATCCTATTTGTCTTTTGCCGAAATGGGAGGAGCATCTACTGGAAATGATTCATGGGGATGGACCGATCCAAATACCAATAAAGAATATGCCTTAATTGGCCTAAATAATGGAACTGCTTTTATAGACATTTCAGATCCTGTAAATCCTGTGTATTTAGGGAAATTACCTCCACATGGCAATAATAGTACTTGGAGGGATGTAAAGACCTATAATAATTATGCATTTGTAGTGAGTGAAGCTAGTGGTCATGGCATGCAAGTGTTTGACCTTACTCAGTTAGAAAATGTAGTTAGCCCACCTGTTACTTTTTCTGAAGATGCGCATTATGATGGTTTTGGAAATGCACATAATATTGTAATCAATGAAACCACTGGATTTGCTTATGCTGTGGGAACTTCCACCTATAGTGGAGGACCTCATTTTGTTAATATACAAGATCCTTTAAACCCAGCAGCAGCAGGAGGCTATGTTGTAGATGCTTATAGTCATGACGCTCAAGTAGTAAGTTATAATGGTCCTGATTCAGATTATGTTGGACAAGAAATCTTAATAGGGAGCAATGAGAGTAAAATTTCTATAGTTGATGTTACCAACAAATCAAATCCAATTCCAATTGCAACTTTGTCTTATACCAATTTTAATTATACGCATCAGGGATGGTTTACCGAAGACCAACGATATTTTTTAGTAGGGGATGAGTTGGATGAACAAAGTGTAGGTTTTAATACTAGAACTCTTGTTTTTGATCTTTCAGATTTAGATGCTCCTCAACTTCATTTAGAATATTCAGGACCAACTTTGGCGATAGACCATAATGGATATGTACGTGGGAATCGTTTTTACTTATCCAACTATAGAGCAGGAATAAGAATTTTAAAAATAGATGGTATTTATAATCCTTCCCCATCCATGACAGAAGTCAATTATTTCGATACCTACCCATCAAGTAATTCTGCTAGTTTTAGTGGGGTTTGGAATGTCTACCCTTATTTGGAAAGTGGAAACCTTATCATAAGCGATTATAGTAGTGGATTCTTTTTGGTGAAAGACCCTCTTTACGATAATGAAGATCCAATTGCAATCTGTCAAGCATACACAGCAACTTTGAATGCAATAACAGGGACTGTTACCATCAATGCCTCTGATATAGACGGCGGATCAACAGATAATTTTGGTGTTGTAAGTAGCATTATTGAAGGTCAAACGACTTTCACCTGTGATGATGTAGGAAATACTTTTAATGTAACACTTACAGTTGAAGATGATTATGGGAATAAATCCTCTTGTGTTGCTGTTGTTACTGTTCAAGCATTAACCTCTACCTTCGCATCTGGATCTTGGGATGTTATCCCAAATTTAGGATCTAAAGCATTATTTAGTGATAATTATGATACAGATAATTTTGGAGATGTAACTGCCTGTTCTTGTGAAGTTGAAACTGGAAAAACTGTAACAGTAAATGCAGGCGGATATTTGGAGATC
>MAAC01018027.1_pt1 | contig 15469 bp, 15 predicted proteins | sample 1115981 | NCBI WGS metagenome assembly MAAC01 (sample SAMN04961126, study PRJNA320927) | seawater metagenome | isolation source: sample BD02T64 sea water enriched with oil for 64 days | place: USA:Gulf of Mexico | collected 2013-07-27 | reverse complement strand
CCGGAACAAGAAACCCTTCCCCTGATGAGGAAACTCATATGAATTCCCGAAACGAGTTCTCGAACTATATCCTCGACACTCTTTCTCCTTTGGGAGAGATTATTCTGGGACGGTTCTTTGGCGGCACGTCTCTTAAGTGTCGGGGGAAACAGTTTTGTATGATCATGAAGAACCGACTTTATTTTCGGGTAAACAAAAACAGCCTTAATTCTTATCTGCAACATGATGCAGCTCCTTTTAGCTACCTAACTAAAAAGGGACGGGTTTACGTCAGAAGCTATTATGAGGTCCCCTCGGATATTCTCGATGACGAAGAGATTCTGTTATCCTGGGCTGAAATAGCTATAGAAGCCTCTCGGAATAAATAAGTTAGATTTACCTTCAAACATTTCCCCAGATATCCAATATCTATTTTTGGGGCTTAGCCGACAACAGATTGGGTCAGTGTTCTGCGTAACCGCTGTAAAGTACTCTCATCGCCGAGCACTCCCCCCAATTGTTTTAAATGGCTTTTTACCTGAGAGCTCATGGCTACATGTCCATCATTCATAAAGTTCTCATGGTTTTTTTCAATTTCTGAGAGGTCATAGCGATAATTAACCATAATTCCGCTGGCTTGGGTGATCCCCTTTTCCGAAGTATCCCCGAGCCAGTTGATCTGATTGAGCTGTGCGCCATTCTTCAAGTGAAACCGGGCAACAGGGTCCAGAGCACGTCCTTTTGAATCTTTCTCTAGAAAATAAGCGACACAGAGGCGCATTAAGGGACCTCGGAGTAAATCTGCAAGTTCCTTGTTCTCAAACCATTCTTTATCTTGAAAACAAAGGAATATGGCCGTTTTGGCCTCTTCTGCACCTGTTCTAGATTTCAACAACTCCATTTCTTCCCTGGTAACGCCGTCTTCAAACAGAGCACCATCAAGTTCGGCAAGCCAGGTTCTAAAACCTGGTACCGGAGAGAGAGTTGCGAAATTTTTAATCCAGGGCATCTCGTGTGAGAGGTGATGCACAACCTGTTTGATCAAGTGTTCACCAAAGCTAATTCCTCTTAAGCCTGTTTGCGTATTGCTAATGGAGTAAAATATTGCCGTATCTGCATCTTGAGAATTTCCAAGTGGGGCTTCGACATCCAAAATGCTTTGAACGTTACGCGCCAAGCCTTTGAGTAAGGCGACCTCGACAAAAGCAAGGGGTTCATCAGGCATTCTTGGATGAAACAGTGCATAACAACGTCGATCAGAATCAAGCCGATTTCTAAGATCGCCCCATGATGTGATCTGGTGAACGGCCTCGTATGTGATTAGTTTTTCTAAAAGGGCAGCAGATGTATTCCAGGTCATTTCTACAAAATCAAGAAAGCCGGTATCGAACCATGAGTTCAAGAGTTGCTGCAAATCACGATCAAGAGCTCCGAGATATGGATCTTTTCCTTTTAACTTCAAAAGGTCTTCACGAATATCAATTAAAAACTTAACACCATTTGGTAGGGCATTGAATTGAATTAATAATTTAATTCTTTCTGGAGACGACGATTGACGTAAATGATATGCAGAAGTGACGCGATCAGCATCGTTATCAGCCGATAGGTATTCATCAATTGCGGAGCGTATACTCTCTTCATTGGCGCAAAAATCTTTTGCCAGGAGGGTTAAGAAAGTTTCTTTGCCATTTTGATCAAGTTCTAAGTATGTGCGTCCGAGTTCGGCTGTTCTCATGCGGGCAGATACATCACCGCCCCTTCCGCTGAGGCAATCGTCCATCATACGTTTTAGGCTTTTAGGGCTTACTGAGGTCGCAGAATTTCTAAGGCCAAGACTGCGTGCTGCACTCTGTGCAATGTCCCGCCATGCACCTGATATTTGAGATAGGGTACTCTCTTTTGACGGGCTTGCATTCATCATAATTTTATCCTCTGGCTGTGCTTTTTTAATTATTTTTGACGCCAGCCATAATAATTCAAGTGAAAACTTTGGGAATACATCAAGAACTATGAACTTTGAAACATCAATCCAAAGTCTGTCGCACTGTATGCGGTAGTATATCCCAAAGTGTCACCAAAATGTATTAGAGAATTATGATATTTATTTTTTAGGAAGACCTTTTACCACATTTTTCTTTATGACGGCATCATCATAAGCTTTTCGTGAAAATACCTCGTTCACCATTGGAACAAAAAATTCTAAATTTTCGGAAACGTAATCGGGATCAAAAGAGCTCTGGTCCCAGCGTTCGCAAAAATCGGCACAGGATTGGTAACAAGGATGATCTTTAAATTCTTCGCGTGCGTTTTTATCCCAGCCATAGTGGTGCCCATAGAAAAACATTTGGAAAATACCGTGATGTTCGACAACCCATGCCACCTCATCTCTCACAAAGGGCCGAAGTATCTCTGCTGAAAAACGGTCATGATTTTGCGGGGCCAGACCATCGCCGACATCGTGTAAAAGCGTACCGACAACCCAATCTATATCGGCACCATCCCTATAGGCGCGTGTTGCTGATTGAAGGCCATGTTCCAACCGGGTTATTTTATAACCGGTCAAGGTGTCTTCGCCCTGTTGGCGTAGTTCGGAAAGCACTCTGTCGGCAGTAAGGGCTAGATATGGCTTCTCCATTTTTGCAAGAAAGTCATATTCTTCCTTGGTGCCGTCTTTCATTTGAGTGAAATTGATTGTCTTCATGATTAAGCACCTGCCATATCGTTTGAGGAGGCATAAAGGCCAACCTTTTGTTCTGCGCCTTCGGTCAAGGCCTCGGATTGTGCCTCGAGTATCTCGTTATAAAGCTTCATTTCGTTCGCCCCAAAAAGCGTCGATGGCTGGGCAATATTAATCCAATTTTGTTCTCGATCAGCCCCACGCGCTAACATTCCAAAATCTCTCTTGCCGACGACCTGCCTTACACTTGGCGTAACATAGCGGATGGCCATACCTATTCGCCGATCATTAGAATGATTGGGGCCAGAAGCATGGAATAGACGTCCGTGGTGTAATGACATCTGTCCGGGCTTAAGTTGGTTGTAAACGGCTTCATTTTCATTGACTTCAACCGCAATTTCCTGACCTCGGGAAAGTAAATTATCTTCACTAAAGGTATCGCTGTGCGGAACAATGCTTTGTTTATGTGAGCCAGGGATAAACTTCATACATCCAGCTTGCTTCGATACGTCGGAAAAGGCAATCCAGGCCGTTACTTCTTCGTCAGTTTCGCCAAGTCCCCAATAGGTTAGATCCTGATGCCAGCTGACGACTTTTTCTGTGCTGGCTTCTTTTATGAACAGTTCACAAGACCAGATCATCAGATCAGGGCCGAGTATGTCTTCGACAGTATCAAGCAGCGCTGGTGTTTGAGCAATCTCAGCCATAAAGGGAATGACGACCTGGCCATTAATGCGAAAAAACTGATTTAGGGGATGATTGGAGGTATCACTGTTATAACTTTGTTCCAGATCCTCAATATTATTCCGAACATCCAAAGCTTCATCACGGGTAAAAAGGTCGAGAGGCATGAGATACCCCTCTCTCTGATACTGTTCTATCTGGTCAGACGTAAGTTTTTTAGCCATGACTAATATCTCCATTACATGATCTATCCCCATTTCATCAAAAAGCAGAAACAAATAAAGTAAATAATATTGCATTTGAGAGAAAGCTCAGCTTATTCTAAAATATGACTTTTAGACGCATTCCCTCTCTCAACTGGGTTCGAGTATTTGAAACTGCAGCGCGGACAGAAAGCTTTGCGCAGTCAGCAAAACTCCTGAATATGAGCCCTCCGGCCGTAAGCCAGCAAATCAAGGCTCTGGAGGGATACCTGGGTAAAGCTCTGTTTACACGTGGAGCACATCATGTGGAGCTGACGAACGAAGGTCGTGCCTTTTTACCCGTGGTTCAGCAATCTTTGTCATCTCTGGAATCTACGGCTGCAGCGTTGTTCGGGCCACGGGATTCAGAACATTTAACGATACAGGTTCTCTATTTATTTGCTTGTAGTTGGTTGCCGGAACGCTTGATGAAATTTGAGGAAGAACACCCACATATTCATTTGCAGGTTACCTGTGGTAACATCCCCGATGACTTTCATCGTCAAAGACCTGACCTACAAATCGCTTTTGGCTCAGCGACTGATTTTCCAGAAAACGCAGAACGTTTGTTCGGCGAAATTGTCATTCCTGTAGCCCGCCCTGAAATCGCAGATGCAATCCACACTCCGCAGGATTTGTTGCAGCATCGGCTGATTGAAGTATCAACTCATCAAAGTGGATGGCATCAAGTTCTGGGTGCAAGTGTCGAAGGTGATTTATCCAATGCGACCTATAGCTTCACAGACAACACGGTAACCGCTATGGCAATGGCCGCAGCGGGGTATGGGATAGCTCTGGCTCGCTCTCCCGTAAGTGATGCGTTGATGAACACCCACGGCCTTGTACCGTGTCTTGAGGATCTAAGAGAGAAAGGATTGCAGCATTATTATCTGTTTAGTCCCTTGGCTCACCCGGTTAAATCAGCTGCAAGTGATTTCAGAAAGTGGTTGCTTAACGAAATTATTTGATCAGAGATTTCATTCAGGAGCTGAAGGTTAATTGCTATTCGCCGCCCGGTTATGCGCGCGCCAGCTCTGGGCTTCAATAAAGACTTTGCGAATGTCAGGTTGAGCCGTCCGGATTTGTCTTTCCATTCTGGATATTGCCCCCTCAACATCTTGCGAAGGAATGCCATCTTTAAAGTCCAGTGACAGGGTCACCAGAATATCCATGGGGCCATTTTGAAGAGAGAGAATTTCATTAACCCGTAGAATTTCAGGTTGTTTTGCAATAATCCGTCGGATGGATGTTTCCACTTCAGGATCTGCTCCTTCACCAATAAGAAGCCCTTTGGTTTCATAGGCAAGAACCCATGCAATTGTGGCCAACAAAATACCGATTACAACTGAAGCGGCACCATCAAGCTCTGGAATGTCGAGCCAAAGCCCGAGGCCAAGACCCGCAATAGCAACCAACAGACCGAACATCGCCGCAGTATCTTCCAGGAGCACAGCAAAGATTGAAGGATCTTTGCTGGCCGCGACAGCAGCAAAATAGTTACGGCCTTTGACTTTTTTCTTGAATTCTTTGAAAGCCACGAACCATGCGGCACCCTCAAATATTAATGCCGTGCCGAGAACAATAAAATTTATCATCGGGTTTTCAATCGGTTGAGGCTCAATGATTTTATGAATACCTTCGTAAATCGAAACGCCAGAACCAACCGCAAAAATCAGAAGGGCGACCACAAAAGCCCAAAAATATAGCTCACGACCATAACCATAAGGGTGCCGGGCATCAGCAGTGCGCTTTGATCTGTGAAGACCATAAAGTAAAAGGCCCTGATTCCCAGTATCAACGGCAGAATGAATAGCTTCACTGAACATTGCAGAGCTACCAGTATAGGCTGCAGCGGCGGCTTTGGTTATTGCAATTAAACAATTTCCTGCCAAAGCAGCAAATATCACCATTTTGGACGAGTGCCCAGCCATCCTGCGTCTCCCTAAGTCGCGGTAAATCTAAGTAGTAAAATATGATTTGTATCGTTAGAAAACATAAAGGAAGCGACATAATAGGGAACATATGAGATGGTTCAATCTCCTTCTTCTCATCATCCCCATTACAGGACGGTATTTTTATGCACCGTTTTTTAAAAATCATTGCTTCCGCCCTGATTACTTTAGTGTTGTTGACGATTTTTGTTGGGGTTGGTGGCTATGTTTGGCTCAGCACTTCATTGCCACAACTTGATGGTAAGGTTGTCCTTTCAGAGTTAGAATCGACCACTGAAATCCTGCGCAACAAGGACGGTCTTGTCACAATCCGGGCACAAAATGAAACCGACGCTTATAGAGCTCTTGGGTTTGCCCATGCCCAGGATCGTTTATGGCAGATGGATTTTATGCGAAGAGCCGGATCCGGCCGCCTGTCAGAAGTAAGTGGTAAGGCAACCCTTGGTATTGATCGCTTTATGAGGACCTTGGGCTTTCATGATCTCGCATTAGCCAATTATGAAATACTTCCCCCGAAAACCAAGAAGATATTTGAAGCCTATAGCCAAGGCGTTAATGATTACCTTGATACTCATAAGGGAACGCTATCTCCGGAATTTCATATCCTGAATTATTCTCCAGAACCCTGGAAGCCAAGTGACTCTTTGTTATGGGGACGGCTTATGGCTTTGCAGTTATCTGATAATTTTAATCGCGAATTATTACGTCAAAGGTTATTGAACTTCATGCAGATAGAAGATGTTGATAATCTATGGCCTGAAGATGAAAACGATCCATTTATAATTCCTGAACTTGATAAGCATGAACTTTCCCAGCTAAACATTCCTGCTGGCTTACTTCCTCTTCCCTGGCCGTTAGCACCAAAGGACGCTTCTAACGCTTGGGTTATCTCTGGTGAAAAATCAACAACCGGAGGACCTATCCTCGCAAACGACCCTCATCTTGCTCTCGATGCTCCGGGTCCCTGGTATCTTGTCCGGATAGAAACACCAGAGTTTACCTGGGCAGGAGCAACGTCACCGGGTGTTCCTCTACTGGTTCTTGGACACAACAGTCATATCGCCTGGGGATTTACGACAACACACAGTGACACTCAGGATCTCTTCATTGAAAAGATCAATCCAGATAACCCTGAACAGTACCTGACCCCTGACGGCTACCAAGAATTTAAAACTCATACAGAGATCATAAAGATTAAAGATGCTGAGGATGAAAAAATCATCATCCGAAAAAGCAGACATGGCCCGATGATATCATCTGTTCTCAGGCGGCAAGAAGACACTGATGAGCAATTTAAGCTCTCTCTTGCCTGGGCCGCCTTGAAAGAAGATGACCAAACAGCCCAGGCTTTGTTCGATATTAACAGATCAAAGACCTGGAGTGATTTTGAAAGGGCTGTCCAAAAATTTCATTCCCCTCAACAGACCCTCATTATGGCTGATGTAAAGGGCAATATTGCTCTTACGGCTTCTGGTCGCATACCAATAAGGAAATCTGGTGATGGTAGGCAGCCAACTCCAGGTTGGACGGGGGATTCCGACTGGCAAAGGTTTATTCCCGCGAAAAAACTTCCAAGAAGCGAAAACCCAACTAACGGCAAACTGGTAACTGCAAATAACCGATTAGTTGGTCCGGAATATCCCTATCTCATTACCAAAGATTGGCCCAACTCTTATCGGGCGAGAAGAATTCATCAACTGATCGACAGCAAAGAAAAGCTATCAATCGAGGATAACCTTTCCATCCAGACGGACACTCTGTCATTAGCCTCACTGGAATTACTACCCCTCTTGTTGGCAACAAAAACCAGTGACCCTGAGGCACAAAAGGTATTGAAGATTTTAAAGAAATGGGATGGTAGAATGGATATGAACTCTATCGAACCCGTCTTGTTTCATCGCTGGCTCTATTGGCTTAACAGAGCGGCCTTTGGAAACCTGCCTTCTGACGCGTCTTATTTTCAATCCCCTGATATACTTCGGCTAAAATACCTAATTGGGAAAGATCCAACCAATTGGTGTAAGTACGGTGAAAGACTCGTAATCGAAGGTAATTGTGCCGCACAGATGACAGAAAGCCTTTTACGAGTGATTTCTAATTCAAATGACTTAAGTGCTATTCCAAATTGGGGAAGCCTTCACAAAGCTCATTTTAAACATCCGATATATGACAGAATTCCTCTTTTAAATCAGATATTAAAGCTAGAGATATCTTCGCCAGGTGGTCATGATACAATTAACCGGGGAAGCCCTTCTTTGAGGAAAGGTAGCTTACAACTATTTCCGAATGTTCATGGTCCATCTTATCGGGCGGTTTATGACTTGACCAACCTCGACAATTCCCGCTTTCTGTTAGCAACCGGGCAGTCGGGTAATCCTCTTTCAAGTTTCTACGGGAACTTCCTGTCGAGTTGGCGTGACGGGGACTATGTGAAACTTGATGACACTACTGCCGAGGAACCAAAACATCGTTTGGTGCTGTACCCAAATTAAAAAGACGACAAAAAAACAAACTTAAAAAAAGACAAATTAGGATTGATAGGGTGACAATAACAATTGAAGATATCCGCAAGGCGGCGGATGAAATCAAAGGGGACGTCGTTAGAACGCCTTTCGTTCACGCAAAACGCTTATCCAAAATACTCGGTTGTGAGCTCTACTTAAAATTAGAGAGCCAGCAATTCAGCGGATCGTTTAAAGACCGTGGTGCTCTTTATAAAATTAAAAACCTTACGGATGAGCAAAAAGCCAAAGGCGTTATTGCCATGTCGGCGGGTAATCACGCTCAAGGTGTTGCATTACATGCTAATCGGTTGGGTATATCGGCAACCATCGTCATGCCTGAAACGGCCCCCTTTAGTAAAATTGAACGCACTCGGGCTCTTGGCGCCAAGGTAATCCTCTCTGGCGAAACTCTGGATGACTCTCGCAAGGTTGTTGATGAAATCGTAGCCAAAGAAGGTCTGATTTTTGTTCATCCCTATGACGATGAATACGTGATTGCCGGTCAGGGAACCATCGGGCTGGAAATGCTCGAAGATCAACCAGACCTCGATGCGATAATCGTCCCTATTGGTGGTGGCGGTATTCTTTCCGGTATTTCTCTTGCTGCTCAAGCGATCAACCCAGATGTGAAACTATACGGCGTAGAGGCTAACCTGTTCCCCTCTATGTCTCAGACCCTAAAACATCAACCCGCGACTTCAGGCGGCTCAACCATGGCCGACGGTATTGCCGTAAAGGAACCCGGGCTTATAACCAGGGAGATCATCGACAAACTGGTTGATGAAATTTTTCTGGTCGATGAGAGCCAGATAGAAACTGCTATCCTCACCTTGGTTGAAGAACAAAAAGTTGTTTCAGAAGGTGCAGGAGCAACCGGAGTTGCGGCAATTCTAAATAACCCGGAGAGATTCAAGGGCAAGAAAATTGCAACTGTAATTTGTGGCGGTAATATTGACGCCCGAATGCTGTCCGGTCTCTTGATGCGTGGTTTGATGCGGGATGGTCGCCTTGTGCGAATTCGTACAGAAATGGTCGATCAACCCGGTCTTCTCGCAAAACTAACAAGTATCATCGGAAAGTCTCGGGGGAACATTATTGATGTAATGCACCAAAGACATTTCTACGATGTTCCAGCAAAAATGGTTGAAATTGATTTCATCATCGAAACTAGAGACATTGAACATGTGGATGAAATTGTCGAAAACCTGGTATCAGGTGGAATAGCAACTAGAATTTTATCAAGCCGTTCTTGCGACTAACTTGTACTCCAACAATTTCTGGAGGAAGCCCTTTAAAGCGCTTCTTCCAGAAATTGACTTCCCATGACTTCATTGTAAAAACAACTAACCTTGATCAGGCTTTTGTCAGCTTAAAGAGCTAAACGGTTATCTCTAAATATTAATAACAGAGATATTCCATGAGACATTATCTTATCAATTTCCTTCTTGTCATGACGTTCATTTTTACAATCGGTGTTAATCCAGCGCTGTCTGCAGAGCCAAACCTTGAGCAAGTGAAATGTGTCGATATCGAATCTGAAGACGATTTGGCAAGCTTTATATTCTGGCTAGATGGTTACATTTCAGGTCAGGAGGATCTCTCTATAGTTGATCCAGATGAAGTTGAGCTTGTGATTGAAGAGACCCTAAATACTTGTAATGAGTTTCCTGAAAAGGCAGTGTTCAATATCGTTAAAGGGTTAAAACAATAAACAGCGAGAACACCTTGATGCCGCAAAAGATACCTGAAAAACCTTATCGTTCCAATCGCCTTTCCTTTGCCACGCGCACTATTCATGCAGGACAGCATCCAGACCCGAGTACCGGGGCCATTATGCAACCAATCTACGCAACATCTACATACGTACAGGACGGATTGGGCGAAAATAAAGGTTACATGTATAGCCGGACAGAAAACCCGACCCGTCAGGCCTATGAACGCTGTATTGCTGATTTGGAAAGCGGGAGGCTTGGGTTGGCTTTCGCATCAGGTCTCGCCGCCATAAGTACGGCACTTGACCTGCTTGATAGCGGGTCACACGTTATTGCCATGCACGACCTTTACGGGGGGACTCACCGATTATTCAGGGACGTCCGGCCTCGATCTGCCGGACTGGATATCGAATTTGTTGATCTCACTAATTTAGATTTTCTTCGCGCAACTATCCGCCCCGAAACCAAAATGATCTGGATCGAAACGCCAACAAACCCCCTTCTTCAGTTGGCCGATCTTGAAGCTATTGCAGCGATTGCTAAAACCAAAGGTATCATCACCTGCGTTGATAATACCTTTTGCTCTCCATGGGTACAACGGCCTCTGGAGCTAGGGATCGATATCGTGATGCATTCAGCAACAAAATATCTCAATGGTCACTCTGACATCATTGGGGGCATTCTTGTTGTCGGGGAAAACTCAGATCTTTGCGATCGCCTTAAGTATTTGCAGAATGCGGTTGGTGCTATTCAGGGACCTTTTGATTCTTTCCTTGCCTTGCGCGGCCTTAAAACACTGGCATTAAGAATGGAGCGTCACTGTTCCAACGCTTTGAAAATAGCAACATTTCTTCAGCAGCAAGAAGGTATCGAAGAAGTTTGGTATCCGGGATTACCAAGTCATCCTCAGTATGAATTGCACAAAAAGCAAATGAAGGCTGGGGGCGGTATTGTGACCTTTACTGTTAAGGGGGGCCTCGAGCAAACCAAGCAACTGTTAGAGCGCGTCGAGCTTTTTGCTCTGGCTGTAAGCCTTGGCGGTGTGGAAAGTCTCATTGAACATCCCGCGAGCATGACCCACGCAGCCGTTTCACCAGAACACAGAGCGGCAATAGGGATTACAGATAATTTGGTAAGGTTATCAGTGGGTGTAGAGGATGCCGATGATTTAATTAACGATTTACGTTTTGCTTTAAGCTAGTTTGGTCCTCAGATATAATATGAAGATAATAAAGGGGATTTTACGTCCCTTTATTTACCTGACTTTACCTTCACATTTATCCTGGTAAAGAGGCGCTTATTCGATATGTACGCCGCGGTACATGCCCCTGAAATAAAGCAGGGGATCTCCACCATCTTTCATCAAGGTATCGACAACTTTACCAACGATAATTATATGATCACCAGCATCAAATTGCGCATGCATAGAGCAATCTAAGTTCGCAAGACAGTTTTCCAAAACAGGGATACCAGTTGTTAGAGTTCTGGTCTTGACCCCTTCCCACCGCTCTTCTGAAAAAGCAAAGCGGTCTGAAATATCTTTTTGAATATCTGTCAGTATATTAATAGCAAAGCCATCTGCCTCATTAAATGCTGGAAGGCAGTTGGAGCGCTTATCTATACAAAAGAGCACCAACGGGGGATCCAATGAAACCGAAGAAAAAGAGTTCGCAGTCAAGCCATGCGGAATACCGTTCTTGTCCCGTGTCGTCACGACGGTTACGCCCGTAGTAAAACATCCGAGTACTTTTCGAAACTCGTCAGAGTTAAAAGCCATTACCTGTACTATTCCCAAGAGATTCTATAGTTGTTTTAATTAATTTTTACCCCCTTGTCTTTATGCACGGGAGCAAAGAGAGAAGTGTAGATATTCCTACACGATCGATGCAGCAACGGTGGAGAAGAGTTTAAGTAAAATAACTATATTGCTTACCAACAACCTTTTATCGGCACACTACAGAGAAAGTAGTTAAAAAAACAACACAATATTTACTCACTCTTTAATTTATAACACTAAAGTCTGAAAACATTCTAAAAACGACACTGATATCCGGATCGTTTTTGTTATTTCCGCCAAAAATTCTCATCCCAAAAACTATGCTTGTTCTCAACCGGAAAACTGGATATGAGCAACCTAATACACCATATTCGTTCTTGGGTTTAATGAGATAAAATCATGTCACGGTTGCAGGCGAATTTACTATTGCTTATTGCCGCAGTTATTTGGGGATCAACATTTGTTGTTCAACAGATATCCATGGATTTGATTGGCCCGATGACTTTTACAGCAGCGCGGTTTTTCCTGGGCCTACTTGTTGTTGCCCCTCTCGCTATAAGAGAATGGAACAAGAAAAAACAGTTGTCGAATAACTCTGGTCCGCGTCCTCTTTCAAATCGCGATTTACTGTTGATGCTGTTCATCGGTGTTATCCTCTTTATTGCAACTATTGTGCAACAAATAGGTATTGCACATACAAGCGTTACCAATGCTGGTTTCTTAACTGCACTGTATGTTCCGATGGTCCCCTTGCTTGGACTAATATTTTTTCGCAGTAAGCCTCATTGGATCGTTTGGATTGCGATAGCTTTTTCATTTGCTGGTACCACATTGATAAGTGGTGTGGATACTTCCCTTGAACTTGGCTATGGAGACTCTTTAATTCTCACCTCCTCGATCTTCTGGGGGCTGCATGTTCTCCTTGTTGGGGTTGTTGCTGCTCGAACTTCGATGCCTCTTACCCTTGCTGCAATACAGTTTGCTGTCACGACGATTATCGCGGCTATTTGGGCACTCTCAACCGAAACAATGGCTTTGGCCCCTCTTCTTTCTGCCTTCTGGTTCATTGCTTATGCCGGTATCGTCTCTGTTGGCGTCGCCTTTACGCTCCAAGTCATAGGTCAATCCCATACCGCACCGGCTGATGCAGCCCTGATTTTAAGTCTGGAGACTGTGTTTGCAGCCAGTGCAGGGGCCATTTTCTTGCAAGAGCGAATTGGTCATACAGAAATGATCGGGTGTGCAATGATCCTCAGTGCGATTTTGATGGTTGAAGTCCTTCCTATGATATTTAGAAAAAAACGTCCTTTTATCTGATCAATTCGTAATCAGATAAAATTCGAGGTTTATTTAACGAGTTTTTACAGATAATTACGACTTGTTAACCTTATTCACTGAAGATACCCAAATAGGGTATTCAACAGGAATCGAATTTAAATCATGACAGTTATTGTAGGCCTCATCATTGTTATTGCTTCCGTTCTCGGAGGCTATATGGGGGGGGGCGGTCATGTCGGCGTTCTCTGGCAGCCTTTTGAATTTGTTATTATTCTTGGAGCAGGTATTGGGGCAACCATCTGTGCCAATTCCAAAGTATCGCTCAAAAGCCTTGGCGGGTCCGTTGGCAGAATGATTAAAGGTCCTGCTTATAAAAAAGAAGATTTCCTGGAACTTCTTTGCCTTCAGTATCAAATCTACAAACTTGCCAAAACCAAAGGGATGCTTGCCCTTGAACAACATGTAGAAAATCCTGAAGAATCAGCTCTCTTTTCCCAGTTTCCAAAATTTCACGGTGATCATCACGCCGTGGCCTTTGTTTGTGATTATCTCCGTATGATGAGCCTTGGTGCCGACGTCCCTCATGAAGTCGAAGCCCTGATGGATCAGGAACTCGAAGTCCATCATATGGAAGAACATAATGTAGAGGCTGCTCTTGTCGGGCTTGGGGAAGGATTACCCGCTCTTGGTATTGTTGCGGCTGTTCTCGGAGTTATTCATACCATGGGGTCGATTAGCGAGCCGCCGGAAATTCTGGGTAAGTTGATTGGTGCCGCTCTTGTTGGAACGTTCTTTGGAATTTTGATGTCTTATGGCTTTGTTGGTCCAATGGCATCGGCATACGCTAAAGTGACAGAAGAAGACAGTCGTTATTATGAGTGTTTGAAAGCTGGTATTCTCGCCCATATGGCTGGAAATGCTCCAACCGTATCTGTTGAATACGCCCGAAAAACCCTGATGTCTCATGTACGCCCCAGTTTTTACGAGGTAGAGGAAGCCGCCAACGAACTCCCTGCTCCGGGTTGATCTTGCCTCTTGGTCATTCCTAACCATAATCCCAACACGCCCCCTTCCAGTATGTAACAAGCATGTAGTCCCGGAAAATCAGGATGTCAGACGAAAGACAAGGCCAAATAATAATCAAGAGGATCAAGAAGGCTGGCCATGCTGCACATGGTGGTGCCTGGAAGGTCGCCTATGCTGACTTTGTTACGGCAATGATGGCTTTCTTTCTTCTCTTGTGGCTTTTGAATGCAACAACAGAAGAGCAGAAAAACGGTATTGCTGACTATTTTGCCCCCTCGTCAAACATCTCCAAATCAACCAGTGGATCGGATGGGCTTCTGGGAGGACAATCGATCTCAAAAGACGGTGCACTGGTATCTCAGTTCTCAAGCATTGGCGTCCAGATGCAACTTCCTCCGGAAGAGGAGAGTGAAGAATCAGATCCCGATGCAGAAAAAGATCCTTTGAAAGGGGAAGGCAAGGCCGACGAGGAGCAATTAGAAGAATTCCGCCGAGAGCAGGAGCAAAAACAGTTTGAAGAAACTGCTGTTGCCCTTAAAACCGCCATTGCTGCAAACCCGGAACTCTCTGGCCTGGAAGAAAACCTCCTGATTGACCAGACTCCTGATGGTTTGCGAATACAACTGGTTGACCAGCATGGAACTTCCATGTTTCCCAGTGGTAATTCCAATATGTTGGATCATACCGAAAAACTTTTAGGGCTCGTCGCGGATGCCATTGCAGATATCGATCAGCAAATCGCCATTAAGGGCCACACGGACGCAACGCCTTATAGTACCGCGAACGGGTTCACGAACTGGGAGCTGTCTTCTGAACGGGCAAATGCAAGTCGTCGCGCGCTCATAAACGCGGGGTTAAGTGCCAACCGTGTTTCCTCTGTGGAGGGTTTGGCAGCGACGGAGCCCTTTGATGAGGAAAACCCAAGAGCAGAAGTAAATCGTAGAATTTCAATTATCTTGCTCAAAGATAACAATGAGGTCCTCAAGAAAAAAATGGATGCGGGCAATAGCATTGATGTAGATAGCATTTCTTCTGATCCAAATTAAGCTCTTGTTATGATTTAAGAAATGAATTCATCCTTGTTTCCGGGGCTTAAACTTCTTATGTATTTTCAATGGATAACACACCCTCACTAAGTCTCAGTACTCCAAAATCGGGCATTAAACGGCAAATTAACGCCTCCGATATTCAAGGGGTGCCTTTTAATCGATGCTTTGCATACATCATCGATTTTATAATTCTGGCTGTCATCAGTTTGGTAATTGGTTTTGTCGCTTTTATTATTACCCTTATTTCTCTGGGGTTACTGTCTCCCCTCACCTCTATCGTTTTTGTCCTGCTTCCTCTGTTACCTTTGGCCTACCACAGTTTTTTCCTCTCTCACCAAGGAGCAACACCGGGGATGAATGCAATGGATATCAAAATGACGACGATGGAGGGCGACAATCCGACATTAATTCATGCCGGGATAACAACGATAATTTTCTACCTGACAGTGCCTGTAACAAGTTTTCTTATACTTATCGTTATGCTGTTTAATAAAGAACGCCGTACTCTGCACGACCTTTTAACCAATACGGTTGTTGTAAACGTTCAAGATGATGCGTGAAGTAACTTTCAATTAATTGATTTAAAAGA
>MAAC01018869.1_pt1 | contig 15476 bp, 16 predicted proteins | sample 1115981 | NCBI WGS metagenome assembly MAAC01 (sample SAMN04961126, study PRJNA320927) | seawater metagenome | isolation source: sample BD02T64 sea water enriched with oil for 64 days | place: USA:Gulf of Mexico | collected 2013-07-27 | reverse complement strand
AATCGGCCAATAAGAGGTCGTGGGTGTGGTAGGTCAATTCCCTCTCCCAGGGTTCGATATAGCGTATTCCCAGCTCTTTTGCCTGCGCAAACACGCTGGCGTAATCGCCGTCCAGAAAGCGATCGCTTTGGTCGGAGCGGCCGATAACCTGGGCGTAGAGGTCACCCGGGTATTCTCGCAACACCGCCAGCAGTTCCGTTTGATAGCTGTCCTTGCCCGAGAGCCACCACATGGCAGCGCCCACTCTTTGCTCGAGGGCGGGGTCGTCCCAGAGCCGGTTAATAATGGTTTCTGCAATTGCGCTGTCTGCCAATACGGTGTGTACCTCGACGGCGATGGCCTTGCTGGGCAGGGCGAGGGCAAAGCTGGTGGCGGCGGTGGTGACTGCCTCAATCCAGTTGTCCGGGGTCAAACCTGCAGCTTCTAGCGTTGAGAGGGGCACGCCATTGAAATGTCCCTCTACGCCGTTGCTGGTCATTTGCGGTAAATACACCAGGCTCATGCGCGGGTCATCGCCATACTCGGCGGCCAGTGCCAGAGCGAGATCTTGCAAGCGCAGTTGTACCTGTAGATCCCAGAACTTGGGGATGCTGACGTCGCCGAGCATGGAGTTGATCACAAAAGAATCGGCTTCATCGTAGAGCCACTGGGGGGACTCCTTGCCGGCAATAATCGCCAGTGACCACAGTTTCCCTTCGGAGTAGTCATCCATGCTGTCGATTTGATCCTCGATCAGTGCCCAGTTGAATGCGCCGGGGCTGGGCTCCAGTTGGTTCCATTTGACACGTATTAGTGCACCGAGGGCATGCTCGTTGGCCAGGGCCTCCCCACGGCCGATCGAGCTACTGTAAATGCCGGTGGGTTTGTCGATGGTCTCCGTTTCGGCCTTGAGTGTTAGCGGTGTTAGGGAGAGGCAGCAGGCCAGGACACTACAGCAGTGGATAAATGGCCGTCGAGTTTTTTCATATAAGCCTTTTGGCCCATGGGGACTTCCTGTCTTTTTCATCAAAGTATTCCCTTAAGAATTAGCAGTGCAGTAGGACTAGTAACGGGCAAGTACTGATAGGGTTGACAGGGATGCTTGAGTTTTTTGTTTGGGGTGCTCTAAAGCGGCAGTTTTGCCGGAACAGGCTGCTATTTTCATGGCTTTGAAATTAAGACGTGGGGCAAGACCTCATTCTTGAGCGCCGTTTGGCAAGGGTCTGACCCTGGGTGGGTCTTATCTAAGCTCTAGTCGTGCATCGTCTCGACTGAGGTTGGGGTGGCCATTGTCTCTGAGGTGGTGAACAAATTTCAGGGTTTTAAAGGCATCAAACCAGGTGTGCAGGTGTTTGCCAAAGCTCTGTGTTGAGGTGCTGATATTGCGAGCGGCCTCAATGGCTCGCGTTGCACCAATGGCTTGTAGGGCCTGGCGAGCAGCAGTCGATAGGGGCAGCTCCTCGAGGGGCCGTGTCTGGCTCATGGGCATGGCGTCGAGCCAGGTTTTTAGCTCGATAAAAATCTGTGGGTGATAAAAGATCTGCGCCGTGTCGAGGTCTTTTTCGAGCAACAACTGGCTAATTGCCGGGCCAGTACCAAAGGGCACACGGTCGGATTGGCGCGCGGCAATATTGATTTGCGGGCCCGGCAGCTGATAAATGGGGCCGGTCTTGGCCAGTTTATTTAATAAATAAAAATCTTCGCCGCCACTGCGTTTGGGAAAGCCCCTCACCTGGGCGTAGTGCACTGCCGATGCGGCGATGGTGCTGCCAATGGTCTGAAAGGCGTAGGGTGAGCCGGCGCGATTCAGGCCATCGACATATTGCGCCATGCGTTGCTCGTAGAGCCGGGTTGCCCGGCCAATGGCGCTGTCGTCACAGAGGTGTTTGAAGGGGAAGATGGCTGCGGCGGGCTGGGCTTTGCCCCTGGCATTTATTGCGCCGTCGAGGGCGCTAAAGTAGTTGCTTGGTAGTTGGGCATCGGCATCGCTGGTGTAAATCCACGGGTGGTTGATATGCCCGCTGTCGATCAGGCTGAGAATAATGTCGGCGCCGATTTTTCTCGCCAGGCCAACCCCCTGCTTTTTGGGTATTTGCCGTGTTGGGCTAAAACGGTCGATCAGCAGCACGTCACTGTCGGTGTTGGGGATGGCGCGCAGCTCTAAGTGGCTCCCCGATTGGCATGGGCTGGTGCAGGCCATCAGGTTTCGCCATAACTGGCTGTTGTCGGCATCGGGGCCTGGCAGGCTGTCGGGTTGATTGACGACGAGCACCAGTAGTGCGGCGTGTTGCTTGAGTAGGGTGGTGGTGAGACACCGGTAAAAGGCCGGGTCCTCCTTATAAACGGGAATCACCAGGCCGTATTGCCAGCGGCCTTTTTTTTCACTGGCGCAGAGTTGCTCTCTGGCTAAGCCGGCTTCGGGCTCGGCATAACGCGCCAGATATTGACCACAGCCCTTCATGGCGCTTGAGTTCGATACTTGGGCATGACGCCCATCAATGCAGGGCGGCCCTGGCAGGCAGCGTGCTCACTAGCTGGGCCTCAAAGTCGAGCAGTTGGTCGAGGCGTGCAGCGACAACGGCGGCCGGGAAATGATTTTCCGCCAGTTCGATAAACAGACCCTGGTGGCGGTCTTCGCTGCGGGTAATGGCCTGATAAAAGGCTTTTAGTTCATGTTCTGCGCTTGAATCGCCCTCGGGCAGGGCCGCGGCAACCAGGCCAAAGCGCTCGGCACCACGGGCTTCAATCACGCCGCCCAACAACAGGCGGTCGAGGAAATAGTCGTCGCGACCGTTGCGTACTTGCTTGCGCAACTGGTTGACGTAGGGGTCTTTCTCATCTTTCTGTAATTGTAATTGGCGGGCCGTCATCAGCTTGACCACTTCGCGGAAGTGCTCGAGTTCTTCGATGCTGAGATCGATCATGGCGCTGACGATGTCGGGCTTGTCGGCGTAGTGTAGGGCCATGGACATGGCCATGCCGGAGGCCTTCTTTTCGGCACCGGCGTGGTCGATAAGAAAGGCGTCAAAGTCGTCGAGCACGGTTTTCGCCCAGTCGGACGGGGTTTGGTAGCGCAGTTTAAACATCGTGGAGTCACATTGGGCTTCGGGTTATTATGGGCGATTATCGCAGATGCCGGGCCTGTTGCTAAGGCCGGAGTCGGGCAGGTTTAGAAAGACCTTTTAGTCCAGTCAATTGAGAGAGTTAAATGATTATAAAGCCAAAAGTTCGCGGATTTATTTGTACCAATGCCCACCCACAGGGGTGCGCGGCATCGATCAATCAGCAAATTGACTACGTGAAGGCCAAGGGGCCAATCAGCGATGGGCCAAAAAAAGTACTGGTGATTGGCTCGTCCACGGGCTATGGCATGGCCTCGCGTATTACCGCCGCCTTTGGCTGTGGTGCCGATACCCTGGGTGTGTTTTTTGAAAAACCACCGACCGAGCGCCGCACCGGCTCGGCGGGCTATTACAACTCGGCGGCGATGCAGGCGGCGGCTCGCGCCGAGGGTCTGTACGCCGAAAGTATCAATGGCGATGCCTTTTCGGATGAAATTAAAGCAGAGGTGATTGCCACCTTGAAGCGCGATATGGGCCCGGTTGATCTGGTGGTCTATTCCCTGGCTTCGCCGCGACGCACCGACCCGAAGAGCGGTGAGACCTATATTTCCTCCCTCAAGCCCATCGGCGAGGCCTTCACCATGAAGGGCGTCAATACCGATAGCCTGGCCGTGGATGAGGTGACCGTCGAGCCCGCCACCGAGGAGGAGATCAACAATACCATTAAGGTCATGGGTGGTGAGGACTGGGAGTGGTGGATCGATGCCTTGAACGATGCCGGTTTATTGGCCGATGGCTGTAAAACCACGGCCTATACTTATATTGGCAAGGAGTTGACCTGGCCGCTCTACGGTCACGCCAGTATTGGCATGGCGAAGAAAGACCTCGATCGCGCCAGTACGGCGATCAACAGCAAGCTGGAGACCATTGGTGGCGAGTCGCGCGTTTCGGTATTGAAGGCCCTGGTGACCCAGGCCAGTTCGGCGATTCCCATTATGCCCCTGTATATTTCCATCCTCTACAAGGTGATGAAGGCCGAGGGCACCCACGAGGGTTGCATTGAGCAGATACAGGGCTTGTTTGAGCGCCAGATCTATACCGCCGGACAGGCCGATATTGATGAAGATGGGCGCTGGCGTATGGACGGCGAAGAGTTAAAAGACAGTGTTCAGGCCCAGGTGGCAGCGCTGTGGGATAGTGTGAACACGGATAACATCGGCGAGCTGACCGACTTTAAGGGCTACCATCAGGAATTTTTACGCCTCTTCGGCTTTGGTCTCGATGGCGTCGATTACGAGGCGGATACCAGCCCCCTGGTCGAATTATAGGCCGCGGCGGCAGAACTGAGTTAAAACGATAATAATAGGTCCATGCTCGTCGCGCTTGAGTGTCGATAGCGCGATGACAAAGCCAATAAGGTGAAATGTTTATGAGTACAGTCGATCAATTTACCCCCCTGGTGCGGCGCATCAGTGCACCCAACGGTAGTGCCATGACGGGGCCGGGCACCAATGCCTATCTTATTGGCAGGGAAGAAATCGCCGTGCTCGACCCGGGGCCCATCTACGACAGCCATATTGACGCCATACTGGCCGCTGGCGGCGACAAAATCCGCTGGATTATTGTCACCCACACCCACAAGGATCACTCCCCGGCGGCAAAAATCCTCGCCGAGAAGACAGGTGCCAAACTGATCGGTTGCGTGATGGATGAACCGGATGGCTTTCAGGATGAAACCTTTGCCGTGGACGAGAATATTCGCCACGGTGAACTGTTTAAAACCGACGAATTTACCCTCGAGGCGGTGCATACCCCCGGCCATGTCGGCAACCACTTCTGCTTCTTTCTGCACGAGGATGGCCTGCTGTTTTCCGGCGACCATATTATGGATGGCTCCACGGTGGTGATTATTCCCCCCAGCGGCGATATGAGGGACTATCTCGATTCCCTCGATATTCTCCGCGACATGCCCCTGAAGCACATCGCCCCGGGCCATGGCAATTTGATGGCCGAGCCGCAAAAGGTGGTCGAAACTCTGTATCGCCACCGCATGATGCGGGAGCAAAAGGTGATCGCTGGCATGGGTAGGCTCGGTGAGTCGAGCCTGCTGGGTATGCTGTCGACCATTTACGATGATGTCGATAAGAAGGTTTACTACTACGCGCGTTTTTCTCTGTGGGCCCACTTGTTGAAACTGGAGCGCGATGGCAAGGCGAAACGCACCTCGAGCAATGATGAGTTTGACCAGGAGTGCTGGGTGCTGAGTTAGGTGCTAGTCTTGCTATTGCGGGATAAGCGTTTTAACACCAGCCTGAGGAGGATGGAATATGGACATGTCACCCCATACATTGGCAACTTTATTTGAACAGCTCGGCCTGCCGGCCACGGAGTCGGCGATTGATGTTTTTATCGATCAGCACAGTCCCCTCGACCCCCAGTTGGCCTTGCAGGAGGCCGGATTCTGGAATCCGGGGCAGCGCTCCTTTCTTATCGAGGCGCTGGCGGATGATTCCGACTGGACGGAGATGGTCGAACATCTCGATGCTTATTTGCGCCGCTAAACACTCCCAGCACTAAGGTCTTACGGCGCTGTCGACGGGTCGCTAGCGGGGCTTAAGGCCCTGGCGGTGAGAGAATCGGTGAGTGGTGCTTGTGCCAGCTTCAGTAGCTCAGTAACATGACGCTTTTTTTGGAGCAAGGCTATGATCACCGGTAGTATTGTGGCGATGGTCACCCCGATGGTTCCCGAAACGTTGGCGGTGGACTGGCCGGCCCTGAAGAGGTTGGTGGATTGGCATATTGACGCGGGCACCGATGCCATTGTCGCGGTCGGTACCACGGGCGAGTCGGCGACCTTGAATGTCGATGAGCACCTTGAAGTGGTCAAAGTGTGTGTGCAGCAGGCCGCGGGGCGCATTGCCATTATCGCCGGCACCGGTGCCAACAGTACCAGCGAGGCCATTGAGCTGACGGCAGCGGCGAAAGAATGTGGCGCCGACGCCTGTTTGCTGGTGACCCCCTATTACAATAAGCCGACCCAGGAAGGTTTGTATCTACATTACAAGGCCATTGCCGAGGCGGTGGCAATACCGCAGATTCTCTACAATGTGCCCGGCCGCACGGCCTGCGACATGTTGACCGAGACCGTGTGTCGACTGGCGCCCCTGGATAATATTGTCGGCATTAAAGAGGCGACGGGCGATCTTGATCGCGCTCGCGACATTGTTGCCGGCACTGGCGATGACTTTGCGGTTTACTCCGGGGATGACGCCACTGCGGCCGAGCTGATTTTGCTCGGTGGTAAGGGTAATATCTCGGTGACCGCCAATATTGCACCGCAGAAAATGCAGCAACTCTGTGCCGCAGCTCTGGCCGGTGATGCCGACCGGACCCGGGCTTTGAATGCCAAGGTGGCCGCTTTACATGAGGTGTTGTTTGTCGAATCTAACCCGATACCGGTCAAGTGGGCGGTTGCTGAAATGGGTTTGATGGCGCAGGACACCATACGCCTGCCCCTGACGCCCCTCGCTGTGAATTATAGAGCCGAGCTGAAATCTGCCATGCAGGCCGCCGCTGTTCTATAGCGATCTGTCAATAATCCGTTTGCGCCTGAGTACATTACTCCCTGGGAATTGAATGAATAAAGTCTGGCAAGTGAATCAATATACGCGATGGTCGGCCCTGATCCGGCCGCTGTCTGTGGCACTCGGTGCAACATTACTGTCGGCTTGTCAGATGCTGGATGATGACGGTATGTTTCGCGACCGTGGCAATGACTACCAGCTGGCCAGTGAACTGCCAGTTATTGCGGTGCCCGAGGGCGCGGATAATCAGGCCCTGGGTGAGCTCTATGTGATCGCGGAAATTCCCGATACTAGCTTATTGCTGGAGGAAACGGTTGGTGCCCCCAGGCCTCAGCCGCTGAGTGGTAACCTGCTCGATGAAGAAGTGAAAATTCAGTCCCTAGGTGGTAAGCGCTGGGTCTTGACCAATCGCGCGCCGAGTGAGGTGTGGCCACGCATTCGAAGTCTTTTGAATCGCAATTCCCTGCCTACGGCCTATGCAGATGCCGCATCGGGTGTGCTGGAAACGGTATGGCTAGAACTGAAGGATGATGAGGTCTATAAGCACCGCTTTCAGTTCCGCATTGAACCGGGTGTACAGCTTGATAGCACCGAAGTGGCGATAGTGCATATGCGCGTTGTAAAAGGCATGGAGCCGGGTGCCTGGCCCTTGCAGTCCGATGACGATGAGCGTGAAAAAGCCATGGCCAATATGCTGGCCAGTGAACTGGCGGGTGACCAGTCGAGCGGCACGGTGTCTCTACTGGCGCAGTCCATTGGCGGTGAGTCCAAGGTTGAAATCGTCACGCCGAAGCAGGCTAGCCCCTTTTTATTACTCAAGCTCGATTACGATCGCTCCTGGGCTTCTGTGGGCTATGCTACCGGCCGAGATGGCTTCCTGTTAGTTGACCAGGATCGCAGCGAGGGGGTGTTCTACGTGCACTACGGCGAGCCTGACGAAGAGGAAGAAGAGGGCTTCTTTGCCAGCATGTTTAAGGGAGACAAAGTCGAGCAGCGTCTGTCGGTGACTTATTTGATTCGTTTGATCCGAGGTGAAAAAGGTACTGAGGTGAGAGTGGTCGGTGCCGAGCAACAGTTACTCGAGCGCACAGAGGCCTTGCGCCTATTGAAAAAAATTCGCGCCAATCTTTCCTAAGCGCTGGTTGGCAAGGCTCAAGCCGGGGTTTTCGATGCTGGTCTTAAGATCGCTTTGAGGGCGGCAGTGCTAGGGTGGCCGCGGTGATGCGCTTTACCTCATTGGGCAGTGGCAGCAAGGGCAATGCCACGCTGGTGGAAGCCGACGATACCTGTCTTTTGGTCGACTGTGGTTTTTCGGCACGCGAGCTGGAGCGACGGCTGGTTTTGGTGCAGCGCGAGGGCTCTCGGCTGAGTGCCATTTTGGTGACCCACGAGCACGGCGATCACATTAAAGGCGTCTGGACACTGGCGCGGCGCTATCAGCTAACGGTCTACATGAGCGCTGGAACCGCCAGGGCCGCTGGGGCGCCAGGCGATGTGCGCTTACATTTGATTACGCCGCAGCAGCGCTTCCAGGTGGGTGCTGTCGAGGTGCTGCCGGTGGCGGTGCCCCATGATGCTCGCGAGCCAGTACAATTTGTCTTTAATTACGCGGGGCTGAAGTTGGGGGTGCTTACCGACCTGGGACATATCAGTGCTCACGTGCTGGCGTGTTATCAGCGCTGCGACGCTTTATTGGTCGAGGCCAATCATGACCCGGCGATGCTGGCAGCGGGATCTTACCCCTATGCCTTGCAGCAGCGGGTGGGTGGTGATTGGGGGCATTTGAATAATGGCCAGACGGCGGCCTTGCTAGATGCCCTGGAGCCCGGCTCTCTGCAGGTTTTGATGATTGGGCATATTAGTCAGCAGAATAATTCTCTAAGTGCGGTAGAGAGGGTGATGGCGCCTCTGACGGCAGCCCTTCCCCAGATTGTATACGCCAGTCAGGATGACTGTGTGGATTGGCTGGCCCTGGAGTAGGGGTAGTCGTAAAATGACGGAAACTCAATATACTTACAGGTCGCGTCAAAGTGCTATCTCAGCACGTTAATAGAGTCGCGATATTGAAGCTGATGTTCAGAACACAAGTCCAGGAGACTCTCTGACAATGGAAAAACGTAAAGAATTGTATCAAGGTAAGGCGAAATCGGTTTTTACCACGGATGACCCCGAGACATTGATCCTGTTTTATCGCAATGACACCTCTGCTTTTGATGGCAAAAAAATCGAGCAGTTAGATCGCAAGGGTATGGTCAACAATAAGTTCAATGCCTTTATTATGGAGAAGTTGGAAGCCGCTGGTATTGCGACCCACTTTAAATCCTTGCTCAGCGACCAGGAGTCGCTAGTGGCACGACTGGATATGATTCCGGTGGAATGCGTGGTGCGCAATATTTCCGCGGGCAGTATTTGCCGCCGCCTGGGTGTGGAGGAGGGACTCGAGCTGAACCCGCCGACCTTTGAGTTTTTCCTTAAAAATGATGATCTCGGCGATCCGATGATCAATGACTACCACATCAGCTCCTTTGGCTGGGCGGAGCCCGAGCATGTGGAGAAGATGAAGGCCCTAACCTTTGCCGTTAATGACGTGTTGAAGGCCTTGTTTTTAGACAGCAATATACTACTGGTCGATTACAAGCTGGAGTTTGGTGTTGCGACCGGTGGTGAAGTGGTACTGGGGGATGAGTTCACTCCGGATGGTTGCCGTTTGTGGGATGTGGATACCCGTGAAAAGTTGGATAAAGACAGGTTTAGGCAGGGTTTGGGCGACGTGGTGGAATCTTATGAGCTGGTTGGTCGCAGGTTGGGTCTAAGCTTCGATTAGGCGATTTCCAAGGTTTTTTGTGACCGCGGCGCAGTCTTTTCCACAGTTAGTTGTTTTACTTGAAGTTGCTTTTTCAATAGCTCTGTAAGTCATTGATTTGTTAAGTCGGTTTATTTAAGTCTTTGATTTTATTGGTTATTATTTTATGACTAAAAAGTAACCATTTCGTGGTGGTATCAACGATTGCGGGGCTTTCTGGCACTTGTTGGCCCTCAATCCACAGACTTATCCACAGTTTTTGTGGGTAAGTGCTGTCAATAGAAACGCTGAAAAAAAAGAAAATAAATACCGGGATTTTTCTGAGATATAGTGTTACCTCAGCCGGCCTGTTGTTACCAGGCTTTGCACCCCGCAGAGCAAAGCCTGGTTCCTAAATAGCCAAAGACAATTGTCGATACTCCTCCCCACGTGTAACTGCTACCCTTGGCAGCGAATTGACATTGCGCTACCTAGCGTCTTTGTAAATATCACCATTGGAGGGAGTACACATGCTATTGAATGGCTCGATTATTATTTGGGGGCTGTTGGCTCTCGCCGTCGTCACCTTATTTAAAGGTGTTAAACAGGTGCCCCAGGGCAGTAAATGGGTCATACAGCGTCTCGGTAAATATCATCGCAGCCTGCCGCCGGGGCTGCAGTTTATTATTCCCTATATGGACAATGTGTCCTACAAGGTGACCACCAAGGATATCGTGCTCGATATCCCCTCCCAGGAGGTGATTACCCTCGACAATGTGGTGATTATTGCCAACGCCGTGGCCTATATTAATATCCTCTCGCCGGAAAAGGCCGTTTATGGCGTCGAAGATTACGAGATTGCGATTCGTACCCTGGTGCAAACAGCCTTGCGTTCCATCGTCGGTGAAATGAAGTTGGATGATGCCCTGTCTTCGCGGGATAAAATCAAAGTGGCCTTAAAAGCGGCCATTTCCGATGATATTGCCGATTGGGGTATTACCCTGAAAACGGTGGAAATTCAGGATATCAACCCCTCGGCGACGATGCAGTCGGCGATGGAGGAGCAGGCGGCGGCCGAGCGTGAGCGCCGAGCCACGGTGACCCGCGCCGATGGTGAAAAGTCGGCGGCGATTTTGGAGGCCGACGGTCGTCTTGAGGCCTCCCGCCGAGATGCCGAGGCGAAAATCGTTATTGCCGAGGCCACCAAGGAGGCGATTGAGAAAGTGACTTCGGCAGTGGGAGAGAATGACTTGCCGGTGATGTATCTCTTGGGTGAACGCTACGTCGATGCCGTCAGAGACATGGCTAAATCTGAGAACAGTAAACTATTAATCTTACCTGCAGATATCCCCGCTGCCGTAAGAGGCATTATGGGCGGTGGTAAATAGTTTCAATTAAGCCGCTTCAGTATCTAAAAAGCCCGGACGTACTTGCAAACGTGCCGGGCTTTTTGTTGGCCGTCGTTCAGCAATTTGAACGCGGGTTTATTGAATCCGCATCGAATAATCAACGGCCTGGCAATGCTTGGTTAGCGCCCCCGTTGAGACGAAGTCAATGTCGAGGCTTTGATATTGGCCGATATTGTCGGCGGCGATATTGCCCGATACCTCCAGCTCCACCGCAGAGGATTTATCATGAGTCTGGCTAATCTGCCGCGCCTGTTGAATATCCTCAGTGGAAAAATTATCCAACATAATGCGGTCGGCCCCGGCGTCGAGGGCCTGCTGGTATTCGCCGAGGCTTTCCACCTCTACCTCCACCGGCTTTTGCGGGGCGATAATGCGTGCTTGCGCAACCGCCTTGGCGATGCCGCCGCAGGCGGCGATATGGTTTTCCTTGATTAAAAAGGCGTCATAGAGGCCAATTCTGTGATTGTCGCAGCCGCCGACCTTGACCGCATATTTTTGCGCCAGGCGTAGGCCGGGCAGAGTCTTGCGAGTGTCGAGTACCCGTATTTTTTGGCCGTTCCCACCGGCATTGGCCATTAGGCTGGCGTAGTGTCGTGAGGTGGTGGCGGTGCCCGATAAGGTTTGTAGGAAGTTCAAGGCCGCTCGCTCGCCGGTCAGCAGTGCGCGGGCATTGCCCTGCAAGGTGCAGAGTACCTGGTTGACGCTGATGGCATCGCCATCTTTTACTGACCAGACCACCTTCAAGCTTGGGTCGAGCTGGTGGAAGACCTCGTTGACCCAGGCGATGCCGCAAACCACCGCGTTTTCACGGGTGATAATGGTCGCGCTGGATTGCTTGTCAGCGGGGATCAGCTGGGCGGTGATATCGCCACTGCCAATATCCTCGGCCAGAGCCAGTTGCACGCTGGCGATGATATTGGCGGCCAATGCTGGGTATATTTCCACGGAGTATCCTCGATAAATTTTGCGGCGATTATAGCAATGCAGTTAAGCTGCGGGAATATAAGTGAGGCAGAGGGGATGGATAGTGAGCGTGTTGATATATGCGGTAGTGGTTTGAAGCGGCCCGCGAGTTGATTTCTGACCAGGGCTGGATGGCCGGCGCACGGCAATGCCCCTCTCCCAACCAGGGTGAGCGACCCGTGGATGGCGAGGTCTCATTGCTGGTGATTCACAATATCAGTCTGCCCCCGGGCCAGTTTGGCGGTGGCTACATCGAGCAATTTTTCACCAATGTATTAAATGCTGATGAGCACAGTTATTTTGCCGAAATTGCCGAGCTACAAGTTTCCGCCCACCTGCTAATTGATCGCCGGGGCGAGGTGGTGCAGTTTGTGCCGTTGAGTCGCCGCGCCTGGCACGCCGGTGATTCTAGCTTTGCCGGCTGTGCCAATTGCAATGACTATTCCATCGGCATTGAACTTGAGGGCACGGATGTCGAGCCCTACAGTGATGCTCAGTACCAAAGTTTGGTCCAGGTTAGCCGTCAGCTGTTGGCTGCCTATCCGGCCTTGAAGACCGAGCGCATTGTCGGTCACAGTGATATTGCACCGGGCCGTAAAACGGACCCCGGCCCGGCCTTTGACTGGGCGCATTTTTTTGCCATGCTTGCCAGAACCGATATGACACAGGGAAATAGTGAAGAATGATCTTGTTAACCATTATTTTGGCGCTGGTGCTTGTCCATTACCGGGTGCCATTGACATCGCTGCAAAGTGACAACTGGTTTCATACCTGGCTTGAAAAGGTTTCTGGCTGGACTGTGGCGACTAAGTTCCCTGCGGGCCGGTTGTTGTTAGCGCTGGCCCTGCCCGTTGTGGGTTTATGGTTATTGCTGGACCTGCTCGCCGGCATCCCGTTTTTATTACTACTGGTGATTGAACTCGGGGTCTTACTTTACAGCTTTGGTCGGGGAGATTTACCGGCGCAATTGGGCACTCTGCAGAGCGACCTGCAGCGCGGCGATAGTCAGGCCGCCTTCCATGTGGGGGAGCAGCTCAGTGCCGACAAGAGCAGAATTGTGGCCTTTGACTTGCCCTCGCTGGCACAGGAGCTGCGTCGGCGCGTCGCCTATGCCTATTTCGAGCACTATCTGGCGGTTATTTTCTGGGGCCTTGTCGGTGGTGTTGCCGCTGCCCTGCTCTATCGCTTGTCCGTACTTTATCGTTCGGCCCTGGTGCAGTCGCTGGCCGAGTCTGCTGAGGGTGAGCCGGGTTTCTCCGGATATTTACAATTGCGTACAGCGAGTGGGTGGCTGACTTTCCTGGAGTGGCTGCCATTGGGCTTGAGCGGCCTGGTCTTGAGTCTAGTCGGCCAGTTTGGCGCAGGCCTCTCCCGCTTGACGCCGCGTTGGTGTAGCGGGCGGGCGAGTGCACAAGTGCTACAGGATTTTGTGGATGATGCTTTGGCTTATCCCGGGGATAGTGAGGCGAGGTCTAAGGCAGATATTGCCGCTAGTTGTGGGAATATAGCCGGACTCTTTAAGCGCGTCCTGGTTTTCTGGCTCTGCCTGTTGGCCGTCGGGCTGATTTTGTAGGCTTATTGGACCGAACCCTGGCTCTCATTAGGACCATTCCACGGCGCCACTTTGAACAGTAGTAGCATGCCGGGCAGGGCGAGCAGGGCGCAGATGTAGAAAAACTGCTCCCAACCCACGGCCTCGACCAAATAGCCGGTACCTGCATTGGCGACGGTGCGGGGCACGGCGGTCAGCGCGGTAAATAGTGCAAACTGTGTGGCGCTGTGGACGCGACTAGTGGTGCGGGCGATAAAGGCGATAAAGGCTGCGGCGCCGAGGCCGACACCGAGATATTCAAAGCCGATCACTAGCGCCAGTAGCCACAGCCCCTCGCCAACGTGGGCCATCAAGGCGAAGCCGAAAATAGAGATTAGCTGTACCAGGCCGAAGACCCATAGGGCTCGGTTGATGCCGATTTTAACCATCATCAAGCCGCCGAGCAGGCCGCCGACGATCATCGGCCACAGGGCGGCGTGTTTGGCGACCACGCCAATTTGCGCTAATTCAAAGCCCATGTCGATATAAAAGGGTGTCGCCAGTGCTGTAGCTAGATTGTCACCGAGTTTGTAGAGAAACATAAAGCTCAGTACCAGCAGGGCTTGGGATAGCCCGAGGCGCTGGAAGAACTCGCGGAAGGGTTCGACAATGGCGGCCCGCAGTGTTGCCGGGGTGGCGCCTGGGTGGCCGGGTTCTTTAATGGACAACGTCAGCACTATGGCCACCGACATAAAGGCAGCGGTGATCAAAAAAACCGTATCCCAGGGCAGGAAGTCGGCGAGAATTAATGACAGCGAGCCCGGGACCAGCCCGGCAATGCGATAGGCGTTGACATGAATGGAGTTGCCGAGGCCGAGCTCAATGTCGGGCAGCAGTTCACGGCGATAGGCGTCGATGACGATGTCCTGGCTGGCGCTTAAAAAGGCGATCAGGCCGCAGAGAGCGGCGAGGGGCCAAAGTTGAGTTGTGGTGTCAAACCGAGGCAGGGCGGCGATGCTGAGCAGCAGGCCGAGCTGGGTAAGCAGCATCCAGCCGCGGCGTCGCCCGAGGAGGGGCAGGGGATAGCGCTCCAGCAGCGGCGACCAAAAAAACTTCCAGGTATAGGGCAGGCCAATCAGGGTGAAGAGGCCGATTTCCTTGAGCCCAACGCCCTCCGTGCGCAGCCAGGCGGGTACCAGTGAAATCAGGATGTAGAGCGGTAGCCCGGAGGCAAAACCGGTAAAAACACAGATCAGCATGCGTCGGTTGAAGAGTATGTCGCGCAGGGGCTGGCTGCTCATAGTGTGCCTGGGTACATGTCAGGCGCTACCTTAAAACAAATAGGGGCGTGGCGACCAGCGCGCTGGAAAATTTTATTGGCACTGCACTAGTGCTTGAATTCGAGTTGATCAGCCCAATCAATTGATAATAATATTTGGTTCTCTATATACGGAGTCGTCGTGCGCATTCTCTTATTGGTTTTTATAGTCGTGCCCGTTGTTGAAATGTGGCTGTTAATTCAGGTGGGTGGTTTTATTGGTGCTGTACCGACCATAGCCGCAGTGCTGTTGACCGCAGTCATTGGCCTGGGCATGTTGCGGCGTCAGGGCTTGAGTACGTTGCTTCGCGTCAATCAGCGCATGGCAAGTGGTGAGCTGCCCGCCCAGGAAATGCTGGAGGGCATTGTACTGGCGGTCTCGGGAGCGCTGTTGCTGACCCCGGGGTTTTTCACCGATGCCATTGGCTTTGCCGGCTTGACACCACTGCTGCGCCAACACTTGGTCGGCCGATTGGTGGCGCGGGTACAGGTGTTTCAGGGCGGCGCTGTCGGTGGCACTCGTTTCAGGGAGGGGGAGGGTAGTAATACTCTGGAGGGTGAGTTCTGGCATGAGGGGGAGCAGCATGAAGATGGACGGCACAAAGTTGAGCGGCGAGAAGATCAGCCTTAACTTAGGTCGCAACATGAAAACGGGTGAGCGCGGTGAGTGAAATGGATAATTTTATCAACCAGCCCTTGATTTCCATTTAGCTGCCTCCAGATAGTTGACAGCTTCGGACTCTCTTGTGTCCGAACACCGTTACTTAATGCATAGAAGAGGTGGAGTTAGATGAAAATTCGTCCCCTGCACGACCGTGTTGTCGTGCGTCGCAAGGAAGAAGAAGCAA
>MAAC01006773.1_pt1 | contig 15483 bp, 9 predicted proteins | sample 1115981 | NCBI WGS metagenome assembly MAAC01 (sample SAMN04961126, study PRJNA320927) | seawater metagenome | isolation source: sample BD02T64 sea water enriched with oil for 64 days | place: USA:Gulf of Mexico | collected 2013-07-27 | reverse complement strand
AAGATCCCCATATCCGCCTGAAATTTAATATCTGAAAAGATCCATGTTCCTACGCCAAACCCCAAGGTAATTCCTGTAAATACAACAGATTTACCGGTGACACGGAGTGTTTCAAAATAAGCATCTTTAAGGTCTAAGCCTCTTTCAATATGAAAATGCATTTTGGCATAAATATAAATACCATAATCTACGCCAATACCAACACCTAACGCAATCACCGGCAATGTAGCAACCTTCACACCAATCCCCATAATCGTCATAAGTGCCTCACATAAAATAGAGGTCAGAAATAATGGCAACACAATACAAACAACCGGACGCCATGAGCGAAACGTAATAAATACCATGATACAAACCACCATATACACCAGCGTTAGCATCGTTACTTCAGCTTTTGCTATAGTTTGATTCGTTGCCGCTTCAACACCAGCATTACCCGAAGCCAGTACAAACATTGCGACATCTGGATCATTATTTTTAGCTGCAAAGTCAGCAACAGCAGTCACCGCCCTCTCCAAAGTTGCTGCTTTATGATCATCTAAAAACAATATAACCGGAGCCAAGCTACAACTCAGATTCATTAACCCCCCAGGTAAATTACCTATGGAGTTATTTAGGATATCTTGAATTTTGGACAGCTCACGCCACTTCAGGCTTCCTTCGTTATAACCGGTAATAACCAGCTTTGATACCGAGACTAGAGACAATGAAGATTGCACACCTTCAATATTTTCCATATGCCACATAAACCGATCAATAGAGCTCATTGCCCCATAACTTGTACAGCTATCCCTTGGGGTCTCTACCATTACAACTAGTACATCGGCACTTACTGAGTAATGCTCGGTAATAAATCGATCATCAATATTGTATTGGGAGTCCGGCCTTAATTCTGGTGCACCTGCATCGAGGTCACCGACTTGCAAATCTTGCTTTATATTAATACCAACACCAGCCAAAATAAGCGCGATAACTATTGATGCAGCCGCTATTTTAGGGTCCGCAAATGCAGATAGCTTTACCCAAATTAGCGGGGGCTTTTCTTGTTTTCGCAGCACTGATGCTATTGCAGCATTCCCTACGCCAATGTAGGACAACACTATCGGTACAAAAACAAGCTTCGTTAATATGATGGTTGCAACACCTACACTGGCAGTTATTGCCAGCTCACGAATAACACCAATATCGATAAACCATAAGGTTATAAACCCTATGGCGTCACTCGCTAACGCTAAAATACCTGGAATATATAGTGCTCTAAATGCACCGGAAGCAGCAACAAAACTATCATCGCCATTAGCTGACCTGACCGTCATTTCATTAATAATTTGTACGCCATGGCTTACCGCAATCGCAAACACTAAAAAAGGCACCAACATAGAATAAGGATCGATACCAAACTGAATAGGTTCTAAACTCGGAAACCGTTCAACGAATGCCGGCCATCCATCTGACGTTCTAATGTTTGCCATCCAGCCATGTAACAGACTGACAATACCCAACTGCCACACAACAGCAAATACGGACCCCACAACAACAGTGATAGAACTTTTCCAGCACTTTGTATCGAACAGCAACAAGACCGTGGTAATAAGTATCGTGATCAAGAAGAAACCCGCAACACCACGAGCCCCATCAATCAAATCACCAATTTTTTTGGCGAACCCTATAATATGAATTTTTATATCATCGTTCTGGAAACGTTCTCGAATCTTCTCTTCTAGGTCTTTTGATAAACGAGTGTAATCTAACTTCTCTCCTTTACTCTCATCAAGATCTAATAACGGCACGTACACAATGGCTGACTTGAAATCATCGGCAACCAAACGCCCGACCTGACCAGACTTTAAGACATTTTGCTGTAGGGTCTCTATTGCTTTATCCGAGCCATCATAAGTAGGCGGTACAACTTCGCCACCAATAAAGCCCTCTTCAGTTACTTCAACCCACCGAACGTTTGGTGTCCACAAAGACTTAACCTTTGATTTATCGACACCTTGAAGGTAAAAAACCTCATCCGTAACATCTTTTAAAACCTGTAGAAATTCCTCAGTAAAGATATCGCCTTTTGTTGTCGCCACAGCAATACGAAGATCATTACCTAGACTGAGTTCGTCCTTATGTTTAAACAGGTTTTGAATATACTCGTGTTTTAACGGTACCATTTTTTTCAAACTGGTATCCATCGTAATATGCACGGCATTAAAGCCCAAAAACACTGTTACCAGCGTAAATACAACCAGAATAGGTATCCGGTATGAAAAAAGAACTCTCTCAAAAATTGATGCTTTTTCTGACATAGTGATCGTTAACCTTAATACCTATAAATAAATGCGATCGTTACTTTGTACTACCTGAACGACTCAACTCTTATTCCATACCAACAAGCGATTTACTGGGTGTAGCAAGTTTCACACCGCCCTGCCCCACCAATATCAACTTATTCTCATCTGTTTTGACAATGCCCGCGATTGATTTCCTGTCATCTGTAACTTGTTTTGTAAAACTATTACCATCGTCTTTACTGAACATCATAACGCCACCATTACCTACCAAAATAACGCCACGTTCTCCATATAATGTGCCTGCCATTATTCCATTCTGATTTTCCGTCTCAATCTCACGCCAATTATCACCGCTATCAGATGTTCTGAAAATATGGCCCTGCAAACCAAACACAATCATTTCATTCAAACCAGGGCCTACGACCATACCAAAAAATGAACCGTCATAAGGACTGTTTAAGACTTCCCAGCCAACACCCCCATCAACAGAACGAAACAGTACGCCTTTTTCGCCAGCCACATAGACAAGCTTATTATCAATAGATGAAATGGCATTAAGGTGCCACCCATCAATATTTCCCAGTCGCTTAGACCAGTCTTCCCACGTTTTTCCCGCATCTGATGTATGAAGAAAATACCCATATGCACCAATAGCAAAACCTTCTTTTTCGTTCCTAAACCATACGTCTAATAAAGGTGAGCCAGATCGATCAATTGCATAAAGGTCTTCATCAGATACTTCACCTTCAACATCTGAATCGTCATCATAGCCCCCAGGAGAAAAAGGGGCTCCATATTGAAAGTCCCAACTATCACCGCCATCCTTGGTATGTAAAATCACGGCTTCATGACCAACAGCCCACCCCAAGTCAGAGCTAGCAAAATAAACAGCCGTTATCAGATTCTGCGTTGGTACTTTCGCCTGCTTCCAACTTTTACCATTATCTCTAGACACTAAAATATGCCCCCGAGCCCCAATAACGACCAATTTCCCATTAATATTAATCGCATCTACAAGTAAGGACTGAGCTGCTTTCATCGACATTACAGAAAAACGTGTTTCCAATTTACCTTTCTCGTTAGCCACAGCGACAGACGTACCAAAAGATAACGTATTTAACAGTACCCCAAATAGCCCCCACAGTAACAGTGTGTACAGAGTTACCTGCTTAGGTTTTGTGATTGCCAACAATGTTGTTTTTTGCATACAAAGAACCATTTTCTTCCAATTTTAATGCGTGTTATCGCCCGCGTCGTCGCAAAGCTGCAGGTTTGAAATATCGTTTTGATGGGGCTTTATCTTTAAACGTCAGAGAATTCTCCTCTTCACTATCAAGAAATGCAACATAGTATCGCTCTGTTACGAGATCATGATAAACATCCAATGCAGTCCATAGGACAGGAACCTCATAGTAGTTCATTAAATGTGAAACCGTTACACGCCATAAGTCTCCTCGAGAATCGTATTGATCAACCAATGCAATCCCCCAGCTATCTTCGTCAATATAAAATGTTCTTCGCCCATAAACGTGACGAATATTTTTCTTAACCTTTGCTTCTATTACCCATACACGATGCAATTCATAACGAGTATGAGCGGGGTTAACATGTCCCGGCTGCAACAAATCATCATACTTTAGATTAGGATCATCCAGTGCATAGTTATTATAAGGGATAACCATTTCTTTCTTGCCAACAAATGTCCAATCATAACGATCTGGGGCCCCATTATAAAGATCCACATCATCTGCCGTAATCAAACCATCTGCTGCTGCGACCGGCATATCATAAGCAAGGTTCGGTGCTTTTCGAACCCGTCGCTGACCAGAATTATACCCCCAAGCCTGTCTTGCCCCTTTAAGTTGATCCATGGTTTCATGAACCAAAATTGCACCACCCGCCAAACGTGCAGGACGCTTAGTGAATGCTAAGTAATAAAACAGCCTATTGTCTAAACCCTCAAAATCGCCGTCTTCATGGTAAAACAAGAAGTCGATCTCTTGTTGACTGGTAACCAGCGAATAAGCCCCGCTTTTTTGAACAGCAACTTCCGACGACTGACGAACAACATAGACTCCACGCCAACGTGTCATATGATTCCACAAAATCATTAACGGGTTCACGTCACCCTTGGCATCATAAGGCAGTGGAAATGGCACGCCACCATAGGCATTTACAATACCTGCCCCTGAATTCGCAAGCTCAGCAGTTACCGCATTCTTCGCTATATTGTCATATATTCTTTGTGGAGCTGAAGCACTACGGTGCGTCGGATAAACTGGCACATAAAATGTATCAGGGTATTTTGTTAGTAAGCCCTTCAACCCTTCACTCAATTTATCTGCATGGATATGCATATTACTAGCAGTGATTTTATACAGTAGCTTATCGTCTTTGTAGGGGTTAGGATGGTGCTGTCCGCGTGTTGTATAGGTTGCAGGTATATCTTTTTCAGTTATGCCACCCGTCCACTCAGGGATAGAACCTTTCTTATTCCCTTTTCGTTCTCCGCCATAAGGCGTTAACTCTTTCGTCAAACGACTTGCATCTTTCTTTGATACTTTGGCATTTACACTGGGCACAACCAGGGAAAGTACAGCCAATATTACTATCCAATGACATTTTCTCAGCATTACCAAGGCTCCTTAGCCGGTATGAAAAAAGTGAGGGCACACCTAACATAAGAGTATAGGCGACTCTCGGAAATAGGTTAGGGAATTTATCTGAAGATGATTTTTCAGAGCAATTAAAATAAGCCCACACACGAACCGGCGCAAAATTTATACAACTGTTTGATGGGTTGCAAATTCTTTATCGCTATAAAAAAAGGCTTTATTAAAACAGTTTATTCACCAACCTATTTTATAATTATTATCAATCACTTAGGGGATGCATTATAGGAGAGGTATTGTACGACGTGTAGCGCGGTAACAAAACTAAACGAAAGGGGCGTTCTTCTACACATAAGAACGCCCCAATAACGCGGCCACTATATTAACAACCGCTACTTTCACAACAAACTACGCAAGGCTTTTTGAAACAACCTCGTATACATCCGGGGACAACGGCGCCAGTAAAATCCTCTCTAATTCTTTTTGCATCAACGTTGCGTAATCAGGGTGGTATTTTTTCCAACGACTCATAATACCGCTAAGCCGGGCTGCAATTTGTGGATTCAACGAATTCAATTGAATAATACAATCAGCTAAAAACTGATAACCAGATCCATCCTTATTATGAAAATTCACCAAATTCCCATTACAAAAACCTCCAATCAACGCCCGTACTTTATTCGGATTGGTAAGCTCAAATGCCTCATGAGTCATCAGCATTTCAACACGCCCCAATCCAGCAGATTGTGGTGCGCTAGCCTGAACCATAAACCATTGATCCACCACCAACGCCTCATCTTTCCACTGAGAATAAAACCGATCAATAACACCTTCACGATGACTCGACCCAGAATGTACAATTGCATGAAATGCAGCGGCCTGATCTGACATATTTGCAGCATCTTGATATTGATCAAAACACAAAGCATCAACAGCAACATACTCACCTGTTGATTCACCAAGCATCATCAGATAACTCAAACAAGCATTACGTAACCCTCGCTTAGCTATCGACTCTGCGCTAAACACATACTCTGACTCCAACGGTATCGATTGGTATACCTCCATTAATCTAGGCAACAAATATTCCGCTAAGTCTTTTCGTAAAAAAGCCCTAATTCGATGGATGGCACAAGGATCAGCTTGAGTACTTATTTCTGCTATATACGCCTCTGAAGGCAATGACAACATGCTCGTAATCATTGCTTTATCAATGCCACCCGTCATCACTTCGTCTAACAATGACCCATAAGCATGCTTTAACACCTCACTGCCAACCAAGGGCACATCACCGCGACTTGACTCAATCATGGCTTGCATCGTATTCACAGCCAATTTCTGCCCTGCAGACCAGCGATTAAAGCCATCGCTATCATTCGACATCAGAAATGCCAACTCCTCATTCGACTGCTGATGTTCCAACTTTACTGGTGCAGAAAACCCTCTTAATACCGACGGTGTTGGACACGACGTAATATTATTAAAACAGAAGGATTGCTCTTTCTCTGTTAACGACAAGACTAACGACGAACATTCCCCATCCTGGGATTGTGCGCCTCCTTCAAGGCGTAACGGTAAATCATTACCCTTTGCATCTAACAACCCAAAGCCCACAGGTATTTGCAACTGTTGTTTATTCTTTTGCCCTGGAGAATCAGGTGTTTGTTGTGTCAGTGTTAGGGTATACGTTGAATTAGCCTCATCGTAACGACCTGAAACTCCTACAATTGGTGTGCCAGCCTGTCGATACCACTCCCTAAAATGAGTTAGATCAGCGTTATTTGCATCTTCCATCGCCACCACAAAATCATCGCACGTTACCGCCTTGCCGTCATGACGTTCAAAGTACAAGTCGCTACCCCTACGAAAACCGTCAGCACCCAGCAAGGTATGAAGCATTCGCACCACTTCAGCACCCTTTTCGTAAATAGTGACCGTATAAAAGTTATTAATCTCGATATAACTTTCAGGACGAATGGGATGTGCCATGGGCCCTGCATCTTCAGCAAATTGCACTGTGCGTAGTAAGTTCACATCGTCAACTCGTTTCACCGCCCTCGACCCCATATCCGCCGAGAACTCCTGGTCACGAAAAACAGTGAAACCTTCTTTCAGACTTAACTGGAACCAATCCCGGCATGTAACACGATTTCCACTCCAATTATGAAAATACTCATGAGCAATTACTGCTTCAACTCGTTGGAATCCAGCATCTGTTGTTGTCGCAGGATGCGCTAACACACAAGAGGTATTAAATATGTTAAGGCCTTTGTTCTCCATCGCGCCCATATTGAAATGTGATACTGCAACAATCATATAAATATCAAGATCGTATTCACGGCCATACACGTCCTCATCCCACTTCATTGAGCGCTTGAGTGAATCCATTGCATGGTCACACTTATCCAAATCATGAGGCTCAACAAAAATCTGCAAGTCAATCTTTCGGCCAGACATCGTTACAAAGGTGTCTTTCAACACACTTAAATCACCTGCAACCAAAGCGAAGAGGTAACAAGGCTTCTTAAATGGATCGACCCATTTCACCCAATGCCGCGCAGGCCCATCACCTTGTTCATCGTCACCTCGCAATTCATCACCTCTCTCCATGGGGTTGCCGTTGGATAGCAATATCGGGTACTGGGCTTTATCTGCTACCACTGTGGTAGTAAATAAGCTCATCACATCCGGCCGATCGAGATAATAGGTGATTTTCCTAAATCCCTCCGCCTCACATTGTGTGCAGTACATTCCTTTTGATAGATATAACCCTTCTAAGGAAGTATTTTCTTGAGGCTTAAGACGAGTTTTGATTTCTAAGGTAAATGTTTCCGGCACACCGCTAATTTGGAGTACCTCACCTTCTATTTGATATCGCTCTGATGTCAACAACGTACCGTCAATACATAAGCTTTGCAGTACAAAATCAGCCCCAACAAGCCTTAGCACTGAATCACTGACAGTAGACTCTGTATTTTTATACATAACCAACGTTGCAGTTACATCCGTATGGCTGCCGTATAATTCAAAAACCAAATCTGTTGTTGTAATCAAGTAAGCTGGCACTTGATAACTGGCAAGCTGAATAGCTTCTGGAGTACTTTTCACATCAGGGGAGGCATTAACCATTGATATTTCCTAGGGTTGTTATTTCAAGGTATTACTATGTCAAGTTTTCTGGAGGTATAATTTTAACGGGACTAACATCAGCTTCATGATCATGTGTTTCACACATTTCACCCTCTTCTTTCGGACCTTTGTTAATCTGACCAACTCTTTCATCTTCCGACAAGTATTTTGCGTCATAGGCAATCACTGCCTGCATGCATTGCTCTCTCTGCTCTTTGGTGAGACGCACACCATCAGGCCACTTTCCAAGCTCTACAGCTCGCTTTAATTTTTGGTATGCATCAGGGGTAATTGTATTAATTAAGTCATCAAATTGCATGGAGGCTATCTCGTAAAATAAAAAACATAGTATACGTTATTTATCTACATTATTTTGGCTTGGGTGCTGTACTACGCTCAATATGCCGGTCACTGCAATCAATTCAGAAAACGCCATTTACGGTATTAATCAACAACCACTCAGCTAGCTCATCCGGGGGAATTGGCCGACTGATGGCGTAACCCTGACATTGTAATTTTGGTATTCGCTTCAAAATAATCAGCTGCTGCTCAGTTTCGACTCCTTTAACAATTACTTCCACACCCAAACCTGAAGCAAACCTTGTTATCCCCTCAATAAAGGCAACCTCTTTAGGGTTACTTGCAACACGATCAGCAAAGGTTTTTGCCAACTTTATCTTTTTCACAGACAATCGCTGCAAATACATCAATGATAAGCGACTTAAGCCAAAATCATCAATGCAAATCTGTACACCCAAGGAACTGAGTCCCCCAATAATAGAGCAGGCCTGATCGATATCTCGGGCCAATGCATACTCCTTAATCTCGAGCTCTACAAACTCAGGTTTTAAACGCGATGCCTTAATAGCCTCCCCTAACCATGTCAGCAAACTGGTATCAACAAATTGAGACAAACTTAAATTAACTGATACCGTAACATTGCATAAGCCTTTGCTATGTAATTTACGAATATCTCGACAGGACTTCATCACCATCTGTTGACCAATAATCTTCATCTGCCCTGACTTTTCCGCCAGCGCAATAAATTCAGAAGGCTCAACAACACCAAAATCAGGGTCCAACCACCGACACAATGCCTCAAAACCCAATACCCCCCCTGACTCTGCATTAACAATGGGTTGATAGTAGATCTCTAAAGTATCGCGCTCTACAACATCACTGAGTTTGGCGACCATATCTAGCGACTGCCGTAGATCGCTCTCTTCATCCTGAGCAATACCAGCAGGTGAAAACACCTGACCACTCAAGGCCCCTACGCTATCGGCTCCAGCACCAACACGACCGATCAATTCTGTAGTAATCAAGTTGGCTTTTGCCATTAGATTATAGCTGTACTCTAAGGCGCTCACCACGGCATTATAATGACTAACCAAGTCGGTCAATTCATCTTCACCTTGTAGCTTAACCCGCGCCCCATAATCTTGCGTAGCACCAATATCATGGGCTTGCTGTACAAAATATCGCAAACGATCCACCATTGAGCGACTAATAAACAGCCAAAGCAACAAAGCCCCAATCACTCCTACACACCAAATCCCCACTAACATCCACGGGACCCCGCGATAACTTGGCGAGCTTTGATCATCGATCCAAACGTTAATAGGTGCAGTAATAAGCCCTTTCAATTCACTTTTGGCTCGAATGCTACCCGCCAGAGGTACGGAGCTAGCAATACCACCCAGTGTTGCTTCAAATTCATAAATTGCATTCAACTCACCAAATAACGACTTTAGAAAATAACCCGCCACAAAGTATCGAACACCTTGCTCATTATTACCCACTTTTCCTACAGTGAGATACAAAGGCTCTCTCTGCCAGTACGCTACACCTGTAGTTTGCCAACGCAACCCAGCAACCTGATTAAATAACACACCATCCAAATCTCGCAGCGGCTCGCTGTTTTGCGACATTATATCGTCTGGGTGAAAGCTGTTTATAACATGCCCTCCCCCCGTCAACACATAAAGAAAATCAAGATCATGCTTTACACCAAGCACACCCAACAAGCCTTCTTTTATCGTCGCGTCCCCCTTACTTGTACCAAGATCAGTATAGGTTGAAGAAAGTGCTTTTACGGTTGTTAACGCATCACGCTCTGCTGCAATAACAACAGAGGAAAATGCCTGACTCATTAACTCCTGAATGCGTATTTCGGCAACACTTTCTCGTCTATCCTGCAATTGCCACTGCAAGGTAAACACCGTAACAAACACAATAAGTATGCAAAAAGACACTAAAAAAGCTCGAAAACGCAACGTCATTATTTAATTATTCCAACCCATCATTAACCCATACTAATTTAGACACATCTAGCCCGACATCACCGTCATCAAACCGATACGCTACTAGCTTACCCTGCTTCACCGCGCTGTAATCCAAACAAGCAATATTGGAACAAATCAGCCTCGGCTTACCCTTTCTCCAATAATGGCCTACAAACAAGGGTTTTTCATCTTTCTGGTAACAAACCAACTGTTTTTTTTCTTCGGCGGTTAATAATTGATGCTCTACAGGCTCTGGCAAACGATCTGGCTGAAATATAACATCATCGTACGTTTTTGGGCTTCTTGCCCAGAACTTAGTGCGAAACCTATGCCTTACAACACCATCCTCCCCCGTCAAGGTAAGCCCGCCAGGTAACATCAAATCAGTCCCCCGAAGTAATCGTTCTACAATTCTATTCTCTGTTGTCGCACGGATAATGGATTGATGTAAAAAAAAATCGTCCGCAAAACACTGCGAAGGCGCTATCTCGACCAATTGATCTATTTTTGATTGATCCCAACAAGCATGGACAACACGAAACCCATCAAACTCCAAGAAAATGGGCAAGGTTTTAAACCATTGTAATGCTTTCTGCCATTCAGCCTGGTAATTTTGGTATTGATCCAGTGATGCACTCAACAACCCTCGAAGCTTTTCTTTACGCTGCTGATTACCCTTATCCACACCCAATAAATCGTATATCAACGCGTTATATTCATGATTGCCCATTACCGCATAAGCATTTCCAGTATCAACCATCGATTTCGCAATCGAAACAACCTCTCGAATGTTAGGGCCTCGATCAATAAGATCACCAAGGAAAATCACTTTTCGCAAAGGATGAGAAAAAACGGAATCTACTTCGTCATAGCCAAGCTTCGTCAGCAACCGACGCAGCATATCTGCACACCCATGAATATCACCAATCACATCGTACCCAGTAACATGTGACGGCGGCTGGTTCACAGCACTTCACTCCAGCCTAGCTTCGAGCGACAACTTTCATAAAAGCTGTGATTTAATGGGTGTAATAGTTTCATTTTGTGAGATTTTTTCCGCACATACAGCACATCCCCTGGTTCTACAGAGATATCCCCTTGACCATCACTGGTTAAACGAGGGTTACACTCATTATTCTTACTAACCACTATTTTTATTTCACTATTACCACCAACAACCAAAGGACGACTACTCAGTGTATGAGGAAACATTGGCACAAGTACAATGGCATCTAGGTTAGGGTGCATAATCGGACCGCCGCCAGATAATGCATAAGCCGTAGAGCCTGTTGGTGTAGAAATAATAATACCGTCGGAGCGCTGACAATAAACAAACTGTCCTTCGATAAACAGTTCAAATTCCAACATAGCAATTGAACTTCCAGAGTGAAACACCACATCATTCAAGGCACTGCTTTCACCTACTGGCCTTCCATCCCTTACAACTTCGGCCTCCAATAAAAAACGTTCCTCTAACAAATACTGACCATTCAACACCTCTCTTACCTGTGTGTTGATGTTTTGAGGTGATATATCAGTCAAAAAACCAAGTCGACCTCGATTAATACCTAACAAGGAAACTCTTGAGCGCGCAAAATCCCTTGCAGCACCTAACAAACAACCGTCACCACCCACCACAATGATAAGGTCACAAATTTCCCCCATCATTTTACGACTACCTTTTTGATGAGTATCACCAGGCAATATCGTTGCAGTACTTTCCTCAATAACAATTGAAAGCCCGTGCTTGCTGAGCAATTCAACAAGTTGATGAAGTGATTCCCCCACCAACTCGCTCCCCATCCTGCCAATCAAACCAACGGTACGAAATTGCTCTTTTGCTTGCATGTTATATGCCTTGAGTAAACGAAGCGCATGAGTGTAACATCAATGCATCCATCAAGAAAAACACCGTCGCAGATTCAAATCCGTTTATAAGGCGTTATTTATTAATTGCACCAAAACTCACAATGTTGCCAACACCATTATGAGATTTGTGTTTATCGCAACGATCTGAGTCACCAATAACAAATTGACTAGGCACATCTACTCTACTCACTTTACCGTCACAATTTTTATCTTTGCTTAATGACTGCTTACACGTCGGCCGGTCGTAATGTCCCAGCCATATTTTGTAATGATCTATAGATACCAAACATTTATCCGCAGCGTAACTGATAGGGTCATCCATGTATTCTGGCATGCTCGCCAATGGGATTGATATATGCCCCGCCCCAGGGTGAAAGGCAATAAAGCTGACACCGAGTCCCTCTAAGCGCTCCAAAAACTTATCGCCACCGTCATTCACCAAACGAAGCTTATCTTTGCGCAAATCACAAAGCTCCTCTCGCAACTGTTTGGCTACCTCATGTCGATACATTAATTCCATATTTCGTAATTCAATATCTTCTTTTAACTTAGCGGTCTCTTCAGTAACACGCTCTTCGAGTATATTTTGGTATTGCGCCTTAAGCTCATCCAGCTTCTCATTTTTACTTGCCTCAGCCTGCTTCGATTCAATAGTTGATGCTTTTTTCAATGCTTCTAACTGTTTGCGTTGCGCCCCACTTTGCTCCCGCAACGCCATATTTTGACTATGCAACGATTCATGCTGATTCTTTAAACGCGCAACTTCTATTTCTGCCTGCTGCAAACGTTTCCCATAGTCCAATTTTAAGGCTGCAACATTCTGCTGCATTTCGGTTTGCAAGGTTTTAATATGTAATCGCTGAGCCTTCAACAGGCTCGCAATTTTTCCACGATGCTCAGACTCAAGCGCTTGAAGCTGACTATCCATCAATCCAAAGTCTTCATCTCCACCGGTCATTGCATCCAATGTTGGTAGCAACGCTGCATTCGGATGCTCCTGAGCAGGCTGACCTGATGGGCGATGGTTTTGGAGAACCCCTGTCAAGTCCCCTTGTGGTAACGAAATATCAGATGCAAACGAGCCGTATGGGTCAGTCGGCGGCGGTGACGCCGCCACCCCCCAATTACTTTGCTGAGCACCAGAAATCATTGATTGCGGGGCTGGGCCGGGAGTATTTGACGATGTAGGAATACACAATTTATTCGCTTTTGCGGTATCCCGAATCCGAATAAATGAATTACTTTTAGGGGACATATCTGGGTCCCACATATCGGCATGATGCCACGCTACAGAGCACTGACTTTTACAAGAAAGTCGAATAGGACCTGCACCCAAGTTAGGACCAGCACCGGCAGTTTCCGCTAAATGTCGCAAAGGTAAGTTCCATGACTTACTCGCAAAACCTTGCCGATCAAACGCAATCGTAAACAACACGCAAGACTCAACCTGAAGCGCACCGTTAATCACAACAAATGCCGATTTAATGGTGTCGCCGGCAAATTCATTTAACCCAACTACACCATCAAGAATCGCTTCAAATTCGGTGTACATCATTTCTTTGCAGATACTGTTTTCATCAAAACAGAAAACAGCCTCTACTGACGCCCGTGTATCGACCATGCTTTACTAACTCTCACAACTCGCCAGCTCTCACTAGCGGCATTTTATAATTTTAATGGAGGTACTGCAATTAACACATTGTAGTTAAGGATAGACGATTTGGATGTGATGATATTGGCAATTTCCTCCTGATTAAGGATTCGCCAACAAATTCTTTCAATTATTGAATACTGTGCCCACATTAGAAGCCCACCAAGGTAATACGTAACTGATAATTGTCAAAAGCATCTCTAAACAGATGACAAAACAAACGATATACTTGCTGCCAGCAACAACCCTTTCCCTCACATAAAAGTAAGACTTCTTTATGAAAATCGGTGATACAACAGCCAGCTACATTCAGTATTTACTTGATATTGTGACGTCACACGGCACTCCAAAAGAAGAACTACTTGCCGCTATTGGGCTTAACCCCAAAGAACTTGAGGACGGTAACAACAGAGTCGACCTAGCCTACCTAATGAGGCTAGGATATCACGCCATAAAAATTACCAAAGAGCCTGCTGTTGGACTGATTGCAGGCAAAACAAGTAGCATTACACGTTTTGGGTTACCAGGGCTCGGGGCAATGACATCCCCAAACCTAGGAGAAGCACTACAAGTTATCACGCATTACGAGGCCATTTATGGTCGCTGCTACCGCGGGGCTTCATGTATAACTACAACAAACAACACCCCCCACGTAGAATTTTATTCCATTGCCCCCTATAACGATTACACCTACTTTGTGGTAGATGCAGTATTGAGTGGCTGGAGTAATGCAATCGAATGGCTGACCGGCAGAACAGACCTTGTCGCCAGCGCACATTTTGAATTCCCTGCCCCCCTTTATCATGAGCAGTATAAAAAAGCCTTTTCCTGCCCCGTATATTTTGCTCAAGAGAAAAATGAACTGGTATTGACTGAAGGTGCACTACCCGCCCTTTCACTACATTCCAACCCCTCTTTACATGAACAACTTATTATTCAATGTGACCAGGCCCTTACCCAGGTATCTCAGGCTGACAGCCACAAAAACAAAGTCCTAAAGGTATTAGGCACCATGTTGCATGGAAAAACTCCTTCTATCGAAGACGTAGCCCAGCAACTTGGAATGCCTACCTGGACGCTGAGAAGAAAACTAAAAGATGAAGATACATCCTACCAAACCCTGGTAGACGAAATGCGCAAAGATGTCGCACTGAGCTATATGAAGAACACAGAACTCTCTTTTGGAGAAATATCCTACTTATTAGGTTTTTCAACACCTGGCGCTTTCCAACGGGCTTTTAAACGCTGGTCAGGCATAACACCAGGCGAATATCGAAAAACCCTAAAATAAGGCACACAAAAGCCGGGGGTCAAAAACCAAGAGGACGTAACGAGACATTCGAATTAAGATTTTTTAAAACAAGAAAGGGAAATACTTGAAAAATAAGGAGCTTCTAGACCCAGGGAAAAGCACAAAGAAAAGTGGCGGAGCGGACGGGACTCGAACCCGCGACCACCGGCGTGACAGGCCGGTATTCTAACCAACTGAACTACCGCTCCACTTTACTTCTTTTGCTCTTCTTCTGGTGGGTGGTACAGGGTTCGAACCTGTGACCCTCGCCTTGTAAGGGCGATGCTCTCCCAACTGAGCTAACCACCCTAGAAGAGATGCGTATTCTACGGATTTTTTTCGTTGTGTCAAACAGTTAGCG
>MAAC01016965.1_pt1 | contig 15490 bp, 12 predicted proteins | sample 1115981 | NCBI WGS metagenome assembly MAAC01 (sample SAMN04961126, study PRJNA320927) | seawater metagenome | isolation source: sample BD02T64 sea water enriched with oil for 64 days | place: USA:Gulf of Mexico | collected 2013-07-27 | reverse complement strand
ACCCGTTGTTGGCGACCGAATCGCCGGGTTTGGGGCGATAGTCCCATCCGAGTGGGTCAACCACCACCCGAACCCCCGTTTGGGTCTCCTTGAGAGTGTGCACAATCCCAACTTGTTGGATAATACCGGTGTACATCACCGAACCGTATGCGGTTTTGTGCGAACAGTCGCCTGCAAGTTGGTTTCAAGGGCACAATTGCCCGTCAGAAATGCCACTCAATCCGTGTAGCCGACCCGCTAGGCGGATATCATGCACCTCCCCGATCCGATCGGGCACCATGCTTATCTGCACCCATTGGGAGATGACTCAATATGTCTATTCTGTTCGAGAAATCCTTTTCTTCATGTTCTTTGTTCGCTGTCCTCCTCGCCGGGTCCGCCTGCGCGATTGGCGGGTGCGCCTCGACATCGTCGAACACAAGCACCACCCAACGGGTCGGAGCTGACCAAGAATGGAATGTCACCCACGCTGATTGGGCCGAGATTGGATATGAATGGCAGTGGACCGGGTTCCCACCACTCCAGCCCAACGCACTGATCGACCATGCCACCGCATACCACGATGTGCTCGTCTTTCAGGGTTCAGGCTCAACCCTCTCGGTGCTCGAATCATCCACCGGTAAAGTCCGTTGGTCACGACAGGTCGATCGCCCGTCAACCGTCTTCCAAGAATCTGTCCGCTTGGGCGACACGCTCTACACCGCTTCGGACACCGAACTCTGGGAACTCAACATCCGCAACGGCAACACGCTCGACCGCGACTCGCTTGGCACCCTGGTCAACACATCACCTTTGATTGTCGATAACCTCGCCATCTTCGGGACGCTCTCGGGCGAACTCTTCGCTTGGCAAATGGAAAACGATTTCAAACTCTGGTCATACAAGTTCGACGGCCCGATCCATGTCCCCGCAATCTCGGTCAACGATGACTTCATCGCTGCGATGTCGGAAAAAGGCGATGTCCGCACACTCGAGTCTATGAATGCACACTCAGGAATGAGCGTTCAGATCGCCGGCGGCACAGACGCCACATTGCTCACCGACGGCGTCGGGCTCTACATCGCATCCAAAGACCAATCACTCTACGCATTCGATGTCGAAGACGGATTCCGGTTCTGGCGCAAGCGGTCGAGCTCGCCGATTACCGTCCAGCACACCCTCCACGAGGGAATCATCTACGCAACCACCGAAGACACCGGGCTCACCGCGATCGATTCGGCGACCGGCGACACGCTCTGGTCAAACAAGTCCATCGGCGGATGGGCACTGACTGTTCTCGATGCCAACGAACTCATCGTCTGGTCCGGGTATGAACTCCTCGCCATTGACATAGAACGCGGCGATGTGATTACACGGATGCCTTTGAGCAATATCGCAGGCATCCGCACCAACTCGGTCAACGACGGCGACATCTACATCATCACGCTCGAAGGCTCCGTCGCCAAGTTCAGTCTCAAGTAAATCACCCAATCGTCTTGTTGTAAAGACGCACCACACCACCACCCATAAGGGATTCATCCAATGACCTCCACAGCACACGCTGCGGCTATCGCTCCCGACTCAAGACCGCAACTGGTCAAAGTCGCGCGGGCGCTGGTCTCGGTATCTGACAAAGCAGGCATCATCGAACTCGCCAAAGTCCTCAACGAGCTTGGCATCGAAATCATCTCCACCGGAGGCACCGCAAAGGCAATCGCCGACGCGGGCATCCCCGTTATCCCCATCGACCAGGTCACCGGATTCCCAGAGATGATGGACGGCAGAGTCAAAACACTCCATCCCAAAATCCACGGCGGGCTCCTCGCACGGCGCGACCTGCCCGAGCATGTCCAATCCATGAACGATCACGATATCAAACCAATTGATCTCGTCATCGTCAATCTCTACCCGTTCGAATCCACCATCGCCAAAGCCGGCGTCACCGACAGCGAGGCCATCGAACAGATCGACATCGGCGGCCCATCCATGGTCCGGTCCGCAGCCAAGAACCACGCATCCGTCGCGATCGTCACCGATCCATCCCAGTACGAATCCCTCATCGAACAACTCAAAGCCAACAACGGGCAAACCACCTTCGCCCTTCGCCAACAACTCGCTGCACAAGCATTCGTCCAGACCGCGAGCTACGACGCGATGATCGCCCAGTGGATGACCCGCAACGACACCGATACCCCCGACACACTCACACTGAGCTACCGCAAGGCCGACGATCTCCGCTACGGCGAGAATCCGCATCAAACAGCCGCATCGTATCGCGCCGTCGGTGCGCCCAAAGGCACGCTGATTGATGCGACCCAACTTCATGGCAAGCCTCTGAGCTTTAACAACCTCAACGACGCCTCCGCTGCCCTCGAACTCGTCCGCGCCATCGCACGGGTCGATGGCACCGAGCACGCCGCGATCGTCCTCAAGCACACCAACCCATGCGGTGCAGCATCGTCATCAACCATCGCCGGCGCGATCGACCAAGCCATCGCGGGCGATCCGATGGCGGCCTTTGGTGGCATCCTTGCCAGCTCGACCCAGATCGACCTTGCAGGCGCACAACGCATCGCCGCCGACGGCACATTCTTCGAGGTGGTCATCGCACCGTCCTACGCCCCCGATGCCCTGGCACTCTTGCAACAACGCTGGAAGAATCTCCGCATCTTGGCCGTCGGTGATGATGTCCCAGAAATCGCTACAGAAACCAAATACTTCCCCGGCGGGTTGCTCGTCCAAGGCCGCGATCTCGTCGTGCCCAACGCGAACGAATGGACACACGCTGGAGGACCAACACCAAGCGCTGAACAACTCAGCGCAGCCGCCATGCTCGAAACCGTCTGCCGAGCACTGTCATCAAACGCGGTGCTCGTCGGCGGTATCGAAAACGGTTCAGCCAGACTCTTCGGCGCGGGCGCAGGGCAGATGGATCGTGTCGCATCGTGCCTTGGCGCGGTGCGCAAGGCGGGCGAGTTGTGCAAAGGCTCGATCGCCTTGTCCGACGCCTTCTTCCCATTCCCTGACGGCCCACAGATTCTCATCGACGCGGGCGTATCAATGATTGTCCATCCCGGCGGCTCAAAGCGCGACGGCGATACCTTCGAACTCTGCGACAAACACAATGTCACCTGCATGACCACAGCCGTCCGTCACTTCCGCCACTAGACCCACTCCCAATCCATTTGTCCCTCCATGCGAACCGCGGGGAGGTAGCTGCAAAACCAGGCCGGGTGCCATGTAGGTGACGAAGTCTCCTGCATGTCTTCTCGGGTTCTTGTTTTCAAGGCATGCACCAGCACAGGACCGCTCCTCCAAGGCACCTAGAGCAAACCCGATTGTGCACGAACACGCTTGGATATCGGAAGTTTCTATCGGGCGTACACGAGATTCCAACCCTTAAAGCCCAATCTTCTCCGATCCTTCACCCCTTTCCCTGCGTATAAGGTTGTAGAGAGGACCAAAAACTGGTAGATATAGATATATGGCCCGCAGACCCAAGGCATCCAAGTCCAAACGCACCGCCAGAAGAACCAAAGCTGGCAACAGGGTCGGTGCCCACTCGATCGACGATCAGCAACCAGATCACATGCTGGGCACCGGCGCCCTCGTCGCAGCCGGTGCACTTCCCTATCTCAATGGATATGTAAACGATGGGCTCAGCGCCAAGGTCTTGGTCCTCAACCGCAACTACCTTGCATCGCGGGTGATCTCTGCCAAACGCGCGTTCATATTGCTCGCGCGTGAAGCCGCCGAGGTCATCCATGCAGACGACGGCTCGTTCGCCAACTACGACCTGATCACCTGGGCCGAACTTTCAGAACTTCAAAAAGAGTTCGAGCCTGACAACTACGACTGGGTCCGAACGGTCCGGTTTGATATCGCTGTCCCACGCATCATTCGGCTCACCGGCTACGACAAACTCCCACAACAACGCGTCAAACTCAATCGACGCAACCTCTTCGCACGAGATCACAACCAGTGCCAATACTGCGGCAACCGGTTCCCCACCTCCGAACTCTCGATCGATCATGTCGTTCCGCGCACACAGCGCGGCCCGGACACCTGGACAAACCTGGTGTGCTCATGCGTCCGGTGCAACTCACGCAAAGGCGGACGCACGCCTACGCAAGCGAACATGAAGCTGATCCGCAAACCGATCCAGCCAAAACGCAACCCGCTGATCTCGATCAAACTCAACAGCAAAAAATACGCCTCGTGGAAAACATTCCTCGATGAAGCGTATTGGTCGGTCGAACTTCGCTAAGTTTGTCTCAGGCTAGCCCATCGGCTTTGGCCGCGAGCTCGAAGTCTTTGTGCGTGATCCCGTTGGCATCGTGTGTCGAAACCGTCAGCATCACCTTGTTGTACCGGATCAGCACATCAGGATGATGCTGGACCTGCTCGGCATACTCAGCGATCGCGTTGACGAACTTCATCGCCCCGACAAAGTCGTCAAACTCGAAAGTCCGTTGGATCTGGTTGTTGAGCTCGATCCACTCGGTATGGGTTTCGAGACCGGCCGATATCTGCTCTTCGCTCATCTTATTGAGTGTCTGCTTGGTCATGGGCTCCTCCTGTGAGCTTCGACTTTGTACACATTTCCGTCAGCAATGGTTGCCCCAAGCATCGAGTGTACCCACAATCACCCGTGCATGAATCCATAATTCCAAATCTGCCTGATTCTGGCTCCCGGCAGCCAATCACCCGCTTGGCCCCATCGCCGACGGGTGCCTTGCATCTGGGTAACGCCTTTGCCTTCGCCATTAACTGGGCACTGGCGCGCAAACACGGATGGCACATCGCCTTACGTATTGAAGACCTCGACACACCAAGAGTCAAACCCGGCGTGATCGACCAAACCATCCGCACCCTCGAATGGCTCGGGCTCGATTGGAATTCAGGCCCAACCACCCAGACAGATCGGCTTTCCTCCTATCAAGAAGCCATGGAAACACTCGCCAAAGCCGGGCATGTCTATCCCTGCGAGCTGACTCGCTTACAAATCGAGCAGGCCGCCTCTGCACCGCATACGAATACCTCAGAAATTCACGAGACCCGATTCAACCCTAATCTCCGCCCCACCACCTTCCCAACCCGTTTCCACGATGCGGGCACCAACTGGCGATTCCAAGTCAATCCGGGGGCAATCGGATTTGTCGATACCCATATGGGCGAGCAATCCTTTGATATCGATGGGATTTTGGGCGATTTTGCAGTGTGGACAAAGCGAAATGCCCCGAGTTATCAACTCGCAGTCGTTGTAGACGATGCGGCTGCCAATGTGACTCAGATTATCCGAGGCAACGACTTGCTCGATTCAAGCTGCCGACAGCTGATGCTCTATCGGGCACTGGGGATCTCTGACGAACCGACTTATACCCATTTGCCTCTGATCCGAGGGGCTGACGGGCGAAGACTCGCCAAGCGACACGGCGATACCCGGATCGACACCTACACCCAATCGGGCACCTCAAACGAACGAATCATCGGCTTGATCGCGTATTGGTGCAAGATCACCCAAGAAAGATCGCCGATGTCTATTCAAGGGTTCCAAGAACGGTTCTCACTCGATACACTACCCACTGACGATATTGTCTTTACCCCCGAGGACGACGCATGGCTACGATCGTGACCCGCACCAACAGAGTTCTATTCATCCTTGCGCTCTTGTGCACATTGCCCCTGCTCGGCGGATGCTCCAAGCCCGCGATGGTCGATGGGGTGCTCCCGGTTGAAATCGGAAACAAGACCTTTGCTCTTGAGATCGTCGCCGACGACGACTCACGCAACCTTGGGCTCGGCGGACGCACCGAAATGGATCCAGACAAGGGGATGATCTTCTCGTTCCCCGATTCCAAGCTCCGCCGATTTGTGATGCGCGATTGCTCCATCGACATCGACATTATCTTTATCGACAGCGCCGGACGCATCACCGCGATGCACCACATGCCGACCGAAGAAGATAAACGCGACGACGAAACGCAATACGCCTACGAGTCGCGTTTGCTCAAATACTCCTCGCGTTTCAACGCCCAATACGCCATCGAGCTTGTCGGCGGCATGCTCGAAACCCTCAACCTCGAAGAGGGGCAACAGATCAAGCTCGATACCCAATACCTGCAATCCGTCACGAGATAAATAACTATCGGTCTCGATGCTCGCCCTGTGAGACCACAGGAATCGGCATGATCGCGCTGATCTGTCCTGATCGTCTATCCCAACTGCCCATAACCATCCGTGTGCGCACATTCTGCGTTGTTGGTCAACATCGCCCTGAGGAGCGACGATATGTGAATATCGCGCATCGTCAGCGGGCTTTGTCTGAACCCGCCGAGCTGGTGCGATCTGCGAAAGGGGCATTGAGGATGGGACGAGGCATTGCAGGTGAAAGAATATGTGGGCCAAAGATTCTCGTCGCGAGTTCTCTTGACAACGAAACTGGCGAGCGGAATGCCCCGCACATCAACCTCATCGCATCTCAGCTCGGACAGCGTGGGATCGGGCTTGAGCACATCTCGTTTGAAAAGCTCCTGTCTATCGAGCCAAAGAAATCCGCGATGCAGGCGCCCGTGCTTATTGTGATTTCGGAGAATGATTCAGACTCCACAATCAACCGCATCGCCGACCAGCTCCTCGATCATCTCTGCCCGGCGTTGGTGCTTGTCCCCAAATCCCACGAGCACGCGACGATGATGCTCCGCTCGCAAGGGATCATGTGCGAACCCAATGACATTGATCCGGTCCACGCTTCGATTATTCTCTGGACACTCGCCCAGCGCCAGCCGGCAATTCAACAGCTCTCGACCGACCTGAAGATCACCGAGATGTCGATCAACTCGGTCCACACCGAGATCAACAAACTCCACGAAGAACTCCAGAGCGCAGCATGCATCCAGCGAGAATACATGCCCAGCAAGCTGCCCGCCATCGAAGGCATCGATATGGGGATCATCTATCGACCGGCGTCGTATGTCTCGGGCGATATCTATGATGTGATCGAGCTCGATAAAGACCACACCGGGTTCTTCCTCGCCGACGCTGTCGGGCACGGCGTGCCCGCCGCACTCATGACCATGGTCATCACCCAAGGGCTTCATAAAATCGAAGGCAAGGGCGAAAACGCTCGCATCATCGAACCCGGCGAGGCGCTGCGCAGGCTCAACAATACCATGACCGAACACCAAGGCGAACAAGCCCGGTTCGCCACCGCGGTCTACGCCATCCACAACAAACGCACTAACACGATCACCGTGGCGGGCGCGGGGCATCCCCCTTCGTTGCTTGTGCGATCAGAATCTGGCGATGTCGAGCACCTCGAATCTGACGGGCCCTTGCTCGGGGTGTTCCCCGATGTCGAGTTCGGACAAGAGACCATCACCCTGCGCCCGGGCGATGTGTTCATCATGTATTCCGACGGGTTCGAGGTCGCCTTCCCAAATAAAGGCGCCGTCGGGGACGAACGCAAACGCCCAACGCTCACTTATCTCAAAGAACTCGCTGACGCGGGTTCAGGAATCGAGACCCTGGCCGACGCGATCGCCACGCTCGAATCTCACCTCGATAACCAAAGCGGTTCGCTGCACCAGCCCGACGACATCACCGCGTTGTTCTTCGCCAGCGTGGGATCGCTGAGTTCTACAGAATCCTGAATATCACCCGCCTTAGGCTGTAGAAGCCTCTGGATCGAGCGCACAGAAGATCGCTTCTTCTTTGCCATAGACCGTGAGCACATCGTCGGCAAGGATCTCAGTCGTCGAATGGGTCGCACCAAGATACTCGCCGGTAGCCCGCATGATTCCAAGCACCAGCACGCCCTCGAGGCTGAGTTTCGAGCCGGCGAGTGTTCGCCCAACTAGCGGATGATCATGCTCGATCTCAACTTGCATCACCGCGTACCCATCACGAGAACGGAGCACCGTCTCGTAGTCCATCGCATGGACGCCCTGAAACCTCTTGAGTGATGCTTCGATGATCCGTTCGAGGATCCGCCTGACGAACTTGAGCCGAAAGATTGTGCCTACAACTAAGATACCACCGAGAATCAATCCCAGCTTGAACAAAAACGCGCTCGAACCCTCGAACGGGATCATGTGATCGATCAGGTCTGGCTCGTTCTGAACAAAGGTGATAATCACCGTACTGAGCGCACCGGTGAGCCCGATGTTGCCGCCGATGATCAGATGCGATGCGATGCGCCGACGCGCCGGGTGCGACATGATCATCTCGGCTTCGCTCGTCGTGAACCCAACACCGAAGAAGCACGACACCGCCTGAAACTCGGAGACATCGCGAGAAAGTCCGGTCATCATCAACGCGGTCGCACCGATGCGAACGACCATCAACGCAACCGCCACGATGACCAACAATACGAGTAGAGGCATCGCGTTTCCTTCTTGGCGGGGTTTAGTCTTGGGCGGTGTCCGCGATCTGGATCGATGCGATCGCGGTGAGCAAGTCGGCAGCGAACCGGAACACTTTACTGAGCCCGGTGACAACCAATACGCTCATCACCTCGTCGGTGACGCCGCAGAGCACCAACTGACGCCCGTGGGCTTCGAGGTTCTTACGCAGACGCAAGAGCTGGGCGATGTTCGACGAGTTGACATAACTCACCTCATGGAACTCGAGCACCGCATGGGGCACCGGGTCGCCCTCGCTTGTTTCTTCGATGCGTTCACAGATCATCGCCAACTCATCGGAGAGCGCGGGCTCGTCGGCGAGATTGGCAATCACAATATTGTCAGACCAGTCCACAGCCATTATTCGTTCTCGCCTTTGCCCGCGTCATCTGACTCGGGCTTGGTGTCTGTTTTATCTGTAACATTCTCATCAGAATCATCGATCCACGCCGCAGAAATCACCGCGTCGCCATCCTTGAGCCCAACGACCCGCACGCCCTGTGCCCCTCGACCATAACTGGAAATTGAGTCGGCCGCCATGCGAACGAGCTGTCCTTTTCGAGAAATCACAACGACATCTTGGTCGTCGCACACGCCGATCGCCGCTACAGACTTTCCATTACGCTCTGTGGACTTGATATCGGTGCGTCCCTTGCCGCCTCGCGACTGGCTCCGCATCGGTCCATTTTCAGGATTTACGCGGTATTCATCCACAGGCGTCCGCTTCCCGTACCCGTTTTCGGTGATGGTCAGCAGGCACAAGTTTCGATCGTGCATCTCGTCGGTGGTGTGTGTCACCTCTGGATCATTCTCATCTTGCACCATCGGCACACGCATGATCCCGACGACCGACGCGTCTTCACGCAGCTCGATCCCCTTGACACCCGCTGCCGATCGTCCCATCTCACGAACATTCTGTTCGGAGAATCGGATCGCCATGCCGCCACTGGTAATAAGCATCAGATCATCATGCCCGGTGGTCTTACGAACATCGAGCAAATTGTCGTCATCCTTCAAACCAACAGCGATCAAACCAGACCGGTTCACATTGGCGTACGCCTTGAGCGCGGTGCGCTTGACGATGCCGTTGCGTGACACGAAGGTCAGGTAGTTCGACCCGGATTCAAAGTCGTTGATCGCCAGGTACGCACAGGTGCGTTCGCCCTTTTTGAGATCAATATAGTTGATGATCGGGCGACCCTTGCTCGTTCGGCTCATCTCGGGCAGCTCATAAACCTTAATCTTGAACACCCGCCCGGTATCGGTGAAGCACAACAAATCGTCATGCGTTGATGCCGCGAATAGGTGTTCGATGAAGTCATCATCCTTTGAATCGGATGCACGGATACCCTTACCACCACGCCCTTGCGACTGGTAGGTATCGAGCGCGACACGCTTGACATACCCGGCGTGCGAGATCGTGACGGCCATCTCTTGCTCTTGGATCAACGCGGCAATATCAATATCGCCCGCCGCCTCTTCGATCGAGGTCAAGCGTTCGCGACCGAACCGTTGCTTCATCTCTTGGCAATCCGAAACGATGATATCAAGGATCATCCGATGGTTTGCCAAGATCAGCTCGTACCCTTCGATCTCGATGATCAGCGCGGTGTAATCTTTGACCAGGCGTTCGATTTCGAGACCAACGAGCTGGATCAACCGCATCGATCCGATGGTCTCGGCTTGGATGCGCGTGAGCAGCACGCCGCCATCTGAATCGGCGTCGCGTAGTGTTTTCATCAAGCGTTCTGGGATCTTTGATGCCGCCGGGTGTGACGCGGGAATAGTGTATCGGCGATCCATCAGCTTGCCGATCGCTTCTTCGCGGGTCTGCGAAGACTTGATCAACTGAATAATCTCATCAATATCAATCACCGCATAGATCATGCCTTCGAGCACATGAGCCTTTTTCTTCGCTTCACGAAGCAAGAACTGCGTGCGTCGGGTGATGACCTCGACGCGGTGATCGACATAACACTCGATGATCTGCTTGAGCCCCATCGTGCGAGGCTGGCGATTGACCAACGCGATGTTGATGATCGAGAAGGTCTGCTGCAATGGAGTACATTGATACAACTGATTCTCAATGACCGCTGGATCAGCACCCTTCTTGAGTTCGATCACGATGCGGGTCTGTGCGTTTCGACCAGACTCGTTGCGGACATCGGCAATATCCTTAAGGCGTTCATCCTTCACCGCATCAACAATCTTCTCGACGAGCGTGTTCTGCACCAATGAGTACGGGATCTCGTCGATGACGAGCTGCTGCAATCCGCGTGTGCCGCGATCTTCGACATGCAGGTTGCCCCGCACCGTGACGCGCCCGCGTCCGGTGGTGTAGGCATCAAGGATGCCCTTGCGACCCAAGATGCGACCCGAGGTCGGGAAGTCCGGTCCTTGCACCCCGCGATAGATCACATTGCCATCTTCGTCAACCTCGTCGCGCATCAGATCCATCAACTCGATCTCAGGCGTGTTGACCACACGCACGATTGCATCGAAAATTTCGCTCGGGTTATGTGGCGGCAAGCTCGTCGCCATACCGACCGCGATGCCCATGCCACCGTTGATCAGCAGGTAAGGAAACTTGCCCGGCAATACGGTTGGCTCGAGCAACCGATCGTCGTAGTTGGGTTGAAAATCAACGGTGCCAAACTTGATATCAGCCATCATATCAACCGACGCATGGGTCATGCGTGCTTCGGTATATCGCATCGCCGCGGGCGGATCACCATCGATCGAACCAAAGTTCCCCTGTGGATCGACCACGGGTGTGTTCATTTTCCATTTCTGCGCCATGCCGACCATGGTTGGATAGATTACGGACTCGCCATGCGGGTGATAGTTGCCCGAGGTATCGCCACAGATTTTGGCACACTTGAGATGCTTCTTGTTGGGGCGAAGATTGAGATCATTCATCGCGACCAAGATGCGACGCTGCGAAGGCTTGAGCCCGTCGCGGACATCGGGGAGCGCACGATCCATGATCGTGCTCATCGCATAGGTCAGGTATGAGTCGGCGAGTTCTTTCTCAATCGAAAGATCAATCGCTTTGGTGTGCGTGCTCGTCGGATCATTTTCCGCGGGCGACGACGCGCCGTTTTCGGTCGAGTCATCAGGCGGGAGATTATCTGGCATTCGGGATTCTCCGATGAATATTCAATCAGTCGAGGCATGGAATCAGGCGCACAAATGCCCCCGTATCCCAATGCGAACGGGACCGAAAATCATAGGCGCACCACCGAATTTTGGCTCGGAATCAACCCCAAAAAAATACCGAAAAAACACCCGTATCATCCTTTAAATACTGATTTTGAATCGATCACCTAGCGCTGGGCTTTGCTCATGATCACATCGAACGATCGGGTCGTTTCGATCAGTGTCAACAACGCCATCGCGTCGGCTTCGACGGGCATCCGCTGATCCCACATCGCCTTGCGAACCCCCCACTGCGCCCCCGAATGGGCTGTATAGAGGTGCATGTTTTCGACATCGGCGCACAACTGACGGATGAACCGGATCGCGTCGATCTGGTGCCCGATCTGGATCGGTACCTGGCCCGAGCTGATGGTGCCGGGCGTGAACCGCTCGTCGCCGAGCATCGTCGCGATCATCGCCATCGGCTTGGTCCCGATCCAGCTGGGCAATGGCGTGCTCGAGCTGGTAAACACAATCCCGCCCTCAAGATCACGATCCATCCACGCCAAATCTGATCTCGCGAGTTGATGCTCCCAGACCAGGCTCCGCATGTTGTACAACGCGGGCTTGCCGACGAACTCTTCTTCATCCCCACCCTGCTCGATCGCTGCCCATCCCAAGAACGGCATCTGCCCAACCAAACCCGAAGCCAATGTCGATTCGAACACATCACCCAACGCCGACGCGGCAGCTTTCGTTCGGTTCCGTGGATCGAGCTTGCTCGCACGCACCAACGCATGCACCACCAACCCCTGCGAACCCATCGGTAATGCCTCGTCGAACCCACCCGACTCGCTATACAACCCGTCGAGCGTCTCGATGCACCGTGTGCGCAGCGTGTTGAGGGCTTTGTCGCCGAGGATGTCAACAAGTGGCAACTCGCCCAGTGCGACCACCGCCATGCACGCCCCGACCGGGTCATCCCATGCTGCGACCTCATTCTCTTCGACAATCGCGAGATCGCCCAGCACAGACTTGGCAAAGCCGTGGGCTTGGCGGTGGAGCTTGCTCTCGCCCGATTCTCCAAACCGCAAGAGTGCGTACGCGCTGATCGCCTGATCGAAAGGCGATGCGAACGCCGATTCGCTGATACCCGTCACCGGATCAAGCGTGCCCATCATCCCATAGTGCTCAACACCCGCCCACCTTCGGTTCATCAGGTGCCCCGCAATCTTCGCCGACAACCCCTCGATCGAACGGATACTGATCTCGGATTCATTCACCACACGCCCGCCACGGTCTATAAACGCAGCACCCTGCGACACGCCCGGCTGGGCGAGCACGACAGGCTCGAACCGATAAAACGAGTACCCGCTCTGAGCGAGTTGCTCTGGCTCACGGAGCATCGCGCTCCCATCGCCCGCGAGCGCATTGGCCAAAGCCATCGCGCTCTGGGTCATATCGGTGTTGCGGGCGAGCATGGATTCTGGGCCGAGGATTTCGAGCTCTTCGCCGCGCCGGACCACGATGCCCAAGACGCCGGGCGTGTATCCAAATCCGGGCGATGCGATTTCTGATTCAGACATCGGCACCAGCACATCGGCAACCTCAATCGTGATCGTGAGCTTGGCAGCTAACTCGGCGATGTACGTATCCCACATCGCGTCGCGATCTTGGGTCAGCTTGCTGTTGGCGTCGCGCATCGCTTGCTTGGTCGCCTGATACACAAGCATGGTTGACGGATCGAGCGACACACTCGATCCGCGTCCGAAAACCCGCCCGTCGAGACGAAGCGTCACGATGACAGCCGACATCGCAACGCTCTGGATCTCAGATTGAACATCTGCCTGATCACTCGTTGGCATCTCCCAATCCCGCACCCACCGGTCAACCATCGCATACGCCTCAAGGCTCGCCTGCACCGAAAGCGTCGGCTGGGCAACGCCCACAGACCCAAACCCCATCAGGATCAACGCCCAAAGCCAAACTCGCCTTACTTTGTTCTCGTTCGTGTTATCGGTCCTGTTATCAGTCGTAGTCATGCGATTGGCCTTGTGTTGCGGTATCGAGAAAGATGTGGGCATGTGGTGTTGTGTTCGTGCATCATGATGCCGGTGTTCCACAAACCTGTGCGTCCGAGAAGGAATCAAAACCCCATTGACGCCCGCCAAGGCGTGTGGTAGGGTGGTATTGATGGTATTGGCACACCCGTTGCATGTGTTCTTATACAACTGAAAAAAGGATTTTCTTATGACAGCAACAATGACCCAAATCTTCGTAATGACAACTGTTCGTCGTCGCATCGCGATTTTGACCCTCTTGAGCTTTGTCGCCCTTTGCTGAATCATGTATTTTACCTCCAAGCATCACACGCATGGCCACCATGCATCGTGTGGTGCTTTTCCGGATTGTGAGACACGAGCATGCCTTTGATGCTTGTGCCGAGTCCTCTGAGTACCGCGTCACGCCAATGATGGCGTCTGATCCGTGTTGACCGAAAGATTACGCGCCCAGGGACACTAAAAAACGCCCCGACCACTTGTTGGCCGGGGCGTTTGCGTTTTGGAGACAATAAGTCTGCTACAGACTCAACTCAGGTTTAGAGCTCGATCTTGTCGGTACCCATGGCACCGTGATCATCCATACCACCCTTGGTTGGCATCTTCATGCCGCCCATGCCGCTGCTCGATGAGCCGCCGCCGGTTGAACCTTCTTCTGAGCCGCCTTCGCCGCCTGAAGCATCGCCCCACTGGGCACGCTTGAGCGAGAGGCCGATCTTGCGGTCGTCGATATCGACGCGGAGGATTTTGACATCCACTTCCTCGTCAACGGTGACGACATCTTGCGGGTTCTCGACCTTGTGGTCGGCGAGTTCCGAGATGTGCAGCAAGCCTTCGAGATCATCTTCAAGCTCGACGAAGACGCCGAAGTTGGTGATCTTGGTGACCTTACCACGCACAACCATACCTGGTTGGTATGCACCGGGGATCGCTTCTGCCCACGGATCTTCCGAGAGCTGCTTGATACCAAGTGAGATACGCTGCTTGTCGCGATCGACATCAAGAACAACACACTCGACCTCGTCGCTCTTCTTGTAGAGCTCGTTTGGATGAGTGACCTTCTTGGTCCATGACATATCGGAGATATGAAGGAGACCATCGATGCCCGGCTCGATTTCGACAAACGCGCCATAGTTGGCGAGGTTGCGGATCGTGCCGGTGACAACAGTACCGTTTGGATACTTCTCGGAAACGAGTTCCCAAGGGTTGACCTCGGTCTGCTTCATACCAAGCGAGATTTCCTGCTTGTTCTTGTCGATTTCGAGCACAACCACATCGATCTCTTCACCCGGGGTGACGATCTCTGATGGATGGTTGACACGCCGTGTCCATGACATCTCGGAGATGTGGACCAAACCTTCGATGCCGTCTTCGAGGCGGATGAACGCACCGTAGGACATGATGTTGACCACTTCGCCCTTGATGCGAGCACCAACAGGGAACTTGCCTTCGATCTCTTCCCATGGGGAGGACTCGGTCTGCTTGAGACCAAGAGCGATCTTTTCTTTCTCGCGATCGATATTGAGCACCTTGACCTCGACCTTGTCGTCGATCTTGAGCAGCTCTGAAGGGTGATTGATCCGTCCCCATGACATATCGGTGATATGCAAGAGTCCGTCGATTCCGCCCAAGTCAACAAAGGCACCGAAATCGGTGATGTTTTTAACAATACCTTTGCGAGTTTGATTGATTTCAATCTCTTCGAGAAGTTGTTGTTTTTCGGCTTCGCGTTGCTCTTCCATGAGCTTGCGACGACTAACAACGATGTTCATGCGAGGTTCATCAATCTTGATGATCTTACATTCAAGATCTTTAGTGATGTACTCGGCAGGGTCTCCAACGCGACGGATGGAGATTTGGGAAGCAGGCAAGAAGACAGGAACGCCGATATCAAGCAGCAAGCCGCCCTTG
>MAAC01006772.1_pt1 | contig 15499 bp, 16 predicted proteins | sample 1115981 | NCBI WGS metagenome assembly MAAC01 (sample SAMN04961126, study PRJNA320927) | seawater metagenome | isolation source: sample BD02T64 sea water enriched with oil for 64 days | place: USA:Gulf of Mexico | collected 2013-07-27 | reverse complement strand
TTGCTTCGGTCCCAGCATCGTTACCAATCCCCTATATCAATAAAGAGATTGAATCAGCCAAGCGCTCCCAAATCAAGTAGAGTTTTTCAACAGAATAGGCCGGAAGCGGACCTCGGTCGTTACAACAGCGAAGTAGCATTAGCAGGTACTGCAAAGCGGTTGTTTATCTGAGCGGAAGGTCGGGTAACTTACATTCACTATTCACAAGTGCCAGCCAAGTTAGATTGCAGATCTAAAAGAGTCACCTCTACATCGATTTGTAGGATCACCAAATGTCGAGACAGCAACCTTTTAAATTGGCAATTGTTATCTTAACATCCCAAATCCTATGGCAACACACCCGCTGGTATATTTTGGTAGCTGACGGGTTTTAGAAAACGTCGAATTGACATTGTACCAACGGAAGTTGCGCCAAAATTGGGTGAGGCGGGGTATGGGCCACATTGTACCATAGTTTCGCAAACCTCGACGCCGGTGGGAAAGCCACTGGCAAGAACGCGGCCGGCTTTTCGTTCCAAGATCGGCATCAAGTTGCGGGCGGCTTCCGTGTCGGTGTCATGCATATGTAGCGTGCAAGTCAACTGTCCCCGCAGCGACATCGCCACGACCATAACTTCTTGCTCATCGTTTGCGACGACGACCATGCCAAGCAGGCCAAACACCTCTTCTGCCATAGTGTCATTGGCCAGCCAATTTGCTGCCGTGATAGCATAGAGATATGGTGTTGCGTTTCGCAGATCTCAGGTCGTTGTCATTACCTCGCGCACGCCTTTAGTTCCTGACACCCGATCACGACCCTGATGATAGGCGTTGGCAATCCCGGCGGTCAGCATCGTTTGCGCGGTGCCCGCCAAGCGAGCCGGTAAAGCCAACCGCCTTCATCAGCGGGTGGGTGACAACAGCCTGACCGACAGCACGGTTTCCGCCTTGGATCAGGCTGAATGTGCCGGGGTGGCAGCAACAATGGATTGCGCCACAAGATCGGCGATTCCGGCATGGGCAGAGTGACCTTTGACCACGACCGGACAACCTGCAGCCATCGCGACGGCGGTATCACCACCCGCCGTTGAGAAACCCGTGGCAGCTTCCGAAGTGACTCTCGGGTATGTAAACATGCCCTGCCGTGCAAGGGGATGATGTCGCCATCAAACTAATCTATCAGGCCATCCGGAATTTTGGGAAATAGGGGGCGGTCGTCAGAGAATGGGTTGCAGCCCGAAACCAATTCGCTATCCAATACCCCGAGCGGCTCAACAAACGGCCCGTTTCAAACGCATGGGCCAACCCCCATACACAGACTTTCGGATACTCCCCGGTTCAAACGTATTTACAGAACTCAAAAACCTTTGCGTGTGGAACAAAACCAATGCAGGCAAGGGAACATTCTACCGCTCGAAACATGAGCTGGTAATTGTCTACAAAACCGGTACGGCAGCGCACATTAACAGCTTCGGGCTTGGGGAAACCGGACGCTACCTCGGCTGGAAATAGAACAACCATTGTAGCCGCCCCTTCGTCTTTAACATCTGCTACCAGTTCGGCCACATCGGCAACCATGGCAACCTCTATTCCTGCATATAATTCCTTATGCGCGGGAATCCGTGCGGGCCGGGAGGCTGTCTTGAATACATCATGCCAGATTATGAGTGGTTAAACCAAACACAAGTGATCTGGTGGTATGGTCACAACTATCGAAATCGGGATCATGTCTAGGACTGGTCCATCCGCTCATGTGATGCGATCCACGGATCGCCTGGCATCACTCGCACAAGCGCGTTTGCAAGTGGCAGCCTGCAGACGGTATTCCGTGACAGTTCCACAGTTCGCTACTGAACCCTCATGATAGCCTGTCGTTTTCCCGGCTACCGCAAACGTAAAGTATGCCCCAGCGATTACCGCCAGGGCGTACTCGTCATTTATATAGTGAATATCATTTACTACCGTAAAAATTCACGGGGTCATCTTCCGGCGTACGCAGCAACGATGATAGCTTCCACTTTTTCGCCAGAAATCAGTGGCGCAATGTCGAGATCAGCAGAAACCGTATCACGCGACGCGAGGATTTCTACAACCGTCTGCCACGACGAAAGATTAAGCTCGCCAGGGCGGTGTCCTGCAGCCGGGATGATGAGATTCATTGCCTCTTTGTAGAATGCCGCAGCCACTTTTTCATTTTCGCAAGCAGACTCGTTTGTCGAGCATACCAAGTTGAACGCAGCATCACGATTTTCGATGGCATAGTACTGTCCACGAACCCATGCTGCTGTAAGGGCCGCCGCACCGCTCATACCCTCGTCGGTCGCAAGGACTTTCTCGGTTGTTACCATACAAGCGCCTGGTACGTTCGAGTACGTTTCAGGTGTAATGTCGATCCATTCGATACCAGATGCAGCCAGCACCGCTACGTCAGGGAAGCTGGAACTGTAAGCTTGAACTGTATCATTTTTCAGGGCGTTCAATGACTGTGGACCCGCGCCGCCAATCGGGAGAAGGGTGATGTTTCGGTTGGCCTCCAACCCAGCCGCATCGAGCGCCGCTGCGACAAGCTGACTTTCGCCTCCGCCGGGTTCCGTATAGCCAAGTACCTTGCCTTCTAGACCTGCCATCGAATTAATGCCTGTATCGGCGCGTGCGACAATGCGAAAGACGTTCTTGACCTGGTTACAGAACAGTACCCTGACATCATCGCGCTTGTTAAATGCGACGACAGCGCTGGCTGCGCCCATAAGTGCAAAATCGACGTTCCCGGCAACAATCTGCTGTGAGAGGTAACCCGAGCCATCGGCGACAGCCGTTGAAACGACGATGCCTTCGTCAGAAAAATACCCTTGCTCACGTGCAACGATCAGTGGCGTGAACGCCAAGCCCTCTGGGAAGGGAAGCAACACTTCCACCGGAGCGAGATCTTGTGCTTGGACGGCATTAATCGATCCAAATTGTAAGGCCATAGTCCCAATCGCTATCGCGCGGGCATAATTGAATATTGGTTTCATAGTCTTTTTCCTGTCTTGTTGTAGTTTCAACCAAATTCCGAGTGAACTGGTCGCTTTTGCAGTTTCTTCCTCCCTTTACTCATGTCGTCATGATTTTATTGACTTGAAGTAAATCAGTCGTGTTTCCATGTGATTATATACCGTTCGAGCAGCTCGATCAGGCCGTAAAGAAGCAACCCGATCACCGCAAGAAATAGGACAACGGAGAAGCTTTTGGCCACTTCAAGTTGGAAATTCAACTCTTTGATCAAAACGCCAAGGCCCACCGAACCACCGACAAACTCGCCAACGATCGCGCCAAGTAGTGCCAGCGTCAGGGCGGTTTTGACCCCGGCAAATGCAACAGCGGACGCGCCTGGCAAAGTAAGCCGGAAAAAAGTTTGCGACCTGCTGGCCCCCAACGATTGGAATAGCATTTTGGCGTTATCACCCACGCTGGCCATACCGGCAACGGTGTTGATAACAACTGGGAAGAAACAGATCACAGCCGCCATGACGATCTTCGAGGTGACGCCAAACCCGAACCACGTTAGAAAGATCGGCGCCAACGCGACGCGCGGTGTATTTTGAAAAGCAATCACGAAAGGATAGAAGGCAGTGTGAAACGTACGGAAAGTTCCGGTCAACGCACCAAGGATCAATCCGAGCGATACGCCAATTCCGAAACCGGCAAGCGTCTCCCAAAGTGTAATCCACGTCGCCTGCCAAAAATATCTACGCGTCACAAGTTCACTAAATCCCACTGCAATTTTCGCAGGAGAGGGAACCATTATTGGGTTTATCATTCCGAAATAACTGAATAGTTGCCACCCTAGAAGGATTGTAACGCCAACGGATGTCGGCAGTCCGATCCGGTACCAAACTGATGATGTCATAGCATATTTCCTTCTAAGTCGCCTGCAAGTGCGTCGCGTACTTCATTGCAGATCTTTTGATACCGGTCGCTCTCAATCATGTCGGAACTGCGTGGACGCTCAAGGTCGACAGCTATATCACCGACAATCCTGCCGGGGTTAGCACCCAGCGCAATTATACGATCCGACATCAAGACGGCCTCGCCGATACTGTGCGTTACCAATAATGTCGTCTTGCCAAGCTTGTCCGACATCTCCGCAACTTCAATGTTAAGGTATTCCCGCTTAAATTCGTCAAGAGCTGAGAACGGTTCGTCCATCAACATAACGCCCGGATCAAGCGCCAACGCCCGTGCGAGGGCAACGCGCTGTTTCATACCTCCTGAAAGTTCCCAGGAGTTAAGCGTTGCGACATCGGAAAGACCCACAAGTTCAAGAAGATCCGCCACGCGCTGCGGAGTGCCTGCGTTACGGCGGTGCGCAATCACGAATGGCAACTCAATATTCTTGGTGACATTCAACCAAGGCATCAGAACAGACTGCTGAAGCATGAACCCGATATCCTCGCGCCCTTTCCGTGGTTTTTCTCCGCCAACCGCGACGGCGCCCGTGTCATAATCAATCAGACCAGCGATAATCTTTAGCAATGTAGACTTGCCGCAGCCAGAAGGCCCGACGAACGACACGAACTCACCCGCTTTGACCTCGAGGTTTATATCGCGCAAAACTGGCAACGGACCCTTTGCCGTCATATAGGTCTTCGATACGCCCGCAAGACTGATAGTCTCGCCAACTACATCGTTATTTGAAACATTCGGCATGGTGCCTTCTCCATTTAGTGTCTTGATGCTGGTTGAGCGAAATCCAAGTCGTAGAATGGCTCAACATTGTCCAGTTTTATCCCTAGAGTTCCGGGGTGCCCAAAAAATCACGGACCATCACGTTGAAGGGTTGAGCCTTCTCGATTTGCGTCCAGTGACCGCATTGACGGAACAGGTGCAGCTCGGAATTGGGGATCAACTCGAACAGGCGCTTGGCGTTTTCAACCGGAATGATCTGATCCTCGCGCCCGTGCACCAGCAGCGTTGGCGCAGTGATGGCGGCGATATCGGCCACATCGCTGGCCATGCCATCGATCCATTGCTGACGCGGGGCGGGGAACATGGCGCTATAGGCCTCCATCACGCCGGGGCGTGCGGATGCCCGATACCGTAGCTCTGCCAGGTCGTCGCTGATCTGATCCTGGTTATAAGCGAAAACACCCAGAAGTTTCTTCATGTTAGCTACTGAGTTTTCATAGCCCCAGGCAGTATCCAACGCCTCGGTAAGCGGAAATTTCAACCCGACCGCCCCCATCAGTACCAGACGGCTAACGTCATCGGGGTAGCGGATCGCATAGGCTATCGCCAGTCCGCTGCCAAAGGAGTTACCGATGATCGAAATCTTTCCCAGCCCCAGCGCTTTAACCAGACCGTGCAAATGCGCAATCCAGAAGTCCATGGAATATTCACATCCTTCCGGGGCGGAGCTGTAGCCAAACCCTGCCATGTCGGGCGCGATGCAACGGAACGTTTTACCAAGGTAAGGGATATTCATCCGCCAATTAGCCCAAGCGGTAACGCCAGGACCCGAGCCATGTATGAATAAAACCGGTTCTCCGGTGCCTATATCGTGATAGTTGGTTGCGATGCCGTTAACATCTATGGTCTTGCCAATTTCAGGGTTGTCATTCATTTTTCAATGATCTCCGAGTTAAAAAATATTGTGTAAGTTTTCCTGCAGTATAAGTGGCACCTAGTGCCACCTTCACTGCGGCTTCTTGCCTTTTGTGGTGTCGCGCGCCCGTATTTCAGCGATGGAAGCACCACCGATGGCCCAGTGCTCGGCGGGCAACTCACGAAGCGCCACCCGGATTGCGTCGCGCGGGGCAGAGATTGATCGCTCGACCGCGCCAGTCACCTCGGTAATAAGCGCGGCTTTCTGCTCGGCCGTACGCCCTTCTATCAATGTGATTTCAACAAGCGGCATGTCATTACTCCTTCACTTAACGTCAAACCTTACGCGCCCCAGGGCTTGGACCTCGGCTTCAACGCGCATTCCGGGCATCAATGGAACCGCTGCTGTAGCGGCTCCAGCAAGCACGATATCGCCCGGTTCAAGTACGTGGCCTCCGCGCGCAGCCATCCGAGCCGCAGCGACAAGCGCGCGTAGCGGGTGACCAAGAATTGCTGCAGAAGAGCCCACTTCTCGCGGACGCCCGTCAATAGAAAGCACCATGCCCAGATTGCCGACATCGACGTCAGGTTTTGCATAAGGCCCGATAAAAAACGCGGCAGAGGACGAATTATCGGCCACGACATCGCCCAGCGAAAACTTGAAATTCTCATATCGGGAGTCGATAATTTCGATGGCAGGAGCGATTGCCTCAATGGCGAGCGCAGCTTCTGCCATGCTAACCTCTCCGGTTAAACGGCGGCCCAATACGAAGGCAACCTCCGGCTCGGCACGCGGGTGGATAAAGTCGCCCCGCAAAAGCGTGCCACCTTCTTCCCGCCGCATCGCGTCAGTTAGCCGGCCCCACACTACGTCATCCACACCGACCTGTTCCATTTTAGCCCGGCTGGTTAAGCCCATCTTCACGCCGACAATACGTTCACCACGCTGTTGGCGAATATCTATACCCATTGCCTGTATGGCATATCCTGTGGCGGCATCGACCTGCTGGTCAGCAGGCATTTGGTGTGTTGCCGTAGCAGATAAAATTGCGTCATCAAGCCGATTGGCAATAGCTGAAATATCTTGCGTCATTTGGAAGCCTTTACTGAGGCAGCTAGGTCCAAAGCAACATCAACTATCATGTCTTCCTGACCGCCGATCATCTTGCGTTTACCCAGCTCAACGAGAATGTCAGAGGTGGGGACACCGTAGTCACCCGAAGCTTTTTCCGCATGGCGCAGAAAGGAGGAATAAACCCCGGCATAACCCAACATCAGGCTTTCACGATCAACGCGCACAGGGCGATCCATTAGAGGGCGTACCAAATCGTCGGCAGCGGCTGAAAGCTTCGCAAAGTCGCAGGTCGTTTCCAGGCCCAACCTGTCAAAGGTTGCGATCAGCGCCTCAATTGGCGCATTGCCCGCGCCTGCACCTAGACCAGCAAGCGAACCATCAACCCGAACAGCACCCGCACGCACACCCGCGATCGAATTGGCGACACCGTGATGCAGGTTTTCGTGGGTGTGAATTCCAACTTCTGTTTTTGGGCTCAGCGCCCCACGTAGGGCGGTTACGCGCGCGGTGATGTCATCAGGCAGCATCGCGCCGGAACTATCGACGACATAAACACATTCCGCACCATAACCCTCCATTAACTTCGCCTGTTCGGCCAACTCTTCGGGCGTTGTCATGTGAGCCATCATAAGGAAACAGGCCGTATCGTAACCAAGGTCGCGAGCAACACGTATGTGCTGGCGCGAAACATCTGCCTCGGTGCAATGGGTGGCAACCCGGACCGAGCGGGCACCAGCATTGTAGGCGTCCTTCAAGTCATCAGCCAGCCCGATACCAGGCACCAAAAGCACCGTGATGCGGGCCGTTTTTACGGCATCCGCCGCCGCGCTAATCCAGTCGAGATCAGAATGGCTTCCAAACCCGTAATTAAACGATGACCCTGACAGCCCGTCGCCATGTGTCACTTCAAGGGCATCAACACCTGCGCTATCGAGCGCACCGGCGATTTTTGCCACGTCCTCAAGACTCATCTGGTGGCGAAGGGCATGCATCCCGTCGCGCAGCGTAACGTCCTGGATATATAGTTTGTTCGTGTTCGCCATCTCAAGCCACCTTCTCATTGTGGGCACGTGCCCAGTTTTCCGCAGCGGCTTTGGCAGCCGAAGTCATGATGTCAAGATTGCCCGCATAAGACGGGAAGTAGTCAGCGTTGCCTTCAACCTCGATAAAAATCGACGTCTTGATACCCGAAACAAGCCCGATACCAGGCACGTTCAGCGGTGCATTGTCATCAATCGTTTCGAATTGCACTTGTTGTTTCAGGCGATAACCAGGCACATAGCCCTGCACGTCTTTGACCATGCGCGCAACACTTTCGCGGATCGCATCCTCGTCCCCACCCTGGCTGAGTGTAAAGACTGAGTCACGCATCAGCATCGGTGGGTCAGCCGGATTAAGGATAATAATCGCCTTTCCCCGTTCAGCTCCACCGACTATTTCAATAGCTTTGCTGGTTGTCTGGGTAAATTCATCAATATTTGCCCGTGTTCCCGGCCCCGCCGATTTCGACGAAACCGACGCCACAATCTCGGCATAAATCAGGCGGTCCGTTGCGCGGGCTACAGCATTGACCATCGGGATCGTTGCCTGACCACCACAAGTCACCATATTTAGCGTGGGTTCGTCCCGATTTTCATCAAGGTTCACCGAGGGCACAACAAAGGGGCCGATAGCTGCTGGCGTCAAATCAATGATCTGCTTGCCATCAGCAAGCAAAACCGGATGATGTTTCATATGTGCGCCAGCCGAAGTCGCATCCATAACAATGGAAATGTCTTTATAGACAGGCAGTGAGCGCAATCCGTCCAGCCCCTCGTGGGTGGTCACCACACCAAGGTCAGCAGCGCGCTTCAGCCCGTCACTCTCTGGATCAATTCCGACCATAGCACCCATTTCCAACTCGCCCGACCCCTTTAGGATCTTCATCATTAGATCAGTGCCAATATTTCCCGAACCAATGATAGCTACCTTGCGCTTCATGCTTCCTCTCCTTTTTCAAAATACGTATTCACAACCCCGAGGCCATTGATAGAAACTCGGAAAGCATCACCAGGCTGCGCCGCAACCATCGGACCGAGCGCGCCTGAAAGAATGACATCCCCAGCGCAGAGAGGCCGCCCCACCTGAGCCATCCGTCGGGCCAGCCAAAGTGACGAAATCAAGGGATTTCCCATACATGCCGCCCCCACTCCAAAGCTGACGGGCTGCCCTGCTTGCTCCATAACCATTCCGCAAAGCCGGACATCAAAGCTGTCCAGGCCGACAGGCCGTGACCCCAGAACGTACAAACCTGACGATGCATTATCAGCAATCGTGTCAAAAATTCCAATCTTCCAATCGAGAATTCGGCTGTCAACGATCTCAATTGCGGGCAGCGCGTAATCAATAGCGCGGATCAATTCAACCGTGGTCACATCTTCGTTGGGCAGGTCCTGCCCAAGAACAAAGGCGATTTCAGCCTCAATCTTTGGCTGAATAAGCAATCCCGCCGGAATAGTCGCACCATCGGCATACTCCATGTCGGCGAAAAGCATCCCGTAATCGGGCTGATCCACCCCCATCTGCGCTTGAACTGAGGCCGAAGTCAGGCCAATTTTCCGACCCGTAGGTCGCCGCCCCATTGCAATCCCTGCTACCGTCACTTTTTCCTGTATTTCATAGGCAACATCCAGATTGGCGCTCTCGCCAAAATCTGCCGCTATCGGTGCAACAGGCACCCGATCACGTCCTGCTACTAACAATGCCTCAGCTGCACTTCGTATTACGTCAACCACAGTTAAACCTCCTCTTACAACTTCACGCAGATATTTGCTCGTTCGGTATAAAATTCAAGCGAGTGCTCGCCGCCTTCACGGCCAATTCCCGATTTTTTGGAGCCGCCGAAAGCTGTCCGCAAGTCGCGCAGGAACCAGGAATTCACCCAGACAAGACCAACCTCGATTTGTGGCGCAACCCGGTGCGCCCGAGAGATGTCTTGTGTCCAGATAGCACTTGCGAGACCGTATTCGTTGTCATTTGCAAGCGCGATCACTTCGTCCTCGGTATCGAAAGGTTGAATACGGCAGCATGGGCCAAATATTTCCTCGCGGACAAGGCGGCTTGTCTCTGGCACTTCCGTCCAGATCGTTGGCTCGACAAAATAACCGCTATCGCGCTCATCACCGAACTGCGGCACACCACCACCTGTCACAACCGTCGCACCTTCGTCCTTGGCCATCTGGTAGTAGGACAGCACTTTATCACGATGTTCTTCGGAAATCAGCGGCCCCATCCCCACGCCTGGATGGTTTGGACCGCCCAATATCAGCCCCTCCGCGCCTTCTTTGAGGCGCGCAACGAAAGCATCGAAAACAGGGCGCTCCACATAAACGCGCTCGGTGCCAAGGCACACCTGCCCACAATTCGAGAAAACTGACTGCATAGTTCCAGCGACCGCTTTGTCCAAATCGGCATCGGCAAAAACGATAGAGGCATTCTTGCCGCCAAGCTCTAACGAAACATCCCGAAGCCCAACTGCGGCTTGCTTCATGATCGCTTCGCCAGTACCGGTCTCACCCGTGAACGTAATTCCATCAACAAGCGGATGTTGTGTTAGTAGCTCACCAGCGGAATCCGGACCGAAGCCATGGATCACGTTGTAAACGCCCTTCGGAACACCAGCCTTATTCATAACTTCACCCAGCAGAGTTGCCGTGTGCGGGGTCTCCTCCGAAGGCTTAACCACCACAGTATTACCGCAAGCCAACGCCGGACCCACCTTCCAAGTCATCAACAGTAGCGGAAGATTCCATGGGCTGATGACGGCGATCACGCCCTTGGGTCGATATGTGCCGTAATTGATCGCTTTTCCGCCGTCGTGGGTCGAGGTCTCAAAGAATTCCGACCCCAAATTCTTGATCATATCCGCAAACGTGGCGAAATTTGCCCCCCCACGCGGGATATCGATCATGCGCGCCAGACTAGCCGGCTTACCGGTATCCGCCACCTCAGCCTCTAGAAAGTCTTCAAATCGATCTAGTATGCCCTGTGATACATTTTGCAGTACTTCAGCGCGCTCGGACACTGTCATACGCCCCCAAGGGCCACTCAGCGCCGCTTTCGCGGCTTGAACCGCGATATTCACATCATCTCGCCCCGCCTCATGGACCCTAGCAATAACTTTGCCTGTTATGGGTGACACCTTCTCGAACATCCGTCCTGAAACGGCGACCCGATATTCGCCATCAATAAACAGCCTGTGTTCGTCATATTTCTCATCTTGCTGCATGTCACGTCCTGAATACGTTTTGCGTTCGGCACATCACCGAGCGGGCATTTCAAGGAAAGTAATGCGGCGCGTTAAACGTTTAGTCAACCGTAAAAACGTTTATTGGCGTATTAAACGTTTTTACGGTGGATCATTGATGTTTGATTGCATTACCCCTAAGAAGGGCGAGTGCCTTCAAATGTTGGATATTTTCAAATACAGGTCCCCATGAATAAAAAGAACGTCATTGCGATCAAGAAAACGGCCGTTGAAACAGTGCGTTCCCAACTTAGGGACCAGATTCTCAATTTTGAGTTGCCGCCCGGTACCCGCTTGCACGTCGATAAATTGCGAATTAAATTCAATGTCTCCACCGCGACGATGCGTGAAGCATTGTCACGGCTCCTTATCGACAACCTTGTAACGACCGAACGTCAGCGCGGATTCTGGGTGCGCGAACTTAGCCTTGGGGATTTTCAGAGCATCAGTGAGGCTCGGAAAATCGTTGAAATTGGTGCATTACGATCTTCTCTCGAGCATCGCGACGACGATTGGGAAGGAGATTTATTTGCAACCTATCACAAACTAGAACTCGTCGAGGATCGACTGATCAATGGCAATAACCCCGATCTCGCGGGCGAGTGGCATCTTCGAAACCGAAGCTTCCACGACTGTCTGGTGAAAAACTGCAGGAACCCTTGGTTGATTGAATTCAGACGGTTGCTTCACCAACATAGCGACCGATATCATCGCCTCGCCCTTAAGAATAATCGCAAGCATCGCGATGTTGGAAAAGAACACGCTGAAATTTTTGAAAGCGCAATCAATGGCGACATTGAAACCTGCGTCTCGCTGGTAGAACACCACCTTGATACTAGTGTTAATCTTATTACTAAGCGCCTTCCACAGTCGCCGGAAGACTACGTAAGCCTCTGAATTAAGAATTTCTTGCTTTCGATCGCGGAGTAATAATGGACCAGATCGCAGAATAAACTGGTCCAGCGGTGCTGTCGATGTCGCCACACACGGTGGGGCGGCTGCACCCTTAGCGCCAAATAGGGCCCCGTCACCGTCGGCGCGCTAGAGCGGTTTATTGCGGACAAGGCAATGCGAAGCGGCTGGCTGGTACGGCGGGCATTCGATGTGACCAAGACCGCTTTGTCGTAGCCGATGAAAGCGGCCGGACAGCCAACCCGAAGGTTTACGTTGGCGGAAACATTTCTCATGGCCCCGACTTGGTTGTCGCGGCAGTTGCGGCTGGGCGACGGGCTGGCAGACCACACCGACAACGGCTCGTTACTTAGTCGATGACAATCATCTCGCGTCCTTTATTCAAGCGATGCGATAAACCCGCCCTCTGTTCTCGGTCTTTTCCGAAACCGCAGCCAGCCCCAGCTTTTTCTTCAGCGTTCCCGATATTGCCCCACGCACCGAACGGGCCTGCCAACCGGTCGCCGCAACAAGCTCATCGAGGCTGGCACCGCGCGGGGTTTCCAACAAGGCTATAAGTTGCGTTTGCTTCGTTCCGGCACGGGGTTTTTCTGGCTTGGCCTCGGTAGTGTCTGCAACAACTTCACGCGGACCGTTACGCAGCTTGGCAATGGCCTGCACTGCCACCGGATCACCTGCGATGGCGGCCAGGCCCGCTTGTCGCCACTAGCGTGGTACGTCGGCCATCGCCGGTTTCGCGCCAGAGAGGTTCAAACTTTTGGGTGTTAGCCTCAACCTCGTCAAGCAACCCGCACTCCACCATCATGTCAACAATCCTTATGGCGAACGCGCCGTGCAGCCCTTTGGGTAACAGCATCACAAGATTACCCGCACGCAACGATGCGGCCTTCAGGTTATGAGCCGAAATTGGAATGATTCCATTAACTTAACGAAATCAACCACTTACGGCGCAAGTATTTGATATCACAAGGTTTCCATTCTGCCTCTGGCCGGCATTCAGCGGGTTTCACCAACGCAGACTGCTCCAAAACGGCGTATGCGGGTTGAGGTGGCGTTGAGGTAAACTGAATAATAGCGATTATGCAATCTTGAACTGTGTGCTGTAAATGAGTGATTTTCCAGCGGCTAACACCCAAGAACAACCAACCAACTTTGCTCTCTAAACGTGAGGGCCGGCCCGAAGGAGACATCCGCGATCCGGACTTACGCCGCAGTGTTGCCCAATCGATCCAGACATAAGCTTGTTAATACGATGTACCCCAGCACGACTCGAAATTTCAGAACAAGACTAAATCAAGAAGATACACCTGCGTTTAGCGAGCACGGCTTAGATTTACTCGGTCAGCTCAAAGATCAAACCCATACCCTGCCTACTCCCTGGATCCTGAAAAACCATATTGGCATCTTGATTGAGAATTACCTTTCCAATCTCTAGCTCCTTATCATCGATCTGAAGCTTACATGGCATCGTCTTTGCCTCCATTTTGCACGGAAACCCTTTGGTAAAAATCTGGTTTAGTGCGTCGGCAGCTAAAGCGTTCTTCACCTTAGGTTCGCTGGTTTTGTACACGTCATTAAGAGCATCGGTCACCACAGCCTGAAACTCGGTACGTTGGCTCGCATCAAAAGCCAAAATTGAAGAGTTTTTTGAGCCGATGACACATATCCCATTCAAAACGATTTCCAATTTCTTCAGCGTTTTATCTTTCCCAGTATAGAAGACATTACATGTCACCGGGAACATGGAGGGCATCGGCACAAGTTCACCAATACGCCCCAAATCACTAAGCAATGTTTGTTGCAGTGCTGTCGCGGCGTGCTCGCGCATTCGGCAAGGCACATAGGCAGAACCGTCGACCGATAGCATACGCTTCAACTTCTTGGCGCTCACGGTCTCTACATGCTTCAGATCCCAGTTCACAATGACACGGCGCCCGTCCTCCAGTTCCATGACAGGAGTGTGGTTTTTTATTGCGTTTTCTTTATACGTCTGCGCATTGAGTTCGGTACATGTACCAGCCAAAAGCATTGCCCGTTTCGCGTTCGGTTTTTTACGCACCAAATCACAAATTGGTGTCAGAACAAGGAAGACACGGTCCTTTTCACCCTCAAAGATTGTGCGGCTTAAAGTGGTCGCATCTGGTTTGGCAGCAACCACATCGCCAAACGAAACAGGAAACCCATTTTTTTCAGCAAGGCGCAACCGATTTTTGTGAACAAAGAGGGTCTTGTGCACAACAGACAACGTGTCTTTGCTTCCCACAATCGTATTGGGCGGGAATTCTTTCGATGTCAGATCGCCCAGTTCAAGAGCCGCATCAATGACGCCATCCTCTGCCTCTAGCTCATGGACGACCACACGGTCCATGACATCAACGAGATAGCTGCCAATCGACGCTCCCTCTCCTGACAACGTCAACGCCTGAAGATGCGCAATGTCTTCTAGGTCAAGCTTTCGCATCTCTGTTGTCGCGCGTTGAAGCGCACGTTCCATTCCCTCTCTCCACGAAGTGATATAAGTACCTAGCTTCAACGAATTCTCACGGTGCGAAACCAGTTCGTAAACAAGTTGTTCAAGATGACCAGCCACGTGAATGTCGGGCTTGCTTAAGGTTCGAAACCCAGAAGCAAGTAGCCCCGTTTCATCACGAAACTCGTGCCGTAAATTGTTTAGACCGGTGTGCGCAGAGGTAAGGATCACAGGAGGCGGTGTCCTGCCCTTCACTTCTAGGATTTTCCGCAATCCTTCCATAGAGCGCTTTTTATCTTTGTCGCCCTGATCAGACCCTAAAAACAAATCCAATACCAACAGGTCGGCAGACCGTGCTGTTGTAACAAAGTCTCGGCCTAACCGCAAAACCTTCAACCCCCATCCTTTCAGCAGAGTTTCTGCTTCTGTGACAAATATTTCGACCTCAGCCTGCTTGACCAAAAAGTCTTGAAAAATGTTGACCAACGCATCGCTTTCAAAGCCGGCCCGCTCAAGAAAAATGGCCGTTACAAATGCAAGGTCGTCAATCAGATCTTCTGCGTCCCTTGATGCGTGGCCTGGGAACACTTCGTCGAGGAGTTTTTCATCAGCCTCGCTGAGATCATCCCAAAACACCGTCCAGTCATCACGAACACCAACAAGGTCAGACAAGAATGGAGTCGGATCGAGCCCATCATCAACAAGGGCGACGGTCTTGATATTATTGGCCTTGAGCAGATTTTTCGTACTCATTATGAATTTTCCGATATACAATAAACAAAGGTATTCAACCTGCCTGAACTGTTTAGTACATTTCTATCAAGCTCGAGTGATCCACCAGCCGAATTTGCATTCGATCGCGAAATGAAAAGCCCCAGGCCTCTACGTTTTCGGCTTTCCTTCAATGAGAAGAACATCTCAAAAATCCGATCTTGATGTTCCGGATCAACACCGGGGCCGTTGTCCCTGACAATAATACGCATCGGATTAGTCAAAAACTCTACCGAAATTTCCGGCTCAAAGAGCGGTGACTTTTGAGTCTCGAGCTTCAGCCAATAGACAGAATTTGCAATGACTGTCTGACATCAGCGCCTATGGAACAGATTTACGTTATTGAATTAGGGAGGGTTTCTGTCTCATCGTAACCACAAAGGAGTGAAGATGAGACAGAAACCCGGAACACGACGCACGGCGT
>MAAC01011871.1_pt1 | contig 15504 bp, 17 predicted proteins | sample 1115981 | NCBI WGS metagenome assembly MAAC01 (sample SAMN04961126, study PRJNA320927) | seawater metagenome | isolation source: sample BD02T64 sea water enriched with oil for 64 days | place: USA:Gulf of Mexico | collected 2013-07-27 | reverse complement strand
TATGGCAATACCAATGGTGAATACCCTATGCCATCAGGTCCATCACCAGTGGGCAGTTCAAATAACGTTTCACCTGATGGTATATCAACGACAATAACCTTATCTTTACCGTAGGCAGACATAAACAAAGTACGATCATTTGGATGATAAACCACACCATTAGGCACCGTTCTCCAGCCAAAATCAATTTGATGCAATTTCTTCTTATTTTTTACATCAATAATATCGAGGGTATTATTTTTAAAGTCAGGGATCACGGCGAACTGCTCATCGCGTGTAAGTAGTACCCTATAAGGAAAGCTAAACCCTTTCCATTGCTTAATTATTCCACCATTTGCTAAATCAAATACAGTGACCAAACCATCATCATTGCTCCCCACCCAAAGCTCTGTTCCATCTTTGTTGACTGTGATCGCTTCCGGTATATTGGGAGTTGTAATTCTTCGTAGTAAAGCCCCTGATTGAATGTCTAATTCAGAGACCGTATTAGAGTCCATATTAGTGGTATAAACACGCTCGCTAGACTCAGGCAATGCCACCATATGAGAGCCTTTCTGTTTAGTGCCGATCACCTTGTCAATTTGGCCTGATGTAATATCGACAATTACCACACTGTCCGATCCTTCAGAAGAAACAGCAACTCTGTGTTGATCTTTTAAAAACAACACACCATGGGGCTTAGGGTAATTAGATAAATCAATGGTTTTTATTTTTTTTGCTTGTTGAACATCAAAAACACTTAAACTATTACCACCAATATAATCAGTGACTACAGCCAAGCGCCCATCCGCACTCATCGCCAGTTCGTGGGGCCCCTTGCCAGTTGCACGGGTGAATTTAATTTTACGACTCTTCAGGTCAATGAAGTTAACCGTATTATCCTTCTTGTTTACCACGACTATTGTGCCCGAAAAACTCTTATCGCTTGCCATGGAGGGCATGCAGATAAAGCATGCAAACAGGAGTATACAAATTAAGTTATTAATAATATTCATGGTAGCCACTTTTTTAAACGAGTAGATTAAATATCACCCACCACTATTAGGAAAGCAATAAAGGTATGTAAGAAAATATTCCATGTTTGTAACTCACCAACAGAGCAGGGCGATTTCATTCTATAAATGAGAGACTAATATGACAAAACGTATTGTAGGGGGTGGTACTGTAGGTTTTATTTCTGCGCGGAACTCAGATAATGAAGAAGGTCATCGTATAGATTTTGAGTTGTGCTTTATAAAACCATACAGTGCAGAAGCGTTATTGCAAACCCATAGCTTGGAAACTCACTAAGCATTATTTCTATAACTACATTCTGGTTATTAAAATTAACTGTTTTGTTAGCTGTCTTGGTATAGAATTCGCAGTTCAGTTTTTGCTTTTAGAACTTTCCAAAATATTCAAGCATTAAGCGATACCTTTTTAATCTTTCAAAAAAACTATTTAAATGAAGAATGCAAATGAATGATAAAACAATAGCAACTCACAATGGTAATTTTCATGCTGATGATGTTTTCAGTGTTGCCGCTCTTCGGCAGATAATTCCTACTTTTAAACTCATCCGTACACGTGACTCAGAGCTAATCAACCAAGCCGATATTGTTATCGATGTAGGTAATGAATATGACCCAGATAAAGGTCGTTTTGATCATCATCAACGTGGCGGTGCTGGTGAGCGAGATAATGGTATTCCGTATTCCTCATTTGGTCTGATATGGAAGGAATATGGTTTAGCTATATGCCAAGGTAATCAAGAGGTGGCTAATGCCGTTGATGTCGCTTTAGTCTCAACGATTGATGCAATCGATTGTGGCCATGTCCAAGGTATCTATAATGGCATCAGCCTTAGTCAAACGATTGCAATGTTTAATCCTACTTGGCAAGAAGACAGTCACTTTGATAGCTGTTTTGATGAAGCGGTTGATTTTGCAGCGCATATTTTGAAACGCTTTATTGCCTCTGCTGAAGGTGATATTAGTGCCAAGGAAATTGTCGAAAAAGCGGTTACCAATGCTAAAGATCCAAGAGTAATTGTATTAGATAAATATATCCCTTGGAAAGAAACGGTGCACGCCTTATCCGAAGACGCTTTATTTATGATTTACCCCGCAATGTCGGATAAGTGGATAATTCATACCGTTCCTGCTGTGCTAGGTTCATTTGAAGATCGAAAAGAGCTACCTAAGCAATGGGCTGGCTTATCAGATGGAGCACTTCAAGAAGTTACCGGTATTGATGATGCTATGTTTTGCCATAATGGTTTATTTATCGCCGGTGCCGGATCTTTTGAAAGTATTATGAAAATGGCATCTATAGCAGTTCAATAATAAGCTAAGGGTGTTGAAAGAATAAATACATATTTACAGTAATTGAAAAAAGGGTAATAACATGAAAGTGTTATTACCCTTTTTTGTTTGTTTTAATATCGTATCTCTTGATTGCTAAGTATGCTTAATTGGCCTGATTATCACTTACATTCTTTTGTACGGTTATCGCAGCGAAGCCACTTAATAAATAGGCCATGGTATAGAAACCTTTTTCACTTAATAATAACTCTGCATTCATTAAGCCGATGGTTAAAAGCAGTAATATCAGCTATTAACATGATAATAGATATTAAGACAAAAGCTCTCGTTGGTTGATTATTCATTTTTAATTCTCCTTAAAAGGTTTGCTACCATCGTGTAGCGCTAACGAGAATAAATATTATAAAAATAAACTTTAAGGCGTTTCTGATAAAAAGTTTGCGATGACATCGGTCATTTGTTCAAAGTTTGGATTGAAGGTTAATCGTTGTAGACTGGGATTTTGCTCTAAGTTCTTAGTTGTTGTCTCACCTAGTATCGACTTCTCAGTTGTTTTACAGTGTTTATAGTGTTCACTACCAAATGAAGTTTCGCAGTTTCTATAGCTACCTTGCCAACCGTAATGTGGATTTAAAGGTGCATTGGTTACTGAGGTATGGGCGACGTTTAATATGCTGGCACAATAATATTTGTTATTACAGGTTGGCAATATCTGAACGAATGTTTTAGGTAATGCCGTTAATGAAGTTGAATCACCAAAGTAGAAAAGTGTATCTTGCCATTGTGTGCTTCTATTTTTTGCATTATGCCATTTAGTCAATATATCAATGGTTGCCTTGGTATTAATGGTTGAATCAACTTCGGTGGTGATAGTTAATAGCGGAATATCAGGGACTGTAGCCGTGTTTAATTTTTCGGTTAACCCATTCATTAATGAATGTACTTGGGCTCCAGCATTGAGAGGGAAAGATTCATACTTTGCAAAGTCGATATCTGCACCTTTATGGGTATAGTCCAAGAATGGGATCCAATCAGCAACTTGAGCAGCCCATGCTATCGAAGATTTTGCTTTACTTGCCGGTGCCCACAACATAATACCTTTTAACTGATCGAGATCTTGTGAAGATGATAATAAATTATCTAAGATTAATGCCCCACCAGTAGAAAACCCACCAAGGTATACGTGGCTATAGTCCTGAAGCATTTTTCTGATAGCGTAGCTGGTTGCTTGTTGCCAATCTTCATATGTAACATCAATTAAAGCTTCGGGGGCCGTACCATGTCCAGGTAGCAATAAGGTTCGAACATTTAAACCTTTGTTGTGATAAAAAGCGGCTAAATCATGAAATAGGTATGGGGAATCAGTCAAGCCGTGAATAAGCAAAATGGCCTGATTGGAATTCGTTACTTTTAATTCAAATGGTGCCACGAGATCGGCGATTATTAACTCGTTTTTTGATTTGTTAAGCGCGGAGGTTACAGCTGTTTCAATCGGGCATTTTAGTTTCGCTTTTGGGTTTTCAGCGTTTATTTTAGCTAAAGCAAAGGCTAGGTATTCGTCATAACTGCGTGAAGTATGATAATCAAAAGTGGTTAAATGAGTTTGTTTGGTTAAATTGCGGTATTGACCGTTTTCTGCAAGTGTTTCGATAAGGGCTAGATCTGAATTGATGTTAATACAGTTTAATGAATTTGCGAAAACTGTCTGAACTGTTAGTGCTAATAATAGAAAAGCATAAGTGAATATAACGCGCATTTTCTTGTCCTTATTGTTGTTGTCTTCTAAATTGTTCAAATAGTGAAGGTTCCCATGGTCGCATCGCAAACAGCATGCCCATGTGAGTCATTTTAAATTATCATTAGGCAGTATGTTTGCTGATGGAGTAACGACCAAAGATCATAAAGGCATAGTAAAAACTGCATCATTTGGTGCTATTGCTGAATATTTAAAAAAATATCAATTGGCATCATCTAAAGAAACATTTAAAGCCTAAAGTGAACATACTATCAATCAGCTCTTAGATATTGATTAATTAGTTTTCGCTTGGTTAAATTAATGTAAAGGGCGATAACATATATGTTATCACCCTTATTATATATTCTATAATAAACGTAATTGTCTGAAATACTAAAGTATCCTAGAGCTGAGATTAGCGCCAAATGTTTAAAGTGTTATTGTTACCGTTATTGTTTTTGAGTTTTAATAGTTGGTCTTCTGAGATAAAGATCGTCACGGAGGATGTGCCTCCTATGCAGATTTTGAATCCGGATGATACACTCTCTGGATTTAATATAGAAATAGTGAAGGCCATTTTAAATGAAGCTCAACTAGAAGCCAGCTTTGAAGTATTACCTTGGCCAAGGGCGTTCGACCAAGCGTTAAATAACAAAAACACCCTGATTTTATCGATGATAAGAAATCCGCAAAGGGAGGATAAATTTATTTGGCTTGCTAAACTCATTAAACTTGAACCAAATATTACTATTTTGAAAGATAGAAAAGACCTCGTCATTAATACAGTAGCGGATCTGATAAATTATAAAGTTGCCGTGTCTCGTGGTGATTATGGTGAAAATTATTTAAAGTCGATAGGCTTGCTCGAAAACAGAAATTTATATCTGACCGTGAAGCATGAAAGTATGTGGAAGATGTTATTTAGTAAAAGGATAGATGCCGTTTTTACTAATAACCTTACCAGTAAATATGAAATTTTATCCGCAGGATTATCACCAAGTAAAGTTGAAGACATACTAGATCTGAACTCAATATCTAAAGAGTTATATTTAGCCGCAAACCTCAATACTGATATGAAAATAGTTAATGCTTTAAAAAAAGCGGCGATTAAAATTAAGAATAATGGTACCTATCAAAATATCATCGATAAATGGCAGAACTAAATTCCCTTTTATTTATGCTTAAAATATTGTTGGTAGCTTCACTTTAAAAAATAAAACTAGTTATTAATTGAGTTATGTATTTCTTCAGCTGCACGCATCCCTGATGCAATCGCTCCTTGTATCCAGCCATGAAACTGAGATGCATGTTCTCCGGCAAAATGTATCCTACCTTCGGCAAGTGCTATATGAGAGGCAAGGGCATCGTTTTGTGAATTAGTTGGCGAGGCGTATGCTGAACCAGTCCAACTTTCCTGCTGCCAAGAATGAATGTGATTAGTGACGATAAAGTCGTTTAATTGAGGGAGCACATGTTGCCATCGACCATGCACACTTTCGACCTGCTGCTCTTTATTAAACGTGTCTAACTGGGTAGCTGAGAAGTTGCGCAGGTAACTTTGCATAATGCCGGTACTTTCACCGTTATCCCAAGTGGGTTGCCAAACTTCTTCAGGCCAGTTGGTATTGCCCCAACCGTTAAGGTTATCCGCTAACCAAAAGCGTTCTGAAAACTGCGTATAGAGCCTTGTTGAGTCGGTATAGTCATAACCACCATTACTGGCTAATGTTTTTTCATCAGAAAGCGGGGGAGTAAAAGTAATTTTATTTAATACCGGTAATGGCACGGTACACAATACTCTATCTGCAAAATATTGTTCATTATTGCTGGTGTAAATAACCACGTTTTCATTTGATTGTTGTACAGACTCAACCGGTGAAGCATAGATGACATTGTCACTCAGACTACTTGATACCGCTAAAGGCAGATTAGCCATGCCACCTCGAATTTTAAAATAGTCGCTGCGATTGACTGAACCAGGCCAAGGTGGTTGATTTAGATATTCTTCGGCAGGTATCACTGAACTAACGTTATTTTCGAGATAAAAGTAATTGTTTGTTCTTGGGTAAAAAGGGTCGATGTTTAATTCAAAATGCTGGATATAAGCCAGCGTTAAATTATGATCAGATGGTATTCTCGATGCACCTGCTTCAGCAAATTGTCCATTTTCAAAAGGATCATATAAGGTATGAACACGACCACCGCTTCTGTCACGAGCTTCAAGAATGGTCACCTGATGACCAGCTCTAAGTAACTCATAACCAGCAATTAACCCGGACATGCCGGCACCAATTATCACTATATTTAATGGGCTTGATGTTTGGCTTAATGCTCCGGGTGTATCATTCGAACCTGAAGCTGGCGGCAGTATTTCTACGGGAGTGGGTGTTGAACTTTCGCCACAGGCAGAAATACTCACGCTAGAAGCAATGACCAAACTTTGTTTTAGAAATTTTCGACGTGCTTGATTCACGTGAGCTTTAGTAATTATAGATTTGCCCATAGCTGCTTAGCGTTGAATTTAATTAGTTAGTTATGTTCTTTCAAGCGTATGCAGAGACAAACAATTAGGCAAGCAAAAGTTCTTTAGCCTTTGCAGCACGAAGCAGTAAAAAGACACAGAGAGTAACGACAACTATGGTGATTATCGAGTGTTCAGGGCCAAACTCACCGCCAGTGATTAATACGGGTCCATTATATTGACTAACAATGGGGGCACTGGCACGCCAATGTTCATCCAATATGCCGGTAGCAAAAACTGCAGATAACCATGCACCATTCGCCAGTCCAACAACCCATAAGTTGCGTGACAATATATAAATACTAAACCACAAGGCATTAATTAATGTACTGGAGAGTAATACAACGAGATCGGGTCCATCGACCAGAATATTGAGTAAACCAAGGGCAACAGAAAGTAAAAGCAACGAATACTTTGTACCTATACGCTGTTCAATGAGACGGAAGATAATACCGGTAAAGAGAATGGCGCCAAAAATAGCCTGTGTCGTTAACCCTATTATGGCAAAAAATATTTCGTCAAATGATTGGTTAGCCACGACTTGATAGTAGCCGAAGGTGAATAAAGGTAGGGTAGTTATCGATATGATGGCTGCCCCCAAAAGAGTGCCAAACACCATATCTCGAACACTAAAGACCAATTCCACGGCTTTACGTTTTTCATAAAACCTAGCAAAGAGCCAATAACCAAGACTAAAAGACAAAAGATTTACCAAGCCTTTAACGGCATGAGTTTGTATCTCAGTCAATTCAACTAAGGATAAGATTAAAGGTATAACAGTGAACCGCATGATGATAAATATCACAGCACAACATGCGACAGCCAGTAGAATATCTAATGTAACTTTTAAAGAAGCTCTAAAGACTGGGGCGTTATCTAGCATTTTTATTCCTATGATGTTTCATTGTGCTGTTTTTATTATATTTTAAGCATGCCGTAAATTTAAGTTGAAAAATATCAAAATCTTGGGGTTTTATGAGTCAGTACTTATTAAAGAAAACATACTTACTTACACTCAGGTTAAAAATAAACCGTAAAATTGAACGTCGCAGGCATATAATGAGTTATGCAAACCAACAATCAAAAAATCAACAGCTCAATGCTGCTTTCTTCCAATGCAGAAATAATAGAACAGATTGACTTACAATCTAACGTGGCTATTTCTCGATGGAAAATAGATAAAAATAGTGTCAATTATAATAAAAACGACAGCCATACTTTGAGTTTGTATTTAAAGGGTGGAGAAAGGAGTTTCCGCGCTGATCAGCCGAACAATAAAGGTGCGGCAGGTAAAGTTATCTTGATGCCTCAAAACCACGAGTCAGAATGGAAAATTAACGATAAGATTGAGTTTGTTCATCTTTATTTTACCGATGCTCTGTTAAAACAATATGCGGCGATTAACTTTGATTGTGATGTACGAAATGTTGATTTACGAGATCTTACCTATAAAAAAGATTTGAAATTGCAAAAGTTATTTTTGCAATACTGCCAAGCTTACGAAGGTAATCAATACGCTTCACCTTTGTTCTCAGAACAAATACTTTACAATATTTTTCATCACCTTATTGAGTTCTATAATGGATATGGAGTCAAGGTTGATTGTATCAAAGGTGGACTTTCCACTGTTCATATTCGGAAGGTCAAAGCTATGATTAATGACTGTTTAGATGAAAAATTAACCATAGATAGACTGGCAAATGAAGTGGAATTAAGCCATTTCCATTTTGCTAAAATGTTTAAAGTGAGCTTAGGTGAATCTCCGGCAGCTTTTATCAGCCGCCTTAGAATAGAAAAAGTAAAACATTACTTAAAAAGTACCCGTAGCATTGCAGATATTAGTGTCTCTACCGGATTTAGCCAACAAAGCCATATGACCCAACAATTTAAGAAGCTTACTGGGGTAACGCCATCAAATTACAAGGCATATTGTTCTTAAATTCTTTAAACTAATCACCATAGATAATATGGTTGAATTTCGTCTACATCATGTCAACTGGTCGATGTCTGCCACTATTGTTAATGGCTAAAGTTATAGATATACTCATGTAATTCAATTGTTTAAGTCTGTCTTTATAATGGATCTACTTTATACAAAATACAGTAAAGAACTCAGATTCAAGGTGCTAATAGGCCTTAGCTTTCTGCTTGTTCTGATATGTGCAATTACCTTTTTAGTCAATTATTCGCGGCAAGGTTTTAACCTTTATGCGACCATTGAGCTCAGCCTTGTATTTATGTACCTCACTTGTTTGTATTCATTACTTAAACAAGGAATAAGCTCATGGAATAAGGCTTTTGTGATTTACTCTTATATCGTGGTGATTCTATTTATGACCACAGAAAGTAAGTTAAATGCCGGTATTTTGAACTGGGTATTCACTATCCCACTGATGTTATACATACTTTATTCTAAGAGACATGCCTTTATTAGCTGTTTTTTAGTGATGATTTATCAAGTTGCTAACGTTTACTCTTCTGCCGATTATGGTCAAGCATATTCTTTTTATGGTGTTCCTAATTTTTTCCTCGCTTACTGTTTAATTTGGTTACTATCCGACCTTTATATCACTCAGAACCGTCTCATTAGACAAAAAATAATGGTTCATGCGACCCAAGATTCACTCACAGGGGCATATAACCGCTTATCATTACAGCAACATATCGAATCTTACCATCACCAAACCCCATTAAGTTTATGTTTGTTAGATATCGATTATTTTAAGAAAATTAATGACAAATATGGTCATGGTATTGGCGATCAGGTGTTAAGCCGATTGGTGAACATAATCAGCCAACATACTAGTGTGGAGCAAGTTTATCGTATTGGCGGAGAGGAGTTTGTTCTGCTATTTAAAGATGATTTAGCGATAGCAACTAAAAAATCTGAAGAGATATTAACCATTATTAATTCAAGCGATTATCAAGACATTCATCCTGAACTCTCACTTGGCTTTAGTGCTGGTGTTGCTAAGTTAAGCCATGAAGATGATCTTTCTGACGTTTTAAGACGGGCAGATGATTATCTTTACCAAGCAAAGCAATCTGGTCGGAATAAAGTGATGAGTGATTTGAGTCAGTTGTGAAATTAGCGTTATGGCTCGTTTATAATATAAGCCTACCCTAAATTTTTATTAATGTTATGTAGTAATTCGTCGAATTTAAACGGTTTTAGCATAATATCGTCCATGCCTGATACTATACTGCGTACACCTATTTCTGAGGAAGCACTCGCCGTAACGGCAAAAATAAGGGTATGTTGATCTTCTTTTTCTAGTTTTCGGATGGCCTCAGTCGCAGTAAAACCATCCATTACAGGCATTAAGCAGTCCATTAGGATAATATCAATGCTGTGTTTTTTAAATTGTTCAATGGCTTCTTCGCCATTTTCAGCCATGATGATTTCTGCTTCTGAGTCATCTAATGCCATGGCTGCTATTTTTCTATTTATGCGATTATCATCAACAATAAGTACCGTCATACCTTTTAACGATTTGGTGATAGTAGCAGTAGGTTGAGTCAACATTACAGAGCTTTGCTTTTCACTAATGGGCAGCGTTAAACAAAAGCTAAAAGTACTGCCAGCATCAATATCACTGACGACGTTAATTTCTCCACCCATTAATTTGACCAACTGCTGACTGATCGATAACCCCAAACCAGTACCGCCATAATTGCGAGTTGTTGACGAGTCTTGTTGGGTAAAAGGCGTAAAAAGCTCAGCCACTTTGTCTTCGCTGATACCAATGCCGGTATCTTTAACAGAGAACTCTAAAGTGCAATTATTATCAATAACCTTAACTAAGATGATGGTAAAGGTTATTTTGCCATTTTTGGTAAATTTAATCGCATTATTCACCAGATGAAGCAGTACTTGTTTTAAGCGGATATCATCAACAACTAATAAGGGAAAATCTTGCTCTGAAAAGGTGGTTTCAATTTTTACATCGGTATTTTGCTCTTGATTAGTGATGGATATAGATATGACATCTTTTATCAACCTTTTGATATCGGTTGTGGTGGTATCTAATTGAATTTCGTTCGCTTCAACCTTAGAAAAATCAAGTACTTGATTAATGATGGCTAACAGTTGATTACCTGAACTTTCAATGGTATCAAGTAAGTCTACTTGTTGATCCGTTAAGCTTAATTTATAAAACTGTTGCACCATGCCTAAAATGCCATTCATCGGCGTTCTAAGTTCATGGCTCATCGATGCTAAAAACATGCTTTTAGCATGGTTGGCTGCTTCAGCTCTTATTTTCTCTTGTTCTAATAGTTTTTTATTTTTAGCGGCTATTTGCGTATGATCTTTAATCATTTTAGCCATTTGCATTGCAGTACTGTTGACTACACCTTGGATGAATAAGTAACTTTGCTGGTTTTTTTTAACCACTTTTGCACTAAAATCTATATGCTCGGTTCTTGGTCCGACTTTTAATTCGTGTTTAAAGCGATATTTCCTATTTTTTAGCACGGCATTATGAATGCGTTTAATAATACTTTCTTCAAAGAGCTCAACTAAAGAATGATGTTCATGAGAAACATTAAACCAAGTTGAAAATATTTGATTACATTCACTAATGACTAACGTGTTTGTATCACATAACACATATCCTTGCTCAAAATCGTCAAGCAAAGAAGAAATGGTATTATGTGACAAGCCAAGGTGAGTATTACTCACTGGCAACAATTTGATCCATGAGACTGGCGACTAACGCGATAATACTCGCCACATCATCGGGTTCTACTCCGGCCTCTTCTAATGACTCTTCTAATAATTCTGCTACTTCCATAAAATGAGGAACGGTGATCTTATAGGGGGCATGAGCCTTTCTTAGGTCGATGTCACTGCTTCTATCTGGACCACCTAACGCGGTAGAAATAAAATTAGTTTGGTGTGACATTAATCGAGCCATATTCACGTTATCAAAGTATGGTGCTAATTCATCACTGTCCAAAACCTTTTGGTAGAAATTACTGACCACGGCGCTAAAGGTGTCAAACCCACCGTATTTATCGTATAAAGATTCTTGCATAATTGTTCCAAATTTCCGTGTAAGGAGGCTTAAATAATAGACTAATTAAATCATTTATATAAGCTTGGTTTCAAACCTAAGATATAGCAAATCTTAATTACCGAAAATGAAGGTTTATCCTATAAAACTCAAAAACTAACTGTTTAATTAATGGATGCAGCCCATTTAAAAGGGATTTAGACTATGGTTCCTTGCTTTGTCCATTGTTTTAAAGAGCGAGGTAAATAATGACGGGGAAAAAAAAGCCACGCTATGGGAAGTAACGTGGCTAACCAATTAATGGTTTAAGGCAAAGGATATTAAGTTAATATCAAAGGATATATAGGGGGCTTATTTTGTTAACGCGGCTAATTCAACAGTTACTTGGTCGATACCATATTTTGCAATACGACCTTTGAATTCTGCTTGTTTGCTGCTTAATAATGAAATGCCTTCAACAATTAAGTCGTACGCTTTCCATTGCCCTGTTTTTTTGTTTTTACGCATTTGAAACGTTAAGTGAATGTCAGGTTTAACCCCATCAGCTATGGTCGCATTAACAGAAGCCATTTTAGCGGTATTTTTGACTTTACCTTGCTCGTATCTGACTTGTTGATTTTTGTATTGATTTAAAGCGCCGGCATAGGTACGCACTAAATAATGGCGCATTGAAATTACAAACTTGCTACGTTGCTCTTTTGTCGTTTTCTTTAAGTGCTTACCTAATATTTTATAAGCTGCATATTTGTAATCGATAACTGGCATCAATTCTTGCTCAACGATTTCGCGCATAAGGTCAGGAAACTTTTTAAGCTCTAATTGGCTACTAGCAATACGAGAAAATAATTTATCGCCTGTCGTTTTAATCTCTTCAAAAGGAGTTGATGCTTTTTGTTCAACAGATGCAAATGTGCTGAAAGTGATAAATAGAGAAATAAAAATTAGAAATGATTTTTTCATTGCCGTTCCTTTTCGAAAATTGAGAGAAATAAGTCTTTCTGAGATTATGTGAGTATTGTACATACCGACCGCGCGGTTTGTAAATGTTTTTTTAATAACTTTTTAATTGTTTATTATATTTTTATTTTATATAGGGGATTTAGTGAGTGGTGTTTAAGTGATATTACTTGCGCAAATTTTGGATGTAGCAACATAGCTCAGCGATAACTTTATCAAAGAGTTCTTTATTTTTTGCGCTTTTACTCAAGCTAGACGAACCATGAAAGCTTGCAACAATAAAATAGGCGACTTGATTAAAGTCTAAATCATCACGTAATTGACTCGAAATTCGTTGTAAGTTAAAGGCTATAAGGTGATTTAATTGCTGTTGCATATTCAGGATGCGCAGGCGAAAACCCTCATCAATTGCTGACATTTCTTGGCATAAATTATTCAGTGGACAACCGCACACTACTTCGTCGCAACTCATCTCTTTTGACATGCCTTCGAAAAAAGCACACAAACCATCAATAGGGTCTTCAACTTCTACAGCAGGTGCCCACATGGAAAGAAACATAGGCGTGTAGTTCTCTTCAAACACCGCATATCCTAGTTCCAGTTTATTTGCGAAGTGGTGATAGAGAGCACCTTTAGAAATGCCACAACGTTTGAGAATGATAGATAAGCTAGTGGCAATAAATCCATTTTGATGAATCTCATCGGCACTGATATCTAAAATCTTTTGACGTGTTTGTTCTGCATCTCTCATACGGTAAACCTCTTAGTTCGATAACATCATTCTAACCGACCGATTGGTTTGTTGCAAAGAAAGTTTTTTCATGATGAAAATAATAAGTGATCATTCCAAGTTAAAGGCAGAACGTTCCTAGTGAATGCTGAGCAACAATACTTGTGTAGGTTGATAAAATAATTATCTGTCCATTTTTTGCTCAGTTACCTAATTGGGCTTCCTAATCTGCGGCATAGAGTTTATTAAAGTTTTTTAGGTTCCAGCCAATCATTACTTCATTACCAATTTTAAGAGCTGGTACAGAGCGAGCCCCCATAGCGTCAAGCTCTTTTCTACCGCGCTGCATTTTCGCATTGGTTAATCTGTATTTAATGCCATTCTCATCCAAGTATTTTTGAGCTTCACGACAATGGGGACATTTATCTGAAATATATAAAACAACGCGTTTCATCACTAACCTTTACAGAACTGTTAAAGACTTACTATTTTACTGAACTCTAAAAAAAAGACAAAGATGAATTAATACCAATCGGACTAACCTAAATCAAATACAGCAATTCATCTCCATATTGGAATGATCAGTTCATCTAGATTAAATGTTATAAACGGATCTTATCGCTGACGTAGTCAATAAAATGATTTACCAATGCAGAGTCCTTTCTACGCTGAGTATAAAGCGCATAGAAAGTTGAACTTTTTATTTGATACGTCGGCAGTATTTCAACAATTTCATTACAAGCGAGCTCTTTGAGCACTAAATACTTTGGTAGTACCGCATAACCTAAACCTGCTTTTACTGCTTCATATATTACTTGTTTATTATTAAATTGTAATTCCGATTGTAGATGTTGATGTATTGATTGGCTCTTATGTATAAATTCAATTTGTTCAAACTGGCCATTGCTACCAGCCAGTGATATTAAATGTAAATCGACTAATTCTTTTGGCTGGGTAGGAATTGAATGATTAGCTAGATACGTTTTGCTTGCGCACAAAACAAACTCATCATTACTAATGTACCTTGCTAAATACGGTTCATCTTTGAGGTTAGTACTGCGAAAAGCAATATGAATATTTTCTCGTAAAATGTCTAATGTTTCGTTTGAAAAGTTTGCTGAAAATTTCACTAGCGGAAACTTTTGCCGGTAAGCAATAATTATGGGTGCAAGAACTACTTCTCCCCAAAGTGCTGGTGCCGTTATCCGTAACTCTCCTGATATGTTATTTTTTAGTATCGCTAAATTATCACGCATTTGTGATTGCATTTCGACAATACCCAATGCGGACTGATAATAGATCTCACCAGCATCCGTTACATTTAATGCCCTTGTGGTACGGTTCAATAACATACAGTCTAGCGAAGACTCAAGGTAATGAATGTCTTTAGATGCCTTGGCAGCAGCAACATTTAATAACTTGGCTGCACCAGAAAATGAGCCTTTTTGCACGATAGCGATAAATAACTCCATTAAGTAGAGCTGATTCAATTTACTGGTCATTAGGGATCTCTATATTAGTTTTAGTTAAATAATATCCTACTGGGATATAGTGATGTTCTTTTTTGCTATATTATGCTTTGTATTGGAGTGTATTAAAGTAGTTGCAAATAAGCCAACAAATTGAGCAACAAGAATGATTAATTTAGCAACCAGACAAGAATTTACTTTTGCAAAAAGCAATAAGCGCGTAAAAAACAGAACCGTATTGGCACCATTAACCCATAATATGAGTAGCTCAAATGGAGATCTTTCAACCGAAGAAGTAGCGTGGCTTAAATCATGTTCAGCCGGTGGTTTTGGTATGATTATCACAGCAGCTACCGCTGTTTCTATGACAGGGCGTTGCTGGGAAGGACAGCCGGCTTTAATTACTGATCAACAACAACAAAGTTTCGCGCAAATAGCGAAAAATGCAGCAGCCCATAACACAATTTCTATAGTGCAATTGCATCATGGCGGAATGCGTACCGAAAGAAAATTTAGTACTGCTGAGGCTGTATCTCCTTCTCATTACCCAGCAGATGAGAATTATGCCAACGATGTTAGAGAAATTACGGCTGATGAAATAGAAACCTATATTAGTGATTTTGTTCGTTCGGCTAAACGTGCATATTTGGCAGGTATGGATGGCGTAGAAATTCACGCAGCATTTAATTTCTTGTTAAGTAACTTTAGTAACCCGGCGCTTAATAAACGTGATGACCAATGGGGGTCTTCATTTGAAAATCGTAATCGAAT
>MAAC01006771.1_pt1 | contig 15504 bp, 20 predicted proteins | sample 1115981 | NCBI WGS metagenome assembly MAAC01 (sample SAMN04961126, study PRJNA320927) | seawater metagenome | isolation source: sample BD02T64 sea water enriched with oil for 64 days | place: USA:Gulf of Mexico | collected 2013-07-27 | reverse complement strand
AATATAGTTGTTTGCTACATTGTTTGCGACAGTTGCCAAAGTCCCGAGATTGGTCAGAACTGAGCCATCTCCATCAATTACAACAACGGTCTTCTCTTGTGAAAGTGCCAAACCCAGACCGATAGAAGAAGCCAAACCCATGGTGCCCAGCATATAGAAATTGGTTGGTTGATCATCAATAGCATGTAGTTCTTGGCTGGGTATTCCGATGTTACAAATCACCAATTCATCGCGGATAATTGGTGCTATTTCATTCAATATTTCAGAGCGGATCATAGTTTAGTACCCTCCCCAAAAAGTCGCATCTGTCAGAATGGTTACCGGCTTGTTACACATAAAGGTGTACTTCAAAATAGCATCCAGCTCATGAGCGTCTTCACGTTTATGAAAGTGATAAGTCGGAATATTCATCTGTGCCAGCAGCGCCTTGGTATGCAGCGCCATCTCAACCTGACACGCAACTGGCTCACCCAGTTCTCCTCGGTAAGAGATCAACATCGGTAAAGGCATGCGATAATATTGGATCAAGGTGGCCAAAGTATTCAACGTTACGCCCAGCGCGGTATTTTGCATAATAATCGCAGGGCGCTTACCCCCCATCCAGGCACCAGCAGAAAGCCCCATGCCTTCATCTTCTTTGTTGGATGGAATGTGAAATATTTCCGGGTGATTATCAATTTCCTCAATAACACCAGCCAACTGCTTACAAGGAACAGTGGTCACGAAGCTGATGTCATTTGCCACCAGATCGTCCACAATCTTCTTATCAATGGACACTCCTATTCCTCCTGCTAAATCTTAAATATAATCATGTTTGATTGTTCAAATTTGTATCGGTAAATTTTCAAAGATGCCTTAGGACATGGACATCACAAGTCGCGTGCCTGACGATGCGCGATGCTGTCGATCCAAGGAAGTAGTCGCTTAACCCTGGCTTATGCGAGCCTACAATAATTAGATCTGCATCTGTATCCTGTGCATAATCCATAATCGCCCGGGCCGAATGCCCCTTGAGCATCTCGGCCTGCACCCCAAACTCACCTGTTACTCTCTCAGCCAGTCGTTGTTCTGCATCTGCGTAGGCTTTTGCAACAACATCTTCATCCAAATATGCGTTTACGGAACCACTCGGGGTTTCATAGACATGAACAGCTACAATTTCACCCTCTTCTTCACAAAGTTTTCGTGCCAACGTCAGTGCTTTGGGAGCAAAGCCATGAGCCAGCGAGAGCGAGAGGATGATACGCTTGTACATGATTATTTCCCTTTAAGATTCTGGTGAGGTTTCTGGCAGCAGGACGATCTTCGGTGCAGGGTTCTGCCCTTTATAGATATCCGAAAATGCTTGAGCGCCCTCTGCTAGTGGTCGGCTTTCAATCCAGTTCAGATCACCAAGGGAGCCCTCAAAAATTGCAGCTGCCGTTTGGCGGAAATCTTCTTGGCTATAGGTATAGGTACCTATGAAGGTGATTTCCTGAAGTGTCATCCTTCGGATGTCCAGTCCACCGTCATTTTCTCCCAATCCTATATGAGCAATCACCCCTCCGGGCCGAACGTATTTGGTTGCAGTTCCCCTTGTCACGGCGAAACCGACACCATCAATGATCACATCAAATAGGTGGTCGTCACTCAAACCCTCTAATCCGATGACATTTAGTTTGCAGTTTTGAGTCAGATATTCCCGACGGATCGGGTTTGTTTCCAATATCGTCACATTCTCAACACCCTGCGCCCTAAGGCTAAGGGCTGAACCCACACCAATAGCGCCACCGCCCAAAACTAATACCGAAGGGTTTGAGATAGAATCATCCATAGCCTTGAGCGCTAGTCGTGACGCGTGCCAACCACACGCAATAGGCTCTGCTAAAGCAGCCTTTACCAAAGGTACGTGATCGGGCACGAACACGAGATTGGTGCGCGGCATGGCAACCAATTCGGCAAAAGCTCCTTCTCGCGGAGGCATTGAAATAATTTGCCGTTTTGAACATAAATTTTCGCGATCAGATAAACAGGCCGAGCATTTCAGACAGGAAACCAAAGGATTGACAGTTACACGCTTCCCGTCATTTTCACCGCCAACGATCACACCAGCGGCTTCATGACCGAGTATCAGAGGCGACGGTCGGCGCTCATCATGCCCGAGATAAGCGTGCATATCCGAACCGCAAATACCCACATGGGAAACACGGATCAGCTCTTCACCTTCTTGCGGAATAGCATCAGGAACATCCTGATATTCAAGCTGTTCTGGACCTGTATATAGCAAAGCTTTCATTTTGCAGTGAACCCCCCATCGACCATAAGCACCTGCCCTGTAACATAGCCAGATGCTTCCGAACAAAGAAACAGCAACGGACCATCCATATCTTCGGTTTCACCGTTACGTTTCAGGCAGGTTTGTGCAGCATTGCTTGCTGCCCGTTCTGGATCAGCAAAGACCGCAGCAGTCAGTTCTGTTTTGAAAAAACCAGGACCCACAGCATTCACACAGATCCCGTATTCGGACCAACCTTCTGCCATTGCACGCGTCAACTGGCCAATCCCAGCTTTAGATGCTCCATAGGCAATCCCCCCAGGGAATGCTCGAGTAGTTTGGAGCGATGCAAAGTTTACGATGCGCCCCCACTTCTTTTCCTTCATGCCTTGCACCAGATGTTTACTTAGGAAAAACGGCATGGTCAGGTTCAGTGTTAGAGTTGTGTCCCATCCTTCAAACGTCACATCATCTACAGCTTCACGGGTGTTAATTCCTGCGGCATGGATGAGAATATCCGGCGCCCCAAAAGGTTCACAAACCTGCCTTGCAAGTTCTTCCACACCATCGCGATCACAGAGATCATAAGAAATTGCGTGGGTCTCTCCACCTGTTTCAGCCTGCCATGTTTTCAAAGCATCCAGGCGTCTTGCGATACCAACGACTCTTACTCCTGCTTGGGCTAGAACCGTTGCAGCACGACGGCCAAGGCCAGAACTGGCCCCGGTTACACAGGCTACTTTGCCTTTAACATCAAAAAGAGTGGAAACTCTGTCACACATAAGAGCTAATCCGCAGTCAGGTTAAAGGTTTCATCAGGGAAATATTTAGCAAGCCGTATATCCGCAGCTCGGGCGTGCCCCTCCATTCCTTCCAGACGCGATATCCGGGCTGTAGCTTCACCAATTCGTTTCGACGCTTCCTTGGTAGAGCGCTGCCAAGTGACAATCTTCATGTACTTATGAACTGAAAGACCGCCCGTGTAAGACGCTGCACCAGAAGTCGGTAAAACGTGGTTGGTGCCAGATGCCTTGTCACCATATGACACCGTGGTTTCCTCGCCTAAAAACAGAGAACCGTAACAGGTCAAACGATCATGCCACCAATCCAAATCTTTGGCCTGAACGGTCAGGTGTTCCGGCGCATAAAGATCAGAAGTTTGTGCCATTTCCTCTTTCGTGTCGCAGAGAATAACTTCCGCATAATCTCGCCACGCTGCGGCAGCATTATCACGGTTCAGTTTTGGCAGATCTGCAATCAAATCAGGCACCAGTTTCATGACTTTTTCTGCTAAAGTACGATCATCAGTCACCAACCAAACTGGCGAATTGTAGCCATGTTCAGCCTGACTGACGAGATCGACCGCCACCACCATGGGATCAGCAGTTTTATCCCCCAAGATTAAACTGTCAGTAGGACCTGCAATCATGTCGATACCAACACGACCAAAAAGAATACGCTTGGCTTCGGCAACAAACTGGTTACCCGGTCCAACAAGGATATTAGCTTTGGGCAAACCGAACAGACCAAAAGTCATGGAAGCCACGCCTTGTACGCCTCCCATGGCCATAATAGTGTCAGCACCACTGATATGCGCGGCATAGACAATTGCAGGAGCAATCCCTTGCTCTGGACGCGGTGGAGAACAGGCAATAACGCGTTCACAACCAGCAACCTTCGCAGTTGTAACAGTCATTATGGCACTAGCGATGTGACTGTATCTACCACCCGGAATATAACATCCGGCGGTGTGTACTGGGATAGATTTCTGTCCGGCAATCAAGCCTGGTATGATTTCAACCTCAATGTCCTGCAGTGTGGCTTTCTGAGCTTCTGCGAAACGGCGAACGTTGTCATGAGCAAAATCAATATCACGCTTCAGACGTTCTGGAACCATGGCAATTGCAGCTCCAATCTCCTCCCTTGTTAGGATGACATTACCATCGTAATGATCAAACTTTGCAGCATAAGACAACGCTGCATCATCACCACCAGCCTCAATTTCGTTCAAGATACTCTGAACGGTTTCAGACACATCGCTCGCGTCGGATTTAGAGGTCAAGTTTGCCTTTTTCAGATATGTAATCGACATTATTTTTTAATCCTACTTATAGACGTCAGGCAAAAGAGTTGTGGAGATTTCCGGAACAAAGGCAATCAACAGCACAACCATCAGCATAAAGAAGACAAAGGGGACTGCACGCGCAGCAATTTTGAGAATTGATTCACCCGTAATACCGGAAACAACAAAGAGGTTCAGTCCCAAAGGTGGAGTGATAAAGCCAACCCCAAGGGCCGTGATCATCATTATGCAAAACTGGATTTCGTTCATCCCAATGTTATCTGCCAAGGGTTTGAGGATGGGCGCCAAAATGACGATGTTCGGCGTTGTTTCCATCACACACCCAGCAGCAATCAGGATGCCGATCATCATCAGGATCAATATTGTAGGATCACTGGTTAGAGAGGTCACAGAATAAACAAAGCCCTGCGGCACCCCCATAATGGCCAGAGCCTGAGCCAAAGGTAGAGAGAACGCGATAATAGGTAAAATGATGCCATTTACCTTTGCAGAACTAACCAGCATTGGGGGAAAGTCAGATAGCTTTAGGGTTCCCAGAATAAAGCCAAGAACGATCGTAACAACAACAGCAACGGCACCTGCTTCAGTCGGCGTCAAGCGACCTGAGAAGATCCCGTAAAAAATAATCCCCGGTACGATGAAAGCATACCAGCCAGATTTCAATGCAGCTCCGACATTTCTCAACCATTCCCGCATTGAGATTTCACCGCCACCCTCATAGGCGTAAATCCGGTTCATCACAATGTTGGTAATCAGAATGGAAATCAGAATTGCCATCCCCGGAATAATTGCCGCTAGAAATAGTGTCGATGCAGATATTCCGAGAACCAGACCTATAATAATATAAGCAATGGATGGCGGGATAAGAATTCCAGTACAGGCGCCTGCAGCAACCAGTGCACAAGCGTAAGGGCGCGGATAACCACTTTCAACGAGACGATCAATCGTCATACGGCCAACGGCAGCAGCACCGGCAGCATCTGAACCGGAAATAGCAGAGAACATACCGCATACAAGAACTGTCGCTGAACCAAATCCGCCCCTTGCCCAGCAGGTCAGAGCATCCGCGACATCAAGAAATTTTCGGCTTAAACCTGTACGGACCAGAACGTCGCCCGTCAAAATGAATAATGGCACGGCGGTTAGGGCAAAAGCATCAATCCCATCAAAAAGGCTTTCGCCAATTAAGGATAAAGGCAAGTCACCAGACATTACCAGCATTGCTATAGCGGCGACACCAATAGAGGCCCAAACAGGGACTGCCATTGTACAGAGCACAGCAAACAAAATGATCGGAAGATAGAAATCCCACCCGAGTTCAACTGCCTGATTTAAAGTATTCCAGAGCATTAAATTCCCCAATCAATCAAACAGGCGATCGCCTTCATAAACGGGTTTTCCGTCGCGTAGGCTTTTCACATCACGTAAAAAAGATTGAATCAGGCGCCAGACCATAAGACCAAATCCGAAAGGTACAGCAAACAAGAACCAAACCATTGATACTCGAAGGCCATGGCTAACTGATCCAAATTTTGCCGAAACAAGAACTGTTTCGAATGACCAGTACAGCGCCACAAGGGCAACAGCGAACATCACCAAGTCACCAAAGATGTAGAGCAAGGTTTTCGCGCGTCTTCCCAAATAGTGCATCATCACGTCGATACGGATATGAGCTCTTTCTTTCACAGCTGCTGCTGCACCAACCCATGCCAAATAAATGAAGGAATATCTGACGATCTCCTCTCCCCAAATGGATGAATAGGCAAAAATTTCACGCCTCAAAACTTCAACGGCCATGGTCACAACCAGCATCGTATAGAAAACCAGCAACGCCCAACGTTCGGCATTTTGATCTAAGGTTTTTAGAAACCCCTTCATGGGTTCACCTCCAAAACCAGCGATCGCAAAAACAGATTTAGATTTCTATTTTTTAGATCTGTTGATGAATTCAGAGTTCACAGCTTGCCATTATTCACGTGCTAGAAAGCATCCTTGGCTTAGCTTCAATCAATGAAAATAAGGTGTTGATGCAAGACTCCATGAAATGGAAGCCTTGCATCCATCGACCCACATCAGGCGTCGTGCACGTAGTAACGGCCCTGAGTTGATGCTGCTTCTTCAAGTTTTGAGAAAGCATCCAAAGAACCAGCCAACTCTTTCTTGTACACATCCCATGCTGAATGCTGATAACCACCAGTTGCCTTCCATTCTGCCAACTGATCCTTTGACAGGCTGTGGAATTCGACACCGGATTTTGTAAGCTCAGACATCGCATAGGCACGTGCAGCAGGAACCTTTGCAAGGTTTTGTTGTGCTGTGATTTCAGAAGCGAATTCGATACCTTCTTGAACATCTGATGGTAGTGAATTAAACCATTCAAGATTACAGGAATAGACCTGACTATCAGGGACAGCTTGAGTGAAGGTCACATGGCTTAGGATATCTTTAAAGCCAAAGACATAAAGCGCCCCTACTGAAGGGTCGAGAGCATCAGCAACACCCTGTTTGATTGCCGATGGCGTCTCACCCCAGGCCACTGGTGTCGGATTTGCCCCAACAAGGCGGTAATACTGCTGCAGCATTTTAGAACCAGGTACCCGGAACTTCACACCATCGAGATCACCTGGCGTGATGACGGCTTTTCCGCCCTTACGTACTGCGACGACACGGGGATCAATAACAACGTAGAACAACGCCTTGAAACCAGATGCCTCAATCTTTGGGTGGACTTCCTTTTTCCACGCATCCGAGGTAACCAGATTGGTAAAACGCTGATTTGAACCGCAGAAATACGGCATATTGATCAGATCAACAGTAGAGGCAAAGGGTGCAAAATTAGAAAGCGAGTGCTGTGCAGCTTGAATTGTTCCAGTTTGTACTTTTTGAGCGAGTGCGCCACCTGCCCCAAGTTGCCCACCAGGAGCAAGCTTCACATAAACCTTACCGTTAGTAGCATTTTGAATGTTTTCTTTTAGATCGAGCTGCAAAATAGGATAACTCCGCGATGCCCCTAAAACATAAGCTGTTGCAATGGTCATGACATGGTCAGCAGCTTTTTCGCGTTCTTTCTCTTCAATTGCGGTTTGCGCGACTGCCTCCTCAGACCATAAGGTACCAGCGGCACCCGCGACCACGGCTGCGGTAAAAGCGCCAGTGCTAAATAGTTTGAAAAAGTTGCGGCGTTCCTTTGACGCAATTTCTTTGCGATCAGCATCCATTTAAAGCCTCCCAATTGGCTATGTTTTTAACTGCTCTTATTTTTTTTGTTTTGAGCAGTTTCTTTTTGCAAAATCATCGCCACAAAAGCGATGACTGCAGCGAAAAGAACAAGCATTTCTGGCACATCACCAAGGAAGACGGCTTGTCCTACTGATCCCAAAACAACGTTGGCTGCAAATATAAGAAACAACACAATTGCAATGATTTGGAGCATGAGCTCCCCCCTGTTTCGAGATCAAATATCTTTTTTATTTTCATCAATGTAAGCGCTTACATTTATTTTTGCAAGCGCTTACATTGATCTACTATACTCAAATGGTCTAAATAGTATTCAGTACTCAGTTTGACACGATAGCCAACAAAGTAATCACATGGAGACCATAAATTAAGTGAAAAAGCAGGCTCCTCCTACGCTAGCGGATGTAGCGACACGCGCTGATGTTTCAACAGCAACGGTATCCAGATGTCTAAATTTTCCGGATCAGGTTTCGCCCTCGACTCGAGATAGGGTCTTGTTTGCTGTTGACGAACTTGGGTACACGCCAAATTTTGGCGCCCGTGTATTGGCAGCCAAGCGAACAAATACGATCGGCGCAATAATTCCAACCATGGAAAACGCGATATTCGCTCGTGGTCTTCAAGCTTTTCAGGAAGAGCTTAAACGCCATGGCTTTACACTATTAGTGGCCAGCTCCTCTTATCAAGAAGAGATTGAGGAAGAACAAATTCGTAAATTGGTATCCCGCGGTGCTGATGGATTACTGCTCATCGGGGCCCATCGTTCAAAAGAGGTTTACCAGTTTCTAGAACAGCAAAAGATCCCAGTCGTTTTAAGCTGGGTATACCAGCCTGACCTCAAAACTCATTCCGTTGGATTTGATAACTGCGCCGCAATGAAAGAGCTCACAAAACAAGTATTAGATTTTGGGCACCGACGTATTGCTGTCATCTCCGCTGCAACACATAACAATGATAGAGCTTATCAACGAGTTCTAGGAATTAAAAAAGCCCTACAAGACGCAGGATTGACGAACAAAAACCTGACTATTCATGAAACGTCCTACGGAATTGACGAGGGTGCTGAAGCATTCAAACAAATCATGTCTGATCCGATTAAACCAACAGTAATCCTCTGCGGAAACGATGTCCTCGCTGCTGGCGCCATGAGGCAAGCTAACTCAATGGGAATTAAAATACCTCGGGATGTTTCAATCACCGGCTTTGATGATATCCAACTCGCCAGTATTGTCACTCCTCCCTTAACCACTGTCCATGTACCCCATAGGAGAATGGGTATGGAGGCTGCCCAGGCCCTTGTAAAACTTGTTTCTGGTAATGAGCCTACTGAAAACAATAAAAAGCTAGAAACAACCTTATGTATACGCGGCTCCTTAGGACCAGTATGTAACTAACCAACAAGCATTATATTGGTTGCGTGTTGATTTGAACCTTCCCATCTATGTCTCTGTTTTAATAACAATGCATTAAATGCCCAGAAACACAAAACCTCGCAACTCACTGGAGTTACGAGGTTTTGTTAAGTCATTTTGGTTGCGGGGGCACACAACCACTGAGGTTTCTATGAACGAGCTGATTGTCGAATAGCATACCTTTATATGAGGCTCTGTTAAAAAAATTAGCCCCGGGATATTCTTCATTGGATTTTAATTTTCTATAGCGGGCTTTTTCGATGTCTGAGTTCAAGTGGCGGCACGATCATCCTTCAATGGGCATTGTCAAAAGAAAATTTCTTGAGGTGTAGTTATGGCAGAATTACGCTCTGAGCATGAATAATCCCTTCCGATATTTTAAAACTTCTCCTGAGATCATTCGCCTGGCTGTATTGATGTATGTTCGTTTTCCCTTTTCATTGAGACAGGTAGAGGATCTGCTCCATGAACGAGGCATTGATGTCAGTTATGAGACTGTTCAGTTTTGGTGGAACCGGTTCGGTCCAGTGTTCCCAGCAGAAATCAGAAAGAAAAAATCAACTGCAATCCGAGCCATGCCGTAATGGAGATGATATGCAATGAGGTACGCTAGGAAACAAAGTGCTGGTTCAATAATCGAGCGGAAAACTCGCACCAACCGTTCCGACGACGAGAAAAAGCGATGGCAAAGTTTAGAAGTTATAAATCACTGCAGAAATATGTCTCAATTCATTCTTCCATTCACAATCATTTCAACCTGGAACGTCATCTTTATAATCGTGAAAGCTTCAAATCTAATCGCGAGGAAGCGTTAGCTGAATGGCGTCAGCTTGCGGCCTGATGTTTGCTGATTGTGGGAGTTAACTGGCAACATTCTCTGACAGTCCCAGCCATAGTGTCCACTAACATTCCTAGTGAACACTATCTCATGGTGGTCCTGTGCCCCGCGCGAGGCAATTTTTGTTGTCTTTCCGGCACTCTCCAGTCCTTGAGTAACAACTCTTCAACGGTTTCAACGGGTCGCATCGTCCGTATAGTTGCCGTTCTGCCGTTCTATAAACGATGAAATCTCTTCGGGCTACTCGACCATTTATCGTTTTAGATAAGCTTTAAAATCTTTCATTATCGTCGGCCAAACGCCCTGGCGCTTACCAAGCTTACCATCTTTATTCAAAACTAAAGTGACAGGTAAACCACTGACCGAAATATTTTTGCTTTTGAGATAGTTATGTAAGACTTGATCATGCTTCACCTCACTTAGGTGGTTATAATATATTTCGGTAACATCAAGATGCTCAGAATATTCACGAGTTGCGGCTCGAATAAACTTATTATTTTTAATGCAAAAAGGGCATGCCAAAATATTTCGAGAGGTTAAATGAACGATAAGTGTTTTGCTGCCTCTATCTTGTTGGGTATAACCTTCTAAATCCGAGCTCGCTATTTTAGTTATGGGTATATCGCTATAGTCATCATTAAGGATCTTCAGAGTCTTAGAATAAGAACTTGTGATTTGATCGACCAAATCTCTTTTGTAACCTGGAGGAACGTAAAGTCGCGATATAGCTTATCATGAGCGCGTTTGAAACTTTTATTGTTTTTAAGGCAATTCTTGCAGCTCCCATCAGTAGATGTAAAGTTGACAATGATAGGTTTGTTGTGCCGAAGCCTTTTAAAGAACTTACCAAGATCAGAGGCTTTTATGTTGACAATGTCATGTTTTCTTTCAACGACCTGATCCTTTTTTGAATCAAAGTTATGAGTATCGTCATCTTTAAGAACAACCGTATCATTATGGATGCCTGCGTCACTCTTTACATTACCTTCTACATTACAATCTCCAGTAAATTTTGTTAAAGCCGTGACTTTAATCGGAACAGATCTCCCGCCGCCTTCCATTGTGCCATTGGCTAAGATCGTAACTTGGGTGTGGTTATAATTATATGTGACGCCCATTGAAGACCTTAAACCCTCTTCAGGGAAGCATGTTAGATTAAAAGAAACTTGCCCAACGTTTTTACGTAAATTTGAAATATCGCATTGACTGTCCGTGCCTAAACCTTGCATCATTTTTTCGGAATATTCTTTAACAGTCAGATGTGCTTCAGAGGCCGTCACACAATGTGATTTTGACAAAGTAGAAGCAGGTATTTCTACACCATTTATTTCTATGGATTGCGTATTATTCCATTTCCCAGGTTTAAGTTTAATTATGGCATCTAAAACATCCTGTGCATGACTCAAAATTGGACTGCCTAAGCATACAGATAGGTAAAGAGAAAAAGTTAAAAAATGCCTTGCAGATAACAACTTTCGAAGACGAAAAAACATATTTATAATAATTTCCTGTAGCAAAACGGCTATGCTAAATTGTGTTATATATCGTATCTTTAGTAAAATACGAAGAGGCGCTATATTCGCAAGCCTTACTGGAGAACTGTTATGGGGATGTGAATATCCTCTGGGGTGCTGTAGCAAATAAGTTTTCAAATTCATTATTATTGATAAATCACATATTTTTTTGCACGGAGCCGCTAAGCCTGCTGATCTAGAACACCTGATATATCACCGTCCAGAACAAGTCGTAGGAAATGTCTATCGTACCGTAGAATACAGTTGGTTCTTACTGCATAATTATATGCAGCATTACAGTCTGAATCGGTTGCGCTTTCTGTCCGATAGATTTCATAAGCAGCCAGAGACGGGAATGAAAAAGCCGCAAAGGCCAGGTCATTTGGTCCTTCGTGTGGGAGAAAGTACCCATGATGCGTGCCACCAAATCGCTTGACAAGAGGTATCCATGCTTTTGCATATACCTCAAAGTTCTCGATTTTGGTAGGGTCAACTTTGTAGGTCACGTGACAGGTTATCATGATCTTTCCAATTTAATTATTGTGCTGTTGTCCTTCGACAAGGACTTTACACCCATAGCCTCTGATCCCTGAGACTATGGGAACTTCGTGTGTGTGGAGACTTGCTCCAGATCTGATGCCCATGAAGGTAGCTCTGAGGCGAATATTCTGACCCGTTCGACCACATTCGCCGGTTCGCTTAGAGATCCAGCCGGAACGATCATCTTGGTTGTGTCCGTGTTCGGCCAAGGAACGCCGGACCCGCAGGTACGACAGAACGACTTGGAGATATCGCGCCCCGGCACTTGGTAACTGACGATACCGCCCGCGCCCACCAGCCAGTCGAACCCTTCGATCCCCACGAACAGGTTAGATGCAAACGCTGATCCGGTGATTTGGCGGCACTGGTCACAGCTACACAGAAACAATTTTTCGAACGCGTTCACGACCTCGAAGGAGACAGCTCCGCAAAGGCAACCCCCTTTGATCTTTCGGGGTGAGGGGGCGTCTAGTGAGATCATTAGTTGTGCCTTTCATATTGCATTACGCCGCATGTTCTCTCCAGATACTAATTGGGACATGACAAGCCGGCAGATCGACCTGGCGAGGTCAGGCGCAGCGAGACCAAAGCCTAAAATTTCGCGTACTACTCAGCCTTTGCGATCAACTCGATGCTGTAACCATCGGGATCCTCGAGAAACGCGATGATTTCTTTTTCTTCGGTTTCGGAGGGTGCAAATTTCATGGGGCCAGCCGGTCTTGTCACCTTAACTCCCATTTTCGTCAGACGCTCACAAGCCGCGTAGATATCCGGCACTTCAAGCGCGATATGGCCATATCCGGTGCCGTGCTGATAGCCGGTTTCGTCCCAGTTCCATGTCAATTCCACCGTAGGGGCCGACGGGTTGTCGCCGTATCCGATAAACACCAAGGTGAAGCGACCTTCAGGGAATGTCTCTCGCCGCATCTCGCGCATGCCCAAAGCGTCTGCGTAAAAGGCGATAGAGCGTTCAAGATCGCCCACGCGGATCATCGTGTACAGAATACGTGTGGGAAAGCTGGTTTGGTCGGTCATTCGAATTGTCCTTGCGAGAGGTAAGGTGCCGACAAGCCATATCCCACGGCTTGTCGGCGGATGACATCGGTGGCTCTTATTGGCAGACTTCGCCGCTGTAGCGGACCAAGCCTTGCATGTTGTTGGGGTCACGCAAATCAACGAGGCCATAACTGTTGAAAGACCCGTTGGCTCCCTTCAGCGTGCCGCGTGAGGTGCCGTCCTGGATGTCATAGGTGATCTCGATCATAAAGCGACCGGGTTTGCCGGGCACAGCTGTCAAAATCCCAAGATCTTTTGTCTGGAACGCACCGCCATCGTCACGGCCAAAATAATGCTCCATATCCATTTCGAGGCCTGTGGCGGTTTCACGCTGAGCGGTGATTTTGCCAGCCGCGTTTTGTACGCTGCCCGTCAACGCGGCGGAGATGATGATGGGGTTGCCTTCACCTTCGGCGAAAAAATTCGGGATTGCAACGCCACCGATAGGAAAGCAGACAGCAGGAGCGGCAGACGCGCTAGTGGTCCCTGAAAGGGAGATACAAGAAGCGAGTGTCAGTGCGACGAGAGATAGTCTAATCATGTTATTTTCCTTTGGATAATATGGGTTGATACGTAAGAGTTTCGTTTGGGTGAGTGCACCCGTGCGCTGGCCCGGACTTTAGGACCAACAGCCTGTTTTAACTGCGATATTATAGTTGCTTTGTGGCTCAGAGCAGCCGCCATCAGTCAACTGATAAAGCATGACCCAGAGATTATGCGCCTGCGCTTTCCAGTGGCGCACCTTCAGCCCTGATTACGGCTCTCGAAAGTTGCTACATCAGCACGTCTTGCTGCGATTTACCCAGATCACTCTGTGGGGGGCTACTTGAATGAGTGGCACGGATCATCTTTCCTCTCTTTACTTAAGTTAGGTGTAATAAGGGGAATGGAGGCCACGGCTGGCTGCCTCGGCGACGCTTGCGTCAAACACACGTGTATAGAAGGCCGCGTTGAGTTTCACTGCGGTTTTAGGGAAATCTTCAACTGCGAAAGCACGCGCGTTTTCCACCGTGTCGAACGCATCAATCCCGCCAAGCGTGTTGGTATTCAGACCACTAAGCCAAAGCTTCGAAATCAAACCTTTTTGCTGCTTCAGGACAGGATTACGATCCTGCCACGGGGCTTTTTCAAAAGGTACATTGACCTGCACTTCAGTGTAGACAAAGGCCCCAGGGGCCTGCGTTGGGACACTCCCAAAATGCGGTGAACCCATATCACGACTTGCATCCGCAACGATGGCGGCATCAAATATGCGGGTTGTCTGGGCGGTGCCGAATTTTTTGGCAACTGCGGGGAAGAAGCTGGTGCAGTAGTGCTGTGCAGTCTCGACGCTGTCGAAGCTGTAGATGCCGCCAACCGAGTTATTCCCTACCCCCGAGAACCACGTCTTGTTGAGAAAGCCCGGCTCATTTGCGATCTGGTCGTTCAGTTCCTGCCACGGCACGGTGTCGAAGGGCACGGAGATTTGCAATTCGGTGTAGACGAAGGCCTTGGGGATCATTTGTTTTTCTCCATTTTCAGATGCGGTACCGGCCATCGCCGGTTTGCCGCCGAGTTTGAGGTTGGCGGTTGCCACGGCCGCAACTGTGCCCAAGATGATTTTCCGTCGGCTGATCCGCTTCTTGACCTGCGACTTTGTCTGGTACTTCATTTGGCTCTCCTTTGTGACCGAAGCGCTCGGTTTGATTGGTTGCGTCGCGGTAAATTTCAACGTATAACGATCACTATATAACGATCACTATAAAGTCAATATAAAAAATAGCGATCACTATAAAAAATTGAAAGGACAGTTGATGGCGCAATCACCAACAAAGAAACAACAAACCCACGCGCGCATTCTGGACGCTGCAAGCCAGAGCTTCAGAAGCAGCGGGTATGCGGGAACGGGAGTTGACGGCATTGCTAAGGCCGCTGGAGTCACCTCAGGCGCATTCTATGCTCATTTCGGATCGAAGGATGGTGCGTTTGAAGCAGCGCTGGCGGCTGGGATGGACGAGGTGATTGAAAGCATTCCAAATTTACAAAGAGAGTTTGGACTTGATTGGGTTGGCGCCTTTGCCGATTATTATCTGGGTGAGGCGCATCGTAATGATCTTACCTACGGCTGTGCGATGACAACACTGTCACCCGAAGTTGCAAGGGCAGATCCCCATATGCACATGGCTTATGAAACGAAAATGAACAGGATTGTGGGTCTGATTGCCGATGGTTTGGGTGGGAACTCAAAAGAGGGCCGACACGCCCGTTCCTGGGCGATGTTAAGCACCCTGATCGGCGGTCTGACACTATCACGCGCCGTTGCAAACCCCGATATCGCGAACGAGATCGCTGCGGCAGCCCGCGCTGCAGCCGTGGCCGCGTCCAAGGGTTAAATTACTGGCCAAGATTACGAAAGCTACTTTTGTTCCCAATCTTCTGTTAGGCCGTGCGCCTTTCACTGCACAACGCTCTGAATACGGTTTATGTCACGATCAAAGGTTTTGAAGTCATGAGAATGTTTAAGATGGGGCAGTTTTGGTATGGATGCAGGGAGAAATTGGGCCAATAACAGAGGCTAAACTCATTAACCG
>MAAC01018026.1_pt1 | contig 15510 bp, 17 predicted proteins | sample 1115981 | NCBI WGS metagenome assembly MAAC01 (sample SAMN04961126, study PRJNA320927) | seawater metagenome | isolation source: sample BD02T64 sea water enriched with oil for 64 days | place: USA:Gulf of Mexico | collected 2013-07-27 | reverse complement strand
TTCTGGCGCCGTGATAAAATCACCGGAAGCCCCAAAAGGCTCGCCAGACATGTAATAGCCATGTTTAGGGGCTATTAGAACATCTGTCATATAATCGGCGACAGTAATTGCACCTTCTAACTTTATTCGTTTGGCGAGTTGGTTGAAAACAGGGGCGTTGTCGCGAGTAGGCTTCATTTCCCTTTCGATCCGGATTTCTTTTTTGCAGCTTTTTCGGCTTCTTTCGGGGAAATGTCTTCAGGCCTATGTTCTGGTCCGATGGGTTGTAATGGTTGTCTGTAAGCGAGAACTGCGACACTCAAGCCAATCAAGATCATGGGCAGAGACAGAAGCTGTCCCATTGTTACTTCGCCAAACAAAAAGCCGATGTGAGCATCGGGTTCACGGAACAGCTCAACAATGGTTCTTGAGAGGCCGTATCCAATAAGGAAAAGACCAGCAGTAAGTCCCCGCCTTCTTAACCCGACAATGCGTATAACCAGATAAAGGATCAGAAAGAGCGTTATGCCTTCAAGCCCAGCTTCATATAACTGGCTTGGATGTCTTGGGAGAGGGCCTCCATTTGGGAAAACCATACCAACTTCAGCGGTTGTTACGCGACCGAACAATTCGCCATTAATGAAGTTTGCCAAGCGGCCGAAGAACAGGCCAATGGGGGTTGCACAGGCAACAATATCGGCGAGTGCGAGAAAATGGATTTTCTCTTTTCGAGCAAAGAGAACCATCGCTGTAATAACGCCAATAAGGCCGCCGTGAAAACTCATACCGCCTTGCCAAACGGCAAAAATGTCCATCGGGTTATAGAGAAAATAAGTGAAGTTGTAGAAGAGAACGTAACCGAGACGTCCCCCAAGAATAATTCCAAGCGTCGCCCAGACAATGAAATCATCCATGGCAATTGGCCGTAATTGGCGTGGGGCTTGAAAGCAAAGCCAGCGGCAATAGCGCCATCCCGCAATAATACCAAAGATATAAGCGAGGGAATACCAGCGAATGGCAAGAGGACCCAAGCTGATCGCAATCGGATCCACTTCAGGATAAGCCAGTGCGGCAAAAATTAGCTCTTGGGTCATCGGTATGCATCTTCCTTGGCGAGGAACTCTTTAACGTAACGCCCAACGCCTTCTTCAAGGGAAATGAAGGAGCGATCGTAGCCTGCTAATCTGAGCTTGCTCATGTTTGCTTCAGTAAAATACTGATATTTATCCCGAATACTTTCAGGGGTCGGGACATACTTTATGTTTTCGTTTTTATCCATGGCTTCAAAGACGGCTCTGGCAAGGTCGGCAAAAGACCTTGCTTGCCCGGTCCCCACATTGAAGAGGCCATTTACCTCAGGGTTGTCTTTCAACCACATCATGACATCAACGCAGTCATCGACAGCGATAAAATCGCGCAATTGACCACCGTCAGAATAATCGGGGTGATGGGATTGGAAAAGCCGGGCGGGCTCGCCTGAGGTGACCTGGTTGAAAAGGTGGAAGGGAACGCTTGCCTGTCCCCCTTTGTGGTATTCATTTGGGCCGTAAACGTTAAAGAATTTCAGGCCTGCCCATTGTGGAGGTTGTGGTGCTTTATTGGCGATCCGGCGCGCAACCCAACGATCAAACAGTTGTTTGCTCCAACCATATCCGTTCAGAGGGAGAAGTTTGGAGAGATGCTCAATGCTGTCATCGTCATCAAAGCCGCACTCGCCTCCGCCATATGTCGCTGCGGAAGATGCAAAAATATAGGGGACCTTATATGTGGCACAGACATTCCAGAGGGCTTTGCTCAAACGGAAATTGTTATCCATTAAGGCATCGCCATTGGTTTCCGTCGTTGCTGAAATTGCCCCCATATGAAAAACACCTTTGAGGTGTTGGGCATTTTCGGTCAGGAAATCGGGAAGGTTTTCCGGTGCGATAATGTCTTCAAGCTCATGCTTGGCTAGATTACGCCATTTATCGCCTTCGCCAAGCCAGTCGCAAACCACAACAGCTTTGCCTTGTCCGACCAGGGACGCGACGAGATTAGATCCAATAAAACCAGCGCCGCCAGTGACGAGATACATGCCTGAAGCCTTCCATTATGTTCTTTCGCTTCTCTATATATGCTCTCTGCTAGATATAGAGAAGCATCAGTTGTGATATTTTTCGATAACTTTGTCCAATCTATGGCGAACTTTGGTTGAAGCAATTGGATCAAAGGGCCATATTGGGTTTATAAATAAATTCGCTGGTGTCTAGATCGGGGCGTCCTGATCGGGATAACTCCAGCACCGTGAAAGGCAAAGTTATGCAAACTCAGAATCGTATCCTTGATGATCTGGCTAAAGTTGCCAGTAGCGCAATGGGTGCCGCAGCAGGAATGCGCGGTGAGGTTGAAGCTCGGATTCGTGAGCAATTCGAACGTATTCTTACTCAAATGGATATTGTTCCGCGTGAAGAATTTGATGCAATGAAAGCCGTTGCTGTCAAAGCGCGTGAAGAAGGTGAAGACCTTGCACAAAAAGTAATACTCTTGGAAGAGCGTCTTGCTGCTTTGGAAGCATTGGCAAAGCCCTCGGCTAAATCTTCTGGGACTAAACCTTCTGCGCCGAAGAAGTCTGCAGGAAAAAAAAGCAGATTAAATATGGGCAAGAGCCTTTAACAACGTGAGCAAAATTGCTCTCGAGAGTACGTGCCCTTCTGTCTCGACAACAAAAGTCCGAAGCATTTGTTTCGGACTTTTGTTTTGTCGCTTTTTACTTGAATCATAGTTTCAATTCATGTCACACTATATTTGGTAGGGCGTTGTCATAAATATTCAATATATTGAATATCGCAATGCCAGTTGTGTCTTGCTCGACTATTCTCATGAGGGGTCAGTGCAATGAATTCAGATACTACAAACGTACTTCTACCTTTTAATCCTATTGATACAATTGAAGAGTGGGTCCTGGATTATGACTGGGACTTTGAGCGTGAAAGTGATTTCGAATTACTTGCCATAATCGAAGGTCACTGGAGTCCTCTTCATCTCCATTTTCAGTGGCAAAGCGAGTTACAGGCAATGTTTTTTGCATGCCATGGTGAAGTTAAAATTCCTCAAGCTGCTTTTGGCCGTATTTGTGAACTTCTGGTGTCCGTGAATAACCAGCTATGGCTTGGGCACTTTGATCTTATTCCTGAAACCGGAGGGCCGGCATATCGGCATACTGTTGCACTGCGCGGCCAGGATGGCTTCAGTGAAGAGCAAACCGAAGACCTTGTCGCAACAGCAATTGCAGAGTGGGATAGATTAATCCCTGCTATAAAGTTGATTTCTTCTGGTGATGATTCCGACCTTAACGCCATCGATCTTGCCTTGATGGATACGGTAGGTGCAGCGTAGAGTTCTGTTCCAGTAGAATTTAGGAATAGGACAAACTACATGCTTAATGGTGGAACTTTGCTGCTCATTGGCTGCGGCAAAATGGGTGGTGCTATGCTGCAGGGCTGGTTGGATCGAGGCTTGTCTGGTTCACAGGTAACCATCGTCGATCCTTCAGCAAAAGCGAGTTATATGACCCCCTTTAAAGACCAAGGGGTGCGTGCGGTTGAAAATCTGAGCGATATTGAAGACGGTCTGTCTCCGGCTCTCGTAATGTTTGCCATTAAGCCACAGATGATGGATGACGCGATTGGTGATTATCTCCGATTTGTAAGACCTGACACCGTGTTCTTGTCTGTGGTTGCAGGTAAAAAGATTTCATTCTACGAAGACAATCTGGGTGCTGAGGCTGCTATTGTCAGGACAATGCCAAACACTCCAGCGGCTGTGTCCCGCGGGATGACGGTTCTTTTTGCAAACCCGAACGTTAGCGACGAACAAAAGATAGTTTGCCAGGAATTTATGGCTGCTGTTGGTGAAACTGCATGGCTGGATAATGAAGACCAAATCGATGCCGTCACTGGTGTATCTGGTAGCGGCCCAGCTTATATCTTTCTGATGGCAGAGTGCCTGGCTCAGGCCGGGGTTGACGCAGGATTACCGGAAGAATTGGCTCGTAAACTGGCTCACACCACGGTTTCAGGGGCTGGAGAGTTAATTCGCCAGTCAGATGATACGCCAACCCAGCTTCGGATTAATGTGACCAGTCCAAATGGAACGACACAAGCTGCATTGGAGGTCCTGATGGCTGATGACGGACTACAGCCTATTTTGACCAAAGCGGTAGCTGCTGCAACTAATCGGAGCAGGGCACTCTCTTGATTAGGGCACGTTCTAATAAGGCACATTGGGAGTCCTAACAACGATTTGTTGAACTTCTTTTTCTACCGCTAAGGCTTTTAATCAACTTTTCTGCTACAACTATATTCCTTCGGTTTTTCCTGATTTGGAGACAGATGATGAAAAAGTCAGAGATACCACAGCACATCGTTGATACAGCTATGAATTTGGCTGTCGAGAAAGGTTGGCGTGATCTATCACTTGCTGATATCTCTGATGTTGCAAAAATTCCCTTATCTCATTTACATGACTTGTTCCCCTCCAAACATGCAATTGTTCGCTATATTTCGAATAGTGTTGATCGTCAGGTGGTTGATGATGAGGATAGTGATCGCCTGGAGCAACCTGTAAAGGATCGGTTGTTTGATCTGCTCATGAACCGATTTGATGTTCTACAGCCTTATAAAGAGGGACTGTTGATCATTGTCCACGATAGTTCTCGTGATCCCTTATCCGGTATTGCATACCTTTGTAACTTACGCAGGTCTATGGCGTTGATGCTCGAAGCGGCGGGGCTGTCTGCTACAGGCTTTCGAGGGATGATGCGAATCAAGGTGCTGTCTGTCCTATATCTAAATGTGTTCAGAACTTGGCTTCGTGACGAGAGTGAAGATCTTACCAAGACGATGTCGTGCTTGGATAAGGGGCTTGAGAGAATTGATCATTGGGCTCGGAGATGTTCGAATTCCAGTTGTCATAAAGGTGGTCATAAAAAAGCAGAACAAGCCGTCTAGCAAAACTTGCCTTATCAGAACCCCCAATTCACAATCACGAAAACATTATGTGGAATGGGCGGAATATGAGTGAGAGAACATCAGAGATTACTTTCGAAGATTTCTTAAAAGTTGATATCAGAGTTGGCACTGTGGTTGATGCGCAGGCCTATCCAGAAGCCCGACGTTCTGCCATCAAACTCTGGGTCGATTTTGGCGAAGGGCTAGGAGTTCGGAAATCTTCGGCACAGATTACAGATCACTATAAACCCGAAGAACTCATTGGCCGTCAGGTAATGGCGGTGGTCAATTTTCCTCCTCGGCAAATAGGGAAGTTTATGTCGGAGATTCTCGTGCTTGGTGCTTCGGATGCTGAAGGAGGTATCTTGTTGATTTCACCGGATAAAGAAGTCCCCAATGGCAGTAAGATGCACTAGGAAGTATCTGGGAGTGATTGAATCTTTATCGGGAAGTTTGAACCTAAAAGGGAAGAGTAATCCGAGCGCGCAATCCGCCACCGGGAGCCTCTTCCAAAGAAAAATCACCGCCGTGATTGCTAATAACATCATTGGCTATTGAAAGTCCCAAACCGACACCGCCTGTTGCCTGGTTTCTGGATTGTTCCAGGCGAAAGAATGGCTTGAGAACATCTTTTCTACTTTCTTCGGGAATACCCGGGCCATCATCATCTACGGTAATTTCTAAAAATGATCCAGTTTCTGACGTTCTGATCTTGGCACATATCATGACGTGGTCCCCAAAACGTTGCGCGTTGATCACCAGATTGGTTACGGCACGTTTGAAGTTTTCTTTCCGTAAGGGGATTTCTATATTTTCCTCAAGGTGCAAGTCGATTGAGTTGTTGCTCATTCCTAGTTGCTGGACAAGATTCCTGAGGAGAGAGGAAATATCACAATTCGCGGTTTCTTCCCTCCCTTCACCTCTGGCAAAGGCAAGATAGCCCTCAATCATTTTCTCCATATCCGAGACATCGGCTTGAAGATTTTTGGTATCGTCATCCTCTCCTGACATGGCAAGTTGGAGTTTCATGCGGGTTAAGGGGGTACGCAAATCATGGCTCACGCCAGCAAGCATTGCGGTTCGGTGTTCTACCTGACGCTTAATTCGGGAACGCATTCGGATGAAGGCCCCGGAAGCCTGTCGTACCTCTGTCGCTCCTTCGGGTTTGAAGCCCTTAACATCAATGCCTTTACCAAAACTTTCGGCAGCTCTGGCAAGACGCTGGATTGGCCGAACCTGATTTCTCATGAATATAAAGGCAACGCCAAAGGTGATGACAGAAGACCCAAACATCCAAAGTATCACAAGATAGGTGGTTGACGTGAATAGGCGTTTGCTCGGCACGAGAACCAATAATACGCCTTCTTCGAGTTGGATCTGGATCTTGACCTGATCAGTCAAACTGACGGTATCAATATTGTAACGGTAGTTTTGCCGTAAATTTTTGACGATCTGGTCACGAATTGCCTGTTCTAACCGGCGTTCTAGTACAGACCATCCTGGTGTCCAGTTAGCAGGTGGAAGCTCTATATCGTGGTGCAATGTTAACGAGAGGTTAGCGGTCTTTTGCATCAGTTGAAAAATATGAGCTTTTTCAAAAGGTGTCTCTGCCTTTTGCAGGAGGAGGATTGAGGCGGCGATATCTCCTGCCAGACCCTGAGCGAGGCGCTTGGTAACTGTTTCGTAGTGGCGATCATAGAAAACCCACACAGAGATTGCCTGCACAAGCAGCAAAGGCGTGATAATGATCAATAAAGATCGTCCCAAAAGAGATTTAGGGAGGTATCTCTTGAGAAAAAAGGGAGCTTTACGGATGCGGTTTTCTGCCTGCTGTGCGCCGTTTATTGAATCTTGAACAGGTTTTGAAGCCATATCAATCTGTTTTCAAAACATAACCAATACCACGAACGGTTTGAAGGTACCGGGGGTATTTGGGATCTTGTTCAATTTTACGACGTAATCTGGTGACCTGTACATCGACACTGCGTGTATTTGAAAGATCGGCACCTTCCTCAACAAGCTCGTCTCTGCTAACGGTTGATCCGGATTGCTGAGCGAGGGTTTTCAGTAACGCTGCTTCGACATCGGTCAAATGTATAAAATCGTCGTTGTGCCAGAGCTGGGATTTCCGTACATCGAATCTGAATGTTCCAAAGATTATATTCTCTGTTGGTAATTCTCTCTCAGCAGGTTTGCTTTGGATACGTTTTAAAATTGCGTTGATGCGCAGAACCAGCTCTCGGGGTTCGAAGGGTTTTGATAAGTAATCATCTGCGCCTGATTCCAAGCCACTGATTCGATCCCCTGTTTCCCCCATGGCTGTTAGCAACAATATGGGGACATCGTCTCTTTCACGTAATGACTGTGTAAGTTCTAACCCGGTTTCTCCCGGCATCATGATGTCCAGGATAAGAAGGTCAAACGACAGGGATACAAGATGTGACCTGGCCTCTGCCGCGCTTGCGGCAGTTGTTACAACAAACCCCTGGTCTGTCAGGAACTTTTGTAGAAGCTCTCTGAGCCGAGTGTCGTCGTCAACAACCAAAAGGTGTGGGTTCATATCATGCATGCGCACAGTATAGCGCTTCGTTAATTCTTTCCCAGACCTTAATTCTTGCGCTGATCTTAATATTCATAGGGGCGAAACTAGCTTGGCCGATCAAAAGATGGTTTCTTATGTTTTCTATTAAATCGTGGACGGTCATCTTCTTCCATCATATTCATGAGAACAGACCGAAATCCAGCAACGGCTTCGGCACCGGATTCTTTATAGGCACGGATAATGCGCTGGCGCTGAACATTGAATAGTTTTCCATCCAATTCCAAACCGTTCTCGGTCAATTCCAAGAGGCGTTGACGTCGATCTATAGCTCCGGGGGTCTGTTTGATAAAACCCTCTCTGACCAACTGTCCAAGGACTCGAGAGAGGCTTTGTTTGGTGATCTGCAAAATTGACAGCAACTCACTAACGGTAATCCCCGGGTGGCGTCCAACAAAGTGGATGACACGGTGATGGGCTCGACCAAAGCCATATTCTGCGAGGAGTTCGTCTGGCTCTCCAGTGAAATCCCTATAGGCGAAAAAAAGTAATTCTATCGCCTGCATAATCTCCTCTGTTCGAAGGAAAAGAGGATTTGTTCCTGATTTTACGTCAGTCATGTTGACTTATCTATCGAAATTCTGTTACATAATGATGGATGAATTTGATAGAAATGATCAAAAAAATCCGTAAACGAAAAATATATTTACCTTTTACTGTTGAGTTATTCGATCGGACAATCGAATAGAAGAAAACGGTTGAAGGTGCTCTGAGACACTATACCACCTTGAACGGGAAAGCCATGACTATGCTTCCATTTGACGATCGCGACGGTTTTATCTGGTATAATGGAGAGTTGATCTCCTGGCGGGATGCCAAAGTACATGTCCTCAGCCACGGCTTACATTATGGAAGCAGTGTGTTTGAGGGAGAACGAGCCTATAATGGCCGTATTTTTAAGATGCAGGAGCACCATGAACGCCTGATCCGTTCTGGCGAGTTGCTTGGTTTCAAGAACCCTTATTCTATTACTGAAATAGATCAGGCATGTAAGCAGGTTATGGAAGCAAATAATATCGTAGATGGATATTTGCGGCCTGTGGCTTGGCGGGGGAGCGAAATGATGGCCGTTTCTGCCCAGCGGTCGAAAATCCATGTCGCAATTGCTGCTTGGGAGTGGCCCTCATACTTCTCTCCTGAAGCTCGCTTGGAGGGTATTCGACTGGATTTTGCAGAATGGCGTCGTCCGGACCCGGCGACAGCTCCGGTAAATGCTAAAGCTGCAGGGCTTTATATGATTGCTACTCTTTCCAAGCATGCTGCCGAAGAGAAGGGGTACAATGACGCACTGATGCTTGACTATCGCGGCCAAATTGCCGAGGCAACCGGTGCTAATGTTTTTCTTATTCAGGATGGAAAAATTCATACGCCAACGCCGGATTGCTTTCTGGATGGCATCACACGGCGGACGGTTATCTCTCTGGCCAGGGAAAAGGGCTATGAGGTCATTGAACGTGCAATCATGCCTGAAGAGCTGGCAACTACTCAGGAAGTTTTCTTGACCGGTACAGCTGTGGAAGTAACACCTGTGCGGGAGATCGGTTCTTACAAATTTACCCCGGGTGAGATCACTAAAGATCTTCTGCTTGGCTATGACGAGTTGGTCCGAAAGCCAAGCTGATCTCCAAGCAATGAGTACTTTTGAGTAATGGACTATTTCAAGTAATGACTGTGAAAAACGGGTGTCTCAAGTCGTCACCCGTTTTTTGTTTCAGTTGCGAAAGAGAAGGGATGTTTATTTCTTGGGTTAGCCCTTAAGCCATCTGGTGGCCGCGTCGTCGTCGCTGTCTCTTGCATCCACCCATTTACCGCCCTTGGACGTTTCTTCAAGTTTCCAAAAAGGGGCCTTGGTTTTAAGATAGTCCATGAGAAATTCACAACTCTCAAAGGCATCTTTCCTGTGCTTACTGCACGTAACCACGAGTACGATCTGTTCGCCTGGTTCCATGCGACCATAGCGGTGGATAATCAAGCTTGCATCCAGATCCCAGCGTTGGTGCGCTTCCTGCTCGATTTCACTAAGCAGTTTCTCTGTCATCCCGGGGTAGTGTTCCAGGGTCATCGCAGTGATGTTTTCTTCACTCGCGATGTCTCGCACGAGTCCCAAGAATGAAGCGACACCACCGATTGAGTGGTTGTTCGCCGTCAACTTCTTCAGTTCCAGGCCAACATCAAAGTCATTCTCTTGAACTCTAATCATTTCAACCGCCTGTTACCGGAGGGAAAAGGGCAATTTCATCACCAGCATTGATCGTGTGATCAAGTTCTGCATATTCCTGATTAACTGCCACGCGAAGGAGGTCTCTCTTTTCCAAGGCAGTGGAGTAGTTAACGCCCAGAGATGGAAGCCAGTCGAGCAGATCACCAATGGTTTTTACCTCTGCTGGCGGTGTTATTTCTTCGGTTGATTTCCCGATTGAAGTCCGAAGCCAGGCGAAGTAGAGAATTTTCATAAGGCAACCTCATTAAAGGGAAGATAGGTGATCACTTGTCCGGGCTCTACTGTTAACAGATCTTCGGGAAGTTCTGCAAAGCCATCTGATCCGCAGACCGAAGAAAGTACTCCGGCACCATCCCGAGGATACTTATGTGCTTCCCACGAACCGTTTTCTTGTTTTTTCAGGTGAACCCGAAGCCATTCCCTCCGATCGACCTTTTTTTTGTGCTTGAAAGCCGCAATTACGGGAAAGGAAAAGGGGGGGCGATACTCGGAGCCTGAGAGTATCTGGATAAGAGGTCTGACAAAGTTGGCAAAAGTCACCATTACAGCTACGGGATTCCCAGGAAGGCCAACAAAGGCTGTTTTCCCCAGTTGTCCAAGAGCAATGGGGCGGCCAGGTTTTATGGCCAGGCGCCAGGCATGTAAGCTGCCTTGTGCTTCAACAGCTTGTTTCACATGGTCTTCTTCGCCCACAGATACTCCGCCGGAAGTGATTACCAGATCAAATTTTCCAGCAGCCTTGGAGAGGGCACTGCGAATGGTATCCAAATTATCAGCCAAAATCCCGAGATCGGTAACGATACAGCCTAAATTTTGTAACAAGCCAGTGATCGCGAAACGATTTGAATCGAATACCTGCCCACTTAGTAAGTTATCGCCAGGATTTCTAAGTTCATCGCCTGTTGAGAAGAGCGCAACATTTAATGGTTTTCGTACAGATATATGAGAAATGCCGACAGCAGATATCAAGCCAAGATCTTGCGGCCTGAGGATGCGTCTCGCTTTGAATATTACACTGCCTTTATCAACATCTTCACCTGCAAAGCGTCGGTTAGATCCACGCTTGATGCCATCGGGAATTGAAACGTGGCCCTTGTCGTCTAACATGCAATCTTCTTGCATGAGTACCGTGTCAGCCCCCAATGGCATGGGAGCGCCAGTAAAGATACGTGCAGCAGTACCTTGTGCCAGGTTTTCTTTTACTTCAGAGCCCGCAGCGATTCGGTCCGTGACAGGAAGTAAGGTGTTTTCACCGGGATGGAGGTCATCGAAATTGACAACATAGCCATCGACGGCAGAATTGTCGTGCGGTGGGACGTTACAGGGAGAAATTATATCTTCAGCAAGTGTCCGCCCGAGACAATTTGCAACAGGAAGGATTTCTGGCTTTGAAATGCAGTGCAGTTTTTCCTGGAGGAGGATGAGTGCTTCTGACGTCGTCATAAGCTTGCCGCCGTGTGCGAAACAATCGTCCGTTAATTGTGCCATTAATCTGCAGCCTTTCGGACTATGTGATTAAAATCACAAGCCTTACAGATGAAATCTGCGATTGCTTCTACATCGTTGAGGTTAATGACGGGTAATGTTGATTCCAGGAAATCTTCATCGGTTGCTACGGCGATAATGTTGGTGTCATCTTTATGCAGCATGCGTTTGCCGAGGGAGGGGCGGTACACTTCAAGTTTTTGATGATCTTCCTTTTTGAAACCTTCAATGAGGAGAAGATCAACAGGCGTCATGCGCGGGATTAACTCTTGAAGGGTGGGTTCTTTTTCATCACGTAATTCGTGCATCAGCGCCCAACGGTTTCCAGAGGCAATCATGACTTCGGAAGCTCCGGCTTCTCGGTGTTCGTAAGAATCCTTGCCTGGTTTATCCACATCAAACTTATGGTGGGCGTGCTTAAGGGTTGATACCTTCAAACCTCGCTCGACTAAAATCGGTATAAGTTGTTTGAGTAAAGTTGTCTTTCCACTTCCACTCCAGCCCGCTAAGCCGAATACCTTCATGACGTACCCTCTGGCGTAAAATTACTTCGTTAGTGGTTATATAGCCTGCGGTGTGAACTCTTGCTATGTTATAGATCAAATTGCCTGATGGCGACTGCTGATTAACGCGATGTTATTCGGTATTAAAATGGTCATAAATGGATTGCGCCACAATATGACTAATGCCCTCGGCGGCTTCCAGATCTTCCACGCCGGCCCGGGCAACAGCATCTGCAGAACCAAAACGAAGCAGCAGTGCTTTTTTCCGCTTTGCGCCAATTCCAGGAATGTCATCGAGAACGGATTTTAACCGCGCGTTGGATCGGCCTTTACGGTGGGTTTCGATGGCATAACGGTGAGCTTCGTCCCTCAATCGTTGAATGAAATAAAGCACGGGATCTTTGGGATCGACCAAAAAAGAAGGGCGATTTGGCAGGAAAATTCGCTCGCGCCCTGCATTCCTGTCCTGGCCTTTCGCAATGGCGACAATGGGGATATCGCTTAAACCGAGTTCTTCAAGAACTTCGATACCAACTGTTAACTGCCCTTGCCCGCCATCGAGCACAAGAAGATCTGGCCATTGATCTGATTGTCGATCAGGATCTTCTTTAAGGCTACGGGAGAGGCGCCGTGTAAGTACTTCGCGCATCATCGCGTAGTCATCACCCCCCGTATAAGCTGCTTCTTGTGGTGTTTCCTGCTCTGTTTTTGATGGTTTATCTCCCCGGATTTTGAACTTTCGATAAGCCTTTTTCGTAAAGCCCTCCAGTCCGGCTACAATCATTCCGCCATAGGCCTCGGAACCCTGAGTATGGCTGTTATCATAAACCTCCACGCGCTCGGGTGTTGTATCCAAAGAAAGCATGTTTGCGAGACCTTCTAAGAGACGTCGTTGACTGGTACTTTCTGCCATACGTCGGGCGAGGGCTTCGCGCGCATTGACTGTTGCATTTTCAAGGAGTTTTCTTTTGGCGCCTCGTTGCGGTTGATTTACTTCTACCCGATGTCCAGCCTTACTTGTCAATGCTTCTGATAATATCGGCTGTTCTGGCAGTTTATGACTGACCATGACGAGCTTTGGTACGGGCTTGTTTGAATAGAATTGGGCGATAAAAGAAGTCAGGACAGTTTCTGCATCTATCGTTTTATCGTGGCTTGGAAAGTAAGATCGGTTTCCATAATTTCGGCCCGCACGGAAAAAGAAAACCTGGATGCAGGACTGCCCGGCTTTTTCAAAGAGGGCGAAAACATCCGCATCATCAATTTCGGCAACGTTGATTTCTTGTTTGGATTGAATGTTTGTCAGCGCGCGGATGCGATCACGATAAATAGCCGCGAGTTCATAGTCCTGCTCGCTTGCAGCCTCTTGCATTTTAAGAGCCATCTTTTTCTGAAACCCCATGGACGACCCGCTTAAATAGCTCTCTGCTTCCTTCACGTGAGAGGCGTAATTGTTGAGAGATACTTTGCCGACACAAGGCGCTGAACAACGTTTGATTTGATGCATTAAGCAGGGGCGTGTTCTGTTGGTGTAGACACCATCACTACATGATCTCAACAGGAAGGCCTTTTCAAGGGCGGTAATGGTTTGATTTACCGATTTTGCATCAGCAAAGGGACCAAAATATCGACCCTCTCTTTTTTGTGCGCCCCTGTGTTTGGTTATCTGAGGTGCTTCGTGGTCTGCTGTTATCAAGATATAGGGGAAAGACTTGTCGTCGCGAAGAAGGACGTTGTAGCGCGGCCCCAGACGCTTGATCAGATTACTCTCAAGAAGAAGAGCTTCAGCTTCGGTTTTCGTCTGGACGATCTCCATGGATCGGGTTTCTGATACCATCCGTTTAAGCCGATAAGGCAGTTGTTCAACCCGAGTATAGGAAACAACACGTTTTTTTAGATTCTTTGCTTTGCCGACATAAAGAGCGTTCCCGTCCCTGTTGAGCATTCGGTATACACCCGGAGATCCCGGTAGTGTTTTCACAACACTCTCTATGACACGTTTGCCAAGCTCTAAATTACTGGATGAAGCTCCTTCTGTGTCCTCCTGAGTTGTATTGGGTGTATTCCAGGTGATCGATGCTTCGGACAATCCTGAGAGATTATTATCAGTCGCATCTTTTCCATCGGGCCTAATGTTATCGATTTCATCAATTGCCATGGCTGAGCGTTTCCCACCTTGAGAGAGGTCTTTTCTACGTTTTTTTTGTGGTGGTGTTTTCGTCATGGCTTGAAAAATAATAACACCCTTTGAAGGGCGATTTCCTTTGTTGGTAAGTGGAAATATGACAGCAGCAGATATAAATCCAAAATGAATTACGTTTACAGTTCATAAATGGACATTCACAAGGAACAGGTCAAGAACACTTTATTAACATAAAAAGGTGACTCTGGAGAACTCCAAGGATTCGTACCAAGGGTGGTTGTGTCAGTGTAATTGGCCCATAAATTATATCCACGATTCCTGTGGATAACTTTGTGACTATCTTGTGCGCCTTTGCTTGCACCCCTTGAAAACACTAGTGTTACAGCAAGCTGCTCAAAAAATAGGCATATTTTTTAAGTGACTGATATTATTGTGTTATTCAAAGTCAACGTTGCAATATTGAAAAAAAATAGTTTTTTTTGACTTGACGGTTACAGAAACATTTCTCCTGTGCACAAGTTCGTAAAATTTGAAGGCAATCTCCTTGATTTGTCTAGATTCTCTCTATGGTAAGGAGTGTGCTTTTATCGAATCTGATACTATGAGCGAAAGAAAGTGAACAGTTGAGATTTGTTAATAACTTGGTAGGAATACGATGAATCAAAACAGGGCCTGAAGTTTAATTCACGACCCTGCTTCTATGTAATATCCGGATACTGTCCGGTGATTTTTATCGACGAATTTTACGGATGGATTTTAAGAGCGCGTTCGCGTGATCTCAATTCCAACACCTGCCACATCTGGATAGCGATCTAATTTTTCAATCCGCATGTGCACGACCTTGATACGATCATCAAAGAAGCAGGTTTCAGATATGTCGTTTGCGAGTGTCTCTAAAAGTTTGACCTTGGTCTCAAGGCAAACATTGCGAACCTTTTTTACCAGGATGCCGTAATTGATCGTTTCGTCAATTTCGTCATTCAGGACAGGAACTGGGTTTAGAGTAAGCTCCAGACTTATCTTTAGCCTTTGCGTGCGAAGACGCTCTTCTTCGGTTAGGCCGATGTGGCAACTAAGAGAAAGATCTCTTACGATCAGCTTTTGTTCCGTGAGTTTACTATTCGTTGCCGTTGTGTTCCCGGATGCCATTCGCGACATTCCTTTCTATACTTTTGGTCTATATATTGGGCCCGACTACGTGGTCCGAATATTTGAAGTGTGAGCAGCCACCATTAGGCATGTCTAAATTTGGTCGTCAATCTACGCTTTGAGCAGACAGAGGTCAAAACCCAATTAACGACTAATTACAGCGAATAGAAACCAGTATGGATTTACGCCAGGAACAGTTTGTCTTTGAATTGGTATAGAATGTAAGTCGCATAAAGCCCGATAAAGAAGATGCCCTTCAGGCGACCAATTTGTCCCGAATGGCACATGGCAGGGATAACCAGAAGGCTGACACCAGCCATGACCCACATATCAAATTGCAAGATGGCAGGTGAGACCGCAAAAGGTGATACAACTGCGAGTATGCCGAGGATGAGTAGCAGGTTAAAGATGTTTGACCCGAGAGCATTTCCAAGCGCAACCTC
>MAAC01020196.1_pt1 | contig 15514 bp, 19 predicted proteins | sample 1115981 | NCBI WGS metagenome assembly MAAC01 (sample SAMN04961126, study PRJNA320927) | seawater metagenome | isolation source: sample BD02T64 sea water enriched with oil for 64 days | place: USA:Gulf of Mexico | collected 2013-07-27 | reverse complement strand
AAGAAACAATTAGAAAATATGTTCAAAACCAGCTTACTGAACTAGATCAGAAAGAAATACATTCAGATCAGCTAGACTTGTTTTAAAACTCGGTCGCTTGCGGCCGAGATTTTTATCTTTGTTTACCTGCACGCATGGATACTAGTATGCACAATAACCAATGCCGCTATAGATTAAACAATTTATCACGTTGCCATTGGGCTTTGGTGAATGTTTTAACCGTAACCGCGTGGATACTACCTACTTTAATTGCATCGGCTAAGGGCGCAAAAACAACCTGTTGGCGTTTAACGCGCGATAAATCAGCAAACATATCGGCTACCGCAACCACACTACATTGTGAACCATCAAATTTAACGTGTAGTTCATCAAGAGTTAATGCGTCATTAATGAGTTTTTCTATATCTTTTACTTCCAAGAGCTTTTCCTTAGTTTATCGCTGGCGCAGCAAGCTTATTTGGGTAAAAAGCCTTCAACACCACTTAAATTTATTAAATTATCTAACTTAGCGGGCAAATTTGCAAAGCGTAATTGGCAATTTACTAGCTGTGCTTGCTCAAGTAAATAAAATAACCAAGCAAGTCCCGCGGTATCTACCTTACTCACTTGCTGTAAATCGACTACCGCACTGGTTTGTACTAATAGCGATTTAACCGTTTTTTTAGTCACTTGCGTTAACGTATGGCGAGTTAATTCACCTTGTAGACATATTGTACCTTGATTAAGCGTAATACTAATATCTACCACGAGTTAACCTGCTTTTTTATTTGAATGAGTGGCTTTAGAAACTTTGTTTTGCGTGGCTCTATTTTTAAAAACAATATTTCGTTCGCTTTTCTTTTTTAGCATCTCAGTAACATAAGGCAAGCCTTTTTGACGAATAACACTGCCTAGCTCGGCTTGTTTACTATCAAGAAGACTAACGCCTTCAGCAACCATATCGAAGGCTTTCCAATCATTGGTTGAACGACTTTTTCTTACCTTGAAAGAAACGTCAATATCATCTCTACCTGACATCAGTATTCTAGTATTAACCGCTACTATTTTTTTATCGGCAAAATTTTTCTCTGGCGCAAATTCAACCTCTTGATTGTCATAAAGGGTGAATACTTGCGCATAAGAAGTCACTAAGTATTCCCGAAACACGGGCACAAAAGCGCGACGTTCGGCATCGGTAGTTTTCTTTAAATGTTTGCCAATCACTTTAAATGCTGAGTATTTGTAATTGATATAAGGCATCAATTCTTCACGAACAATATCTTTGAGTAGATTGGGGTTGGCTTTAATCGCTTGTTCTTCATCAGCAAAACGTTTAAAAGTTTGCCCTGCCACCTTTTTGATCATCACGTAAGGATTTTTTTTATCCACGTACACACGAGGAGTCTCTGATGTAGTGGCTACAGCCACATCATCATAAGCCATGGTGTTAACACTAAATACATTCACCAACATACTGATTAATAGCAGCGCAGGTGTTGTTAACCTTGTCTTGTTCGCTTTCTTCATTGTCATTATTCGTCACCACTTCCTTGGCTAAACAAAAATTGCCCTATTAATTCTTCTAATACTAAAGCGGGTTTGGTGTCTTCAATGTAATCACCCGGTTGTAAGGTCTCAAGAGAGTCATCCATAAAGCCTGGTTGTAGCCCAACATACTGCTCGCCTAATAGCCCTGATGTTAAAATAGCAACTGAAGTAGCTTCTGAGAAGCTACTGTATTCTTTATAAATTTTTAACGTTACCACCGGCGTATAGTCTTCATTATCTAAGGTGATATCACTGACACGACCGACGACAACACCACCAACTTTAATGGGCGAACGAACTTTTAAACCACCAATATTGTCGAATTTAGCGAGTAGGTTGTAACTCTCACCATTGCCAGAAATCCCCGTATTAGCCACTTTTAGTGATAACATGAGTAACGCTGCAATACCAAGTGCAACAAAAAAACCAACCATTAATTCTACTTTTTTTGACATCATGTCTTTCACCAAACGCCCTATTTAATTTACTTAAAATTTTATCTGTCTGTTATGTTAATTATGCGCGATTAAAATCCCGCCTACGAAGAAATACCACCAACAACTTATCTCGCGAACATAAGCGCAGTTAAGATGAAATCTAACGCTAAAACTAATAACGATGATTGTACCACAGTCGCTGTTGTTGCCCGGGAAATCCCCTCTGAAGTTGGCTCACAGTCATAGCCTTTATAAACGGCAATCCAAGTGACCACAAAAGCAAAAACCACACTTTTAATAATGCCATTGAGAATATCTTTATTAAAATCAACTTGATCTTGCATTACCGACCAAAAAGTACCGCCATCAACACCAAGCCAGTCAACACCAACAAGGTGCGCCCCTAAAATACCCACCATAGAAAAAATAGCAGCTAATAAAGGTAAGCTGATAAAGCCTGCCCAAAAGCGTGGCGCAATAACGCGGCGCAACGGATCAACCGCCATCATTTCTAAACTTGATAATTGCTCTGTCGCTTTCATTAACCCTATTTCTGCAGTTAAAGCAGAACCTGCACGCCCTGCGAATAGCAGTGCGGAGACAACTGGGCCTAATTCACGCAGTAATGATAACGCTACCATAGGGCCTAAACTTGCCTCGGCGCCATAACCAACCAAAATAGTGTAACCTTGCAGCGCCAACACCATACCGATAAAGCCACCCGAAACCACGATAATAACCAATGACATTACGCCAACGCTGTAGAGTTGCGCCAATAATAACGGCAAACCTTTTCTTGGGTTTGGTGCATGTAATAAGGCTGATAACAAAACAATAACAGCCCTGCCTAAGCCACTAACAAGCGCTAAAGTCTTTCTGCCTAACAATTGTAACTGCTGCATTATTTATCACCTTGCGCTACGTTAGCAGGGGTATTAACGATAGCCCCTTTAACAAGTTCTTGCTGGTAGCTAGGTGCAGGAAAATGAAATGGTACTGGACCATCAGCTTGCCCTTGTACAAATTGCTTAACGAGTGCCGAGTCATCATTACTTATTTGTTCAGGCGTACCTTGTCCGATAATTTTTTGCTCGGCAATAATATAAATGTAATCGGCAATACTCATTACTTCGGGTACATCATGAGATACCACCACCGAAGTCAATCCTAAGGCATCACTTAATGAGCGAATTAAACGAACAATAACCCCCATAGAAATAGGGTCTTGGCCAGCAAAAGGCTCATCATATAAAATTAGCTCGGGATCCAGAGCGATAGAGCGAGCTAAAGCGACACGTCTCGCCATACCGCCAGAAAGTTCATTGGGCTGAAGATCTCTTGCACCTCGCAAACCTACCGCTTCAAGTTTCATCAATACTATTTTTTCAATAACCGCTTCGGGTAAGTTGCTATGTTCACGAATAGGAAAAGCAATGTTGTCATAAACACTCATATCAGTGAATAAAGCACCACTTTGAAACAACATACTCATGCGCTTTCGCGTTTCATATAATTCTTTTCGAGAAAGCTTAGGAATATCTTTACCCGCAAATAAAATTTGCCCACTTTCAGGGCGTATTTGACCACCAATTAAACGCAGCAATGTGGTTTTACCAATGCCACTTGGACCCATGATGGCTGTTACTTTTCCTTGAGGAATAACCAAGCTAATATCATCATAAATAACACGTTCCCCTCGCTTGAAGGTTAGGTTATTTATTGCTACTAAATGCTCAGAATTTGCTTTTGTTGCCATAGATTAACGTCAATGTTGCTTATTGATTACTTATTGGTGACTTGAGAGAGATTAAAGAATTCACTTTCTTGAATAACAATTATTTTACCTGAGAGAACATCATTGTTCATTAAAAAAGTAACAAATTGTTTGATAAAAAATGTCAGCAAATGTAAAAAAATGTAATAAAGCAGATTTCAGTTTTTTCATTTCAATTCAATTGGTGGTTGAAAATAGCACAAACAATAACTATTTTACCGCTAATCGCATTATTTCCTTTTTTTTTAACTCACAACGGGCGACAATTTAACTCTCATCACTGGAGTTATTAATGTTAGAACACGTAGGTATTTTATTAGTTGCCCTTATAGCACTTGTTTGGAGTGCCGATAAATTTGTTTTTGGCGCATCATCATTAGCAAGAAATTTGGGTGTTTCCCCGATGATTATTGGTTTAACCATAGTCGCAATGGGCTCTTCTGCTCCTGAAATGATGGTCGCCGCCGCCGCGTCTATGCAAGGTAATCCTGACACGGCTATTGGCAACGCTATTGGCTCTAACATTACCAATATTGCCCTAGTGCTAGGCTTTACGGTATTAGTCAAACCATTAGTGGTTTCTTCTTCAACCATTAAGCAAGAACTACCACTGTTACTGGTATTAACTTTACTTGCCTACTGGATGCTTTCTGATGATTTCTTTAGCTTTCCCGAAGGCATCGCTTTGATGGTAAGCTTTTTTGGCTTTATTTCTATCTTGTTAATCAAGGCACTAAAACAGCGGAAAAATAACACCCTTGACGATCAGATGATTATTGAAGCTGAACAAGAATTACCCGAAGCAGCCAGTACAACAAAATCTATTTTATGGCTACTTGTTGGCATTACGTTATTGGTACTAAGTGCGCATTTTCTTGTTGACTCAGCAACCTTTATTGCCAGAGCCTTCGGTATTAGTGACTTGGTTATTGGTTTAACCGTTATTGCCATAGGCACAAGCTTGCCTGAGCTAGCCGCCAGTATTGCCAGTATATTGAAAAAAGAAGATGACCTAGCAATGGGTAATATTGTTGGCTCAAATATATTTAATATACTGGCGGTATTGCCTTTTGCTGGCATCATTGCCCCGGGTTCAATAAACCCTGAAGCATCATTGCGTGATGCTCCCGTAATGCTTGCCGTGACGGGGATATTATTTGTGTTATGTTTCAGTCGAAAATCAGGCTATTTTAGACTTACCCGCGCAAAAGGCGCATTATTACTACTATGTTTTATTGCTTATCAAGTGTTACTGTTTAGCCAAATAAGCATTCACTAGCAACTAACGGACACTAAATACTCACTATTTTGATATTCACTATTTAATACTCACTACTTTAAGTAACGCCATGAAAAATTTTAAACAACTTGCTAAGAATGTCATCAATATTGAGCAACAAGCAATAGCTGAATTGTTACAATACATTGACGACAGCTTTGAACATGCCTGCCAATTAATGTTTTCATGCCAAGGCAGAGTCATTGTTATTGGCATGGGGAAATCAGGCCATATTGGTGGTAAAATTGCCGCAACGTTAGCGAGTACAGGTACACCGGCCTTTTTTGTTCACCCAGGGGAAGCTAGCCATGGCGATTTAGGCATGATCACCAAAGATGACGTGGTACTGACCATTTCTAATTCAGGTGAAACCAGTGAAGTGCTGGCAATTATTCCGGTCATAAAGCGCATTGGTGCCAAGCTTATTTCTATGACAGGAAATACCGACTCTACACTCGCCAAATTAGCCGACACCCATGTTTGCATCAAAGTATCAACCGAAGCGTGTCCGCTTGGATTAGCACCGACATCAAGCACTACCGCCACGTTAGTCATGGGTGATGCGCTTGCTGTTGCCCTACTCAATGCCCGCGGCTTTACCGCCGATGATTTTGCTTTATCACATCCGGGTGGCAGTTTAGGCAAACGCTTATTATTGCGTTTAAGCGATATAATGCATCAAGACGAACGCCTGCCTGTCGTCAACGAAAAAGCGCTAATCAAAGACGCTTTAGTAGAAATGTCGCTTAAAGGCTTAGGTATGACCGCCGTTATTAATGATGAAGATAAACTGGTTGGTTTATTTACCGATGGTGACTTACGCCGCATTTTAGATCTAAAAATTGATATTCATCAAGACAATATTGCTACCGTAATGACAACATCGCCCACGGTTGCTCAAGCGGATATGCTAGCAGCACAAGCCTTGAATATTATGGAAGATAAAAAAATTAACGGCTTGATTATTGTTAATGAAAATCAGCAAGCTATTGGCGCAATGAATATGCATGATTTACTCAAATCAGGAGTTTTATAATGCAGGCTAACCTTAACACCACAACAAATACGCTTTATGGTGACGTTGCCCAAAACATACTTAATGACGCTAAAAAAATAAAGTTATTAGTTTGTGATGTCGATGGCGTTTTTTCAGATGGTCGAATTTATTTAGGTAACGACGGTGAAGAATTAAAAGCTTTTCATACCAAAGATGGTTTTGGCATAAAAGCCCTGGGTAGTAGCGGTGTTGATGTTGCTATTATCACCGGCAGACGTTCTGCAATTGTTGCCAACCGTATGTCAGCATTAAATGTTAAGCACATTGTACAGGGGCAAGAAGATAAACTACCTGCCCTGATTGATTTAGCCAAACAGCTTGGTTTATCGCCAAACGAAATAGCCTACATTGGTGATGATATTCCTGACTTAGACTGTATTTTACACGTGGGTTTAGGTATTGCCGTGCAAGATGCTCACCCGAGCGTATTAACACTAGCTAATTATACCACCTTTGTTCGTGGTGGCTTTGGCGCAGTAAGGGAAGTATGTGACCTTATTATGCAATGCCAAGGTACTCTTGATGGCGCAACAGGCGCCAGTATATGACACGGTTACATACACTAGCCTTGCTAGTATTATTGTTAGGTGCCACAGCCTACGGCATTATTGAATGGCGTAGCTCACAAGTATTACCCGGCGAAGATATTGATCATGACTTGGTGCCTGACTTTATTGCTGAAGCCCTAAAAAGTAATATTTATACTGAATCAGGTCGGCTATCTCATGCTATTGTTGCTGACAGAATGGAACACTATGCCAAGCTTGAAGTTACTCACTTTGAGTTACCCAATTACACTTTACACCCAAAAAATAGTAAATCGCCATGGCAACTTAGTGCAAAAGAGGCGACACTATATAAAAATAATCGAGTAATCTTAAATCACCGCGTCCATTTAAAGGCCACCGATGAGGACAGCTTGATACAAGAAATTCATTGTAAGTATTTAGAATTAGATTTAAATACCAATATAATTAGTTCAGAACAAACCGTGATGGTACAAGGAAAAGACTTCACTATGTATGGTTCAGGTTTAATCATTGACTTAAACACTAAGCAAATGACATTAACCGAGCATGTACGCACCATTTATAAAAAAACCGAGAGCTAGCTTGAGTTAGCTCCTGATAAATAATGTGAAAAACTTTATGACAAAAATTAACCAAATAAAATCTATCGGGGTTAGCCTATTGCTAGCCAGCAGTCTGTTAAGTTTTGCAGGCTCAGTACAAGCCGCAAAAAAAGACCTTAGCCAAGAAATCACCATAAAATCAAAACGCCAATCGGCAGATTTAAAAAACAAAATAGCCAGTTATCTTGAAGATGTAAGCATCCGCCAAGGCTCAATTGCTATCACGGCTGATATTGTGCAGGTATTTAGTAACACTGATGCTAAAACAGGTGAAAAAGTAGATACTTACCTTGCTAAAGGTAAGCCTGCTCTTTTCCAGCAACAATTAGAAGACGGTAGTAGCATTAGCTTGCAAGCAAATGAAATAAAATATCAACCTGACCACCATATCATTACCGTTTCAGGTAATGCTCAGGTTAAACAAGCAGGCAGTAAAGTGACAGGGGAAACAATTACGTACAATACCTTAAGTGAAAAATTAGAAGCTGAGGGTAGCAGCGACAACTCAGTTACCACTATTTTACAGCCCGCACAAATCAAAGCCCAGCAAGAAAAAAACAACAAGAGCAAAGACAGCCAAAAAGACAGCCTAGAAGATAACTTAGAAGACAATAAGCATAATGACTAACACAACTAACACAACTGATAATATAACTTCTAACATGGCTTCTAACATGGAAAGGGCAACCCTTATTGCTAAAGGCTTATCTAAGTCATACAAAAGCAGACAAGTCGTTAAAAGTGTGAGCTTGCAAGTCAGTACAGGACAAATTGTTGGCTTGCTTGGGCCAAATGGTGCTGGCAAAACCACCTCGTTTTACATGATTGTTGGCTTAGTACCAAACGATGACGGTCAAATTATTCTAAATGATCAAGATGTCACCCTTGCCCCTATGCATGAAAGAGCAAGGCGCGGTATTGGTTATTTACCCCAAGAAGCCTCTATTTTTAGAAAGCTCACTGTCACTGAAAATATTATGGCTATTTTGCAAACACGCAAAAATATTGATGACGGACAAAGACAAGAAAAGCTAGAGCACTTACTGGAAGAATTTAATATTTGCCATATTAAAGACAACTTAGGCATGAGTTTATCTGGTGGCGAAAGAAGACGAGTAGAAATTGCCCGTGCTTTAGCCGCCGAACCACAGTTTATTTTACTCGACGAACCCTTTGCTGGGGTTGATCCTATCTCAGTAGGTGATATCAAAAAAATCATCATTCATTTAAAGGAACGCGGTATTGGTATATTGATCACTGATCATAATGTTAGAGAAACCTTAGATGTTTGTGAGCATGCTTACATCGTTAGCCATGGCGAAATTATCGCACAGGGTAATTCAGATCAAATACTTGCCAATCAAAAGGTCAGAGATGTATACCTAGGTGAGCAATTCACGCTATAGTTACTAATATGCTGAATGAGTTAAGCTATAATCAAAAGCAAGTAATTTAATAATTAAAACAAGACACAGGATAAGAACAAAACTAAATGCGTCCATCACTGCAACTCCGAATAGGGCAACAGCTCACTATGACGCCGCAACTGCAACAAGCCATCAAGCTTTTGCAGTTATCGACGTTAGAGCTTCAACAAGAAATTCAAGAAGTACTTGAAAGTAATCCACTGCTTGAAGTAAATGAAGACTCTCCTACCGAGACTAACGAAAATAGCGAAAGTAATAATAATGAAAAACTAGAAGAAGCTTTTTCGACTAACACCGATAACAAAGAACAAGCTAGCTCCGAAGGAAACGAAGAGGCAAGCCCCACTATTGATGAAATGACGACCACCGAAGCGCTAGCCCAAAATGATATTCCAGAAGAATTAAATATCGATACCACTTGGGAAGAAAGTTATAGCGCAGGTGTTTCTAACACAGGGGCAATTAGTAGCCCTGCTGAAGATTTCACCTATCAAGGTGAAACCTCTGACTCCATTCAAGATCATCTTTTATGGCAAATGGAATTAACCCCCTTTTCTGAAACCGACAGAACGGTGGCTATAGCTATCATAGAAGCGGTTGATGATGCAGGCTATTTAACCGTTTCTTGTGATGACATTTTAGAAAGTGTTGGCATTGATGGTTTAGAGCTTGATGAAGTAGAAGTGGTATTAAAACGCATTAATGTTTTTGATCCCATTGGCGTTGCAGCCTGCTCAATTGCAGATTGTTTAATTATTCAATTGAATCAATTTGATATTAACACCCCTTATTTAAAAGAAAGTAAACACATTATAAATGAGCATATTGACTTGCTAGGTAACCGTGATTATCGCCAGTTAATGCGCAAAACTAAGCTTAAGGAAGATCAGCTTCGTGAAGTGATGCGTTTAATTCAAAGCCTCAACCCTCGCCCAGGTGATGCCGTCATTAAAGGGGATGATCAATATGTTATCCCTGATGTCTCTGTTGATAAAAAAAATGGCCGCTGGATTGTTGAACTAAACCCGGATACTGCACCTAAACTAGCCATTAACCAGCAATATGCGGCAATGACCAAAACCACAAAATCGTCCAGTGGCGATGGTCAATTTATCCGCTCTAACTTGCAAGAAGCCAAGTGGTTTATAAAAAGTTTAGAATCACGAAACGATACCTTATTAAAAGTGTCTAATTGTATTGTGCAACGCCAACAAGGCTTTTTAGAACATGGCGCAGAAGCCATGCGTCCAATGGTGTTAAACGATATTGCTGAAGCAGTAGATATGCATGAGTCCACCATTTCACGTGTTACCACACAAAAGTATATGCATACGCCAAGAGGTATTTTTGAACTAAAATATTTCTTTTCTAGCCATGTAAGTACTGAAAATGGCGGCGAATGCTCATCAACCGCTATTCGCTCACTCATTAAAAAACTCATTTTAGCGGAAACACCTGCTAAACCGCTAAGTGATAGTAAAATGGCCGATTTATTGGCCGAGCAGGGAATTAACGTTGCCAGACGGACGATAGCTAAATATAGAGAATCCTTATCTATTCCACCGTCGAATCAGCGTAAGAGTTTACTGTAAAACCTAACTTATTAAGGAATATGCTTATGCAAATTAATCTTACTGGTCACCATGTAGAAATTACCGCCTCTTTACGCGATTATATTGACACGAAATTTGCCAAGCTAGAGCGACATTTTGATCATATTAATAATGTTTATGTCGTACTAACGGTAGAAAAATTAGACCAAAAAGCCGAGGCGACAGTGCATTTAAATGGTAGCGAAGTGCATGCCTCAGCTATCAATGCTGATATGTACGCCTCTATTGATACCTTGGTTGATAAGTTAGACCGTCAAGTACTCAAATACAAAGGCAAAATTGCCAACCACTAAAATTCTTTCGAAGTATTATGACCCTACAAGATATCTTAACGCTGGACTGCACTGAATGTGCAGTACCAGCGAGTAGTAAAAAACGCATTTTTGAAACCCTTTGCCAGCTTGCCGCCAATGAAATAGGTGAAAGGGATAGCAGTACTCTTTTAGAAAGCTTACTCAACAGAGAAAAAATGGGCAGTACGGGCATTGGCAACGGTATTGCTATCCCGCATGGCAAATTAGCAAACACCAATAAAGCGGTTGCGGTATTACTCACCACAGAACAAGCTATTGATTTTGATGCCATAGATAATAAACCCGTTGATATTTTTATTTGTCTATTTGTCCCTCAAGATAGTACTCAAGCACATTTAGAAACGTTACAAAGTATTGCTAAATTATTTAGTGAACGAAAAACGGCAAAACAAGTGCGAAAGTGTACGACTAAACAAGCCTTATTCAACCTTATTCAACAAGCAAATTAAGTTGCGAGCAAATAAAGCAGCGAGTTGCGAAGACAGCAACATTTGAAACAGATAAATTCGGAACTTAAAATATGAAACTTATTATTGTTAGTGGCCGCTCTGGCTCTGGTAAATCAGTAGCCTTAAGAGTTTTAGAAGATTTAGGCTATTACTGTGTTGATAATATTCCCGTTAATTTGCTGCCCGCATTAACACATACCGTTATTAATGACTACGAAAATGTCGCCGTCAGTTTAGATGTTCGTAACCTGCCAAAAGACCCCGAAGATATTCTAGAAATTATTAATTACTTACCGAGCGCCGTTGAAGTAACAACCTTATTTTTAGATGCTGATGATAAGGATTTGATTCGCCGCTTTAGCGAAACCCGTCGTTTACATCCGTTAATTAAAGAAAATATACCACTAGAGCAAGCGATAGCATTAGAGAAAAAACTGCTCTCTCCCATCTCAACCCGCGCTGATTTATACATTAACACCAGTCAATTAAGCCCCCACCAACTGGCTGATTTAGTGAGAGAGCGTATTTTAGGTAAAAAAACTGGCAATATGGTATTAGTATTTGAATCCTTTGGATTTAAACATGGCATTCCTATTGATGCTGACTATGTTTTTGATGCCAGATTTTTACCAAACCCGTTTTGGGAAGATGAACTAAAAGGCTATACCGGCTTAGAACAACCCGTTAGAGACTTTCTTGCTAGCCAACCCATTGTCACCAAGTTTATTTGGCAAATAAATAGCTTTATGATGACTTGGTTACCGCATTTAGAGCGTAATAATCGTAGCTATGTCACTATAGCCATTGGTTGCACTGGCGGCAAACATAGATCAGTTTATATCGCAGAACTACTAGCTAGCAACTTTAGCAAAGAGCAAAAAGATGTACAGACCCATCACAGAGACATAGAAAAAACCAAAAAATAGCTAACAATTATAATATGAATAAAATAATGATCACTGTTTCTAAAGAATTAACCATAGTAAACAAGCTCGGTTTACACGCTCGTGCCGCAAGTAAGTTAGCACAGCTTTGTCAAAATTTTTCCGCTAAAATCACCCTTGAATTAGAAGATAAAAGCGCTGATGCCAACAGTATAATGGCAATTATGCTACTTGCTGGCGGTCAAGGAAAAAACGTAAAAGTCACCGCTCAAGGTCAGGATGCCGAGCAAGCCGTAACCGCTATTAGCCAACTTATTGGTAATAAATTTGATGAATCAGAGTGATGATGAAACACTAATGCAAATTATCTAATCAGCCCTACATTTATGCAGGGCTTTTTTATTGCCGGTAAAAAGTAATTATCAAATAAAAAAAGCTGCTAAAACCACTAAGTTACGATAGACTTAAGCAGTAAACCATCTGCAAAATATTCTCTAAAATCCTAAATAACAGACATAATCGCTATGCCAGAATTATCAGATCAAGAAGGTATTCAAAAAAGGCTGCACCAAGTTAATGAAGCACTTGGTGATGGCATGTTTGTTTATGTGCGTAAGCTTTTACAAGAGCTTCCAGCTTATGATTTAGCACTTATTCTTGAATCTTCACCAGCAAAAAATCGCTTAGTGTTATGGCAGCTTATTGATGCTGAATTTCATGGTGAAGTATTAGAAGAGCTGAATGAAGAAGTACGTAAAGGCATTCTCAAGGGCATGCGCCCAGAAAAGCTTGCTGCCGCAGCAGAAGGCATGGATATTGATGACATTGCCGAGGTTTTACGTACCCTACCCGATAGAGATTATCAAGAAGTTCTCAATTCGATGGACTCACAGGATAGAAGCCGTGTAGAGGCGGCCTTATCCTTTGAAGAAGATACCGCTGGCGGTATCATGAACACTGATACCATCACCATACGCCCAGAAGTTACTGTTGATGTGGTATTGCGCTATTTGCGCTTAAAAGCTAAGCTGCCAGAAGCGACAGATTCATTCTATGTGGTTGATCGCAACAATCGTTTTATTGGTGCGGTATTTTTAGCCGCTATCGTTACCGCCAAACCCGACGAAATTATTTCTAACCTAATTAACGCCGATATTGAAGCAGTACAAGCAGATATGGGTGAGCAAGAGGTTGCGCAACTATTTGAACGTCATGACTGGTTTTCAGCGCCAGTTGTTGATCACCAAGGACATCTGCTTGGTCGTATTACTATCGATGATGTTATCGATATTATTCGTGAAGATGCTGAACACTCGATGATGAGTATGGCGGGTTTAGATGATGAGGCTGATACTTTTGCTCCCGTAATGAAAAGCACCAAGCAACGCTCATTATGGTTAGGGGTTAACCTGATAACCGCTTTATTAGCGGTAGCCGTAACCAGTATGTTTGAAGGTGTTTTTCAACAGCTGGCTATTTTAGCGGTATTAAATTCTTTAGTGCCAAGTATGGGTGGTATTGCAGGTAATCAAACACTTACCTTAGTGATACGCGGCATGGCGCTGGGTCATGTCGGTGATAGTAATGCCAAGGCGTTATTAACCAAAGAAATTGCCATCGGCTTTCTCAATGGCATCATTTGGGCACTGATCATTGCCAGCTTCGTCGCCATTTGGAAACAAGATTTAGCTTTAGCAGGTGTTATCGCCTTTGCCATGTTAATGAATATGACTGCCGCGGGTTTAGCTGGCGTGGCAATTCCAATATTGCTCAAACGGGTCAATATTGATCCCGCGCTTGCCGGTGGAGTGATCATTACCACTGTCACCGATGTTGTCGGCATTTTCGCCTTTTTAGGCACCGCAACACTGTTATTAACCTAGCAAAACAGCGAGTTACTAGCAAGAAAGGTGTCGAGTTGCGAAGCGATGTCTTTTCTGTTCGCAACTCGTCACTCGAAAACTGTCTCTTTACTGTTCGCAACTCGTAACTAATAACTCGCAAACGGTCCCTTTACTGCCCTGCCACTTGCATTTCATCAATCAATATTGAACCAGTTCTAATACTGCCATGCGTATCAATATCTGAGCCGACAGCAACAATACCTTTGAACATGTCTTGCAGTTTACCGGCAATAGTAATTTCACTCACCGGGTAAGCTATTTCACCATTTTCTACCCAAAAGCCAGCAGCGCCACGAGAATAATCACCATTAACCACATTCACTCCCTGCCCCATTAGCTCAGTCACTAACAAGCCAGTGCCTAAGGTTTTTAACATGGCATCAAAGTCGCCACTATGATGGCCATTTTTAGTATTAACCAACCAGTTATGTATGCCGCCAGCATGACCTGTCGTTGTTAGCCCTAATTTTCGCGCAGAGTAACTGGTTAATAGGTAGGTTTGAAGAGCGCCATCAATAATAATATCTCTATCGGTGGTAACAACGCCTTCGCTATCAAAGGCACTACTGGCTAGTGCTTTTGGAATATGCGGACGCTCTTCAATAGATATAAACTCAGGAAATACTTCTTTTCCTAAAGCATCTAATAAAAAGGAAGACTTACGATATAAATTACCACCACTGATAGCGGCGATAAAGTGCCCCCAAAGCGTGTTAGCAATATCAGCACGAAAGAGTACGGGCGTTTTCATCGTTGATATTTTTTGTGGGTTTAAACGAGAAATAACTTCATCGGCTGCTTTTTTACCTATGCTAATACCGCTTTCTAACAATGAAAAATCGCGATTAACATCATAGGCATAATCTCGCTGCATTTCATCATCACTGCCTGCAATAACCACGCAGCTCAAACTATGGCGTGAGCTAGGATAACCGGCTATTTGACCATGACTATTACCGTACACTTTAAATCCTGAGAAGCAGTCTAAACTTGCGCCGTCAGAATTAGTTATACGCTTATCACTCTCTAAAGCACTTTGCTCACACGCTTTAGCAATATCTATTGCTTGCTCAGTTGTTAATGCTTTTGGGTGATACAAGTCTAAATCTTGTACTTGCATGGCCAGTAACGCTTTATCAGCCAAGCCAGAGCAATCGTCAACCGAGGTATATTTAGCAATATTAACTGCCGCTTCTACCGCTTGCGTTAAGGCTTTTTCAGATAAATCTGCCGTTGAGGCACTGCCTTTTCTGCCTTGCTGGTAAACGGTAATACCCAAAGCACCATCATTGGTAAATTCAACATTTTCAACTTCCCCTAAGCGTGTGCCTACGCTCAAGCCCTGTTGGCGACTCATGGCGACTTCTGCACCATCAGCACCCAGCGACTTAGCAAGTTCAAGTACCTTGCTAACGCGGTGTTTTACTTCATCCATTTGCTCAAGTAATAGGTCGGTCGTTTTATTAGTTGTGGTCATATAATTATCTATTTAGGCTTTTGAATATCAACTTTACCGTAATTTGCGTATAATAAAGTTAGTATTGATTAAATTTGACTTATAGTAACAACCATTATGCCCCACTCTGCCAACGATATCGACGACTTAACGTCAGAAATAGAATTAAAAAGTAAAACTGAAATAAAAAAAGAGATGCACCAACTGCAAGACTTCGCACAGTCTTTAGTGGAAATGTCTAAGCATCAGCGTAGCCTTATG
>MAAC01006770.1_pt1 | contig 15522 bp, 14 predicted proteins | sample 1115981 | NCBI WGS metagenome assembly MAAC01 (sample SAMN04961126, study PRJNA320927) | seawater metagenome | isolation source: sample BD02T64 sea water enriched with oil for 64 days | place: USA:Gulf of Mexico | collected 2013-07-27 | reverse complement strand
GTAGCTGAAGATAATGACTATACTGTACGTGTAGTATCTGAAGTACTAGAATCGAATGGTTCTTCTTCTATGGCAACAGTTTGTGCTGGTACAATGGCATTGATGGATGCAGGGGTTAAATTAACTAGACCTGTTTCTGGAATCGCTATGGGATTGATTACTGATCCTGATACTGGTAAGTTTGCAGTTCTTTCTGATATCCTTGGAGATGAGGATTTCTTAGGAGATATGGATTTTAAAGTAACAGGTACTGAAAGAGGTATCACTGCTTGTCAAATGGATATTAAGATCAAAGGTCTTTCAAATGAGATCTTGACTAGTGCACTACACCAATCGAAAGAAGGTAGATTGCATATCCTAGAGCAACTTACCAATACTATTCCTGCTGTTAGAGAAGAGGTAAAAGATCATGCACCGAAAATCGTTGTTATGACTATTCCTAAAGATCTTATTGGTAGCGTTATTGGACCTGGTGGGAAAATCATCCAAGCTTTACAAGCAGATACAGGTACTACTATTACTATTCAGGAAGTTGATAATTTCGGAAGGGTTGAAATCTTAGGAGTTGATCCAGACGGAATGAAAAGAGCTATCCAGAAATTAGAAGATATCGCATTTATCCCTAAAGAAGGTGAAGTATACGACGGATTGGTAAAATCTATCCAAGCATACGGTGCTTTCGTTGAGATTAACCCAGGAACTGATGGATTGCTACACATCTCAGAAATCGAATGGAAACGTTTGACTTCTCTAGATGGTGTCTTGAAAGAAGGTGATAAGATTCAGGTGAAATTGGTTGGAATTGATCCTAAAACTGGAAAACTAAAACTATCTAGAAAGGCACTTCTTCCAAAACCAGAAGGTTATGAAGAAAGACCAAGAAGACCACGTGAAGACCGTCCTAGTAGAGATGATCGTCCACGTAGAGATGATGATAGACCAAAAAGAGAAGAACGTGTAAAGCGTGATTCTTAATTGAAAATATAAAAAGCGACTGTACTTACAGTCGCTTTTTTTTTGCACTATATCCAACAAGGTTTAGCTCACCGCCGCATGGCTCTTTCTTTTTCCATTAAATGAAAAAGAAACAATCCCGGACGTCCGGGATCAAAATAATGATCGCCCTTCGGAACATTCTCTTCGTCACTCCAGGCTACTTTTACCTCCCTCTGGTCGATAAACGCCATTCCGTAGTTCCATTCATTCGATCTTAATTTTGAATTTTCACTCCCAATGCCCTAAAAATTGTGCAATCAAAAATCCCCTCTTGAGAGGGTAAGGGGTGTGTCACTGGTTCATTTTGTATCAAGACAAAAGAATATTATAAGTCACCATAAAAAAAAGAGGCCCATTCCGGCCTCTTTCAATCATTTAATACACTTCCATCACCTTGTCCAATGACTTTCTATGAATATGAGGTACAAAGACCTCATCCGCAGGATAACCTACAGGTAATAGAAGGAAAGGCTTTTCATTCTTCGGTCTATTCAGTATTTTATGTAAAAATTTCATGGGCTGCGGAGTATGGGTTAACGTAACCAATCCTGCTTGGTGGATTGCTGAAATCAACATACCACAAGCTATTCCCGTAGATTCATTCACATAATAGTTTGTTTCCTTTGGGTTTTCTAGATCCTCGTAGGCTTTCTTAAAAACAATAATAAGATAAGGAGCAATTTCCAAAAATGGTTTTTCCCAAGTTGTTGCTAGGGGAAGAAGATCCTTTTTCCATTGTTCACTCATCCTAGATCCATAGGCTTCCTTCTCTTCAGCTTCAGCTGCAGTTCTGATGTCCCTTTTGATAGAAGGGTTTTGTATAACACAAAATTGCCAAGGTTGTTTATGTGCTCCTGAAGGGGCAGTAGAGGCTGTTTTAATAATATTTTGAATGACCTCCATCGGGACAGGTTTATCCGAGAATTCGCGGACACTCCTTCTTTGATCCATCATTTGAAAGAAGTCAGCACTTCGTTCATATAATTCTTGTTCTGTTGGGAACTGAGGATGATATTGGATATGATCAAATCCAGCGATTTGGATAATTTTTGACATAAAGAGAGTTTATTTTGCTAAATAGGAAAATGCAGCATAAGCCATTACAGAAACGCCTGTTTTTAGAGCGTCTTCCGCAATATCAAATTCTGGGTGATGTAATTTTTTGTCATTTTCCTTTCCGGGTTCCGCCGTTCCCATTCTAAAGAAACAAGCGGGCATCAATTGACTATAGTAGGCGAAATCTTCAGCCGTCATTCTTAGGTCTAGGTCAATTACCTTGTCTGCACCCAAAATATCTATTGCAGCTTGCTTGGTAAAGGCAGTAAAGTCTTCATCGTTTTTCAGGAAGGGGTATCCTTTTCTTATTTCAACCTCACATATGGCACCCATGCTTTCCGCAATAAATTTGGCTGTCTTTTCAATTTCGATATGCGCTTTTGCTCTCCATTCCTCATCAAAAGTCCTCAATGTACCTTTAAAGGAAACTTCTTCTGGAATGATGTTAGTTGCACCCTCAGCCGAGACATAACCGAAGGATATAACAGAGGGAACATAGGGAGACATTTTCCTTGAAACTACTTGCTGTAGGCTAACAATAATTTGTGAGGCGATATATACACTATCCACCAATTTGTGTGGTAGAGCAGCATGCCCCCCAACACCAATAACCTTTAGGTGTAGCTCATCAGTAGAAGCCATATACGTTCCTGGACGGAAACCTACTTTTCCTACTTCTAGATCTGGATATACATGAAGACCTAGAATATGGTTGGGTAATGGATTTCCTAATGCACCTTCTTCAATCATTAACTTTGCACCTCCTGGTAATAATTCCTCACCTGGTTGGAATAGGCATCTTAGTTCACCATTCCAATGCTCCTTAAGATCATTCATTATCTTGATGGTACCAAGAAGGTTTGCCGTATGAACATCATGTCCACAGGCATGCATCACCCCTTCATTATTTGAACGGTAATCACACGCATTATTCCCTTCATTAATAGGTAGGGCATCTAAATCTGCTCTGAGTGAAAGACATTTCCCTGCTTCCTTTCCTTTGATACTTGCAACGATTCCTGTTTTAACAAATCCTGCTTGAAAGGAAACACCCCATTCAGTCAATTTCGACTGAACAAATTCAGAGGTTTTATATTCTTTAAAAGATAATTCCGGATTTTGATGAATATGTCTTCTGATTGCTCTAATTTCATCAAAATAGACTTCCGATAATTCCTTTATTTTTGATTTTATATCCATACTTTGAAAGTAATAAAAATTGAGCTATTGGCTATTAAATAGACTTCAAAATATAAGATATTAAAGGAATCTCTTATTTTTGATAAAAAATACAACATGAAGATTCACAGCCTTACTTTTGGACCTTTTCAAGAGAACACTTATATATTAGAGAACGATAGTAAAGAATGTATTTTAATTGACCCAGGATGTTACGATGAAAATGACCGAAGCCGATTGAAAGAATTTATGGAATCGAATGAACTGACTCCTGTAAAATTGATTAATACACATTGTCATATTGATCATATTTTTGGTTGGAATTTTGTCTTTGAAACTTGGGGGCTAAAACCTTATTATACCGAGAAAGATCAGGTTTTAGTAGATACCGCTGTACAGCATGCCCAAATGTATGGACTGCAAATGTCAGATTTACCGGAGGCAGCAGGGTTCTTGCCAGAGGAAGGAATGTTGACTTGGGGTGATATTGAATTGGAAATTTTATTTTGCCCAGGTCATGCACCCGGTCATGTTTGTTTCTACCACAAGGAATCGAAAGCTGTAATTTCTGGTGATGTTATTTTTAGATTGAGCATCGGTAGGACAGATCTTCCACATTGTAATCACCAAGATCTAATTGACAGTATAAAAGCTAAAATTTATACTCTACCAGGTGATGTAGAATTGTTCCCAGGTCATGGTCCTAAAACAACTGTTGACTTTGAAAGGCAAAACAATCCCTTTGTGATGGGGTAAAAACCATCAAATTGTTTAAATTTGAGACAATAACTAGTTAATGAGTGCGGAATAGCCTTCCGAATAAAATAATATTATGAAGCGAAAGTATTTGTTTCTAGTTCCATTATTGGGACTTTTTCTTGGTCTTGGTTTAGTTTCTTGTGAGACTGATACAGATAAATTTGGTGCAAGATTGATTGATGAAAGTGAATTGGATCATGTGCCTGTAGGATTTTTACGTTTCAAATGGCAAGGGGTAATTGGTAATCAACAAACCCTTACTATGTGGCACGAAGATTTTGTAGAAGGGGTAGATGAAATGGAAGAACCCTATTTTTTCCGATTAGGATTTGGTATCAATTACGCTCCTGTAAATGAGGATTACTATGTTTTCCAAACAGAAGATTGGATACCAATGGTTAGTGAAAAATACAATTGGAATATAACGAGTTATTATCAAAATGGTGATGTAGAGGTTTCTGATACTAGAACCTTTGTCCCAAATCCTCCTCAACCTTAATCGTCATGAAAAGAATTTTTAATATAGCTGCCTTATCTTTATTCCTAGGATTGATATTGACTTCTTGTAAAGAAAATGAGGAAGAATATGTTATGGATAGTGATCTATATACTCGTCATTTTGATCATGGAGGATTTGAAAAGGTACACAATTGGGAGGGAGTAGAATTACTTACCAAAACTACCAGGGTAAATAGGATGACAAATGGTACAATTTCTATTAATGAAATTAAAACGAATATTTCGAATCAATGGATTTCATTTTCAGATTATGAAACTCCAAGCCCAGTACATCATAATTTGAAAACTCCGGGTCACTCAATTGAAGAAACTCACTGGAGACCTATAAATAATGATAGAATTATAATTACCTCAGAATTTCTAGATAAGCCATTTTCAACAGTGGATTTCTATATGGACATTGAAACTACAGTTGAAGGTCCAGATTCATTATTTTATTATCCTCCAACATCGGCAAATGATTCTATACTTATTGGTGTATTTATGTGGGATCATGAAATTCTTAAACTAATTCTTGAAAAAGAAGAATTGGATGGGGAAGAAGCGATACATTTCATTCAAGAGTACACATTTTCACGTTTAGTACCTCAGAAACATACATTCTTTGATAGAAAAATGGAACCTAAGGTGACTGGAGAATATGAAATCCACAAAGGACTTTAACAATTATTTCCCACCTACTAATTGGGAAACAACAATACCATAGCAGATCGCTGCGTTAAGTGATTCAACAGAAGAATCAGAAAATTTTGGAATGGATAGTGGCTTCACTATCCATTTTTTTGTTTCTTCCTGTATGCCATTTGCCTCATTCCCTATGATTAGAAGACTTTCCTTAGGGAGTGTCATCTCATACATGTTTTCACCTTCCAAGAGGGTCCCTATTACAGGAATATCCATTTGTTCAATTTCAGAAAAGAAAGCATTGGGTTCATCTATAAAATGCAGTTGTACATTGGCTATAGATCCCATAGTTGATTGAATAACTTTTGCATTGAAAGGATCTACACAATTTGGGCTTAGAAAGATATTTTTAACCCCATACCAGTCTGATACACGAATAATAGTCCCTAGATTCCCAGGATCCATTAAACGGTCAAGATATACACTGTGCTGCCCTTTTAGATCTGTAAATTGAAAGGTAGATTTTGGAATTTCCACCAAGGCAACTCCTTCATCTGGATTCGACAATTTTGATAGGCTGGCTAGTTCCTTTGGACTGATCTCCGTATATCTAGTGCCTTTTTTTACTGGTAATTGATCTAACCATTCTTTTTTACCAAAAACTTCTCTAACTTGGATGTCGGATTGAAGGAAAGAAAGGATGGTTTTTTTACCTTCGGCGGAAAATAGATTTTCTTTTAATCTATTTTTTTTTCTTTCTAAAGAATGGATATATTTTAGTGTATTCTTTGATAACATACCAGACAGACTAATTTTGTGGAATACAAAGGTAAAGCATGAAATTTAATATTTCGGATAAAATAAGACCTAATTTGGTTCTGATACTCGTTGTATGCAGTATCTTGTTTTCTTGCGGTCCGGGCTTCAAACTAATCGAAAATGAGTTTATTCTCACCAAAAATATAGTTGTTCTTAATGGTAAAAAGGTGAAAAACAAAGAAGTTTACGCCTATATCAAGCAGAAACCCAACCCTAAATCCTTTATCTTCTTCAGAAGAGGCGGCGATCATCGCGTACTACTAAATCATGCATTAACTAGAAGTTCTTCCAAGCAATTATTACTCTTTTATCGAAATCTAGGTTATTTGAATGCTGAAATTGATACCCGAATTAAATTTGATGGGAAAACAGCTGTTCAATATTATGAAGTGACCAGTCATGAAAAGTTTGAAATTGGAAATATTCAAATTAATGATAACGGACACAAGCATATTACAGAACTTATTGAAAGTGAAAACGATTATCGATTAATTCAAAAAGGGGATGAATTTAATTATTGGACCTTAAAGGAAGAACATGTCCGGATATTTCAGTTGCTTAAGAATAACGGTTATTATACCATTACCAAGGATCATTTTACCTTCCAGGCTGATACTATAGGAAAGGGGAGTGCCGTAGACATATATTATACCATAGCCCAAGACGTTGTGGTAAACGACAGCGTTAGGACAAAGAAACAGCATAAACGTTTTCAGTTTGATGAAATCGATGTTTATATTGATGTAAAACCGACCGACAAAAATAAACGATTGGTGGTGTATGACGGACTGTCTATTTTTTATCCAATGGATGAAAAACGATATACCGAGAAGATCATACGTAACAGTATTGAGATTAGGAATTCTGAATACTTCTCCAAAGAAAAGATTGATGAGAGTTATTCAAAATTAGCTGGATTGGGAGTATTCAATGGAGTGAAATTCAATTTTGAGGAAGCCAATAGAAATTCTGACCAGCCTATAATCAATAGTATTATAGAGTTGACATCAACAGATAAATACGAAATAACCCAAGATATTGAAATTATTCATTCCTCTGGTAGATATGGTTTAACAGAAAAGGTATCCTTCAGAGATCCTAATCTATTCTCTGGAGCAGAGGCTTTTCAAGTAACTTTCTCTGGAACGGCAGAAAAACAAGAAGTAACCAATGTCTCCGATAATCATCTGTTTAATTCCAATAAATGGAGCGTAGAAACCAATTTAGGTTTTCCTCGTTTTCTAAGCCCATTTGACGAAAAGAAATTCCTTCCAGCAAAAAGTAATGCTAGAACAAATATTGCTGTAGGTTATAATAGATTGAACAGGCCAGATTTGGGAAGGTCAATCTTAAATACCTCCTTCGGTTACACTTGGCAAGAAGGATCGCACAAGTCACATCAGGTTCGTTTAGTAGAAATTAGTTCCGTCTTTGTGGATGAAGGCTCTGATTTGTCTGGGGTATCTGGATCCGCATTCAATCAGCAATATACAGATCACCTTATTACATCAACCAGCTACCAGTACACATTCAATAATCAGGATTTAAACAAAATAGAAGATCATAACCTCTTCAATTTTAGAGTAGAATATAGTGGGCATATGCTGCATATGCTGGCTGATAAATTTGGATTGTGGGAAGCCGAAGAAGGAGAACCTTATAAGATCTTCAATAATGCCTTTACTCAATATACTAAGCTGGATTTAGACTATAGACATTATTTTGAGTACCGTAATCATCAGACTATAGCCCTTCGTCTGTTTATGGGGGCAGGAGTAGCTTATGGGAATTCCCAAGCGATTCCATTCCAAAAACAATATTTTGCTGGAGGAGCCAATGATTTAAGATCCTTTGATGCCTATTCCTTAGGGCCTGGTTCTTATGTAGGAAATGACACTACACTATATTATTCTGCAGATCTGAAGTTCGAATTGAATATGGAGTATCGCTTCAATATCGCAGGGAACTTTAGGGGCGCACTTTTCTTGGAAGCAGGAAATATTTGGGATAATCAAATCTACAAAAATGAAGAAGGAGAAATCTTACGCCCAAATGGAGCACTGAGTATGAACCGATTTATTTCAGATTTGGCCTTGGGGTCTGGTCTTGGAATCAGATATGATTTTAGCTTTTTAGTATTCCGTTTCGATTTTGGATACCCGCTTTATAATCCAACGGCGTTTTCAACAGAACTTGAACCAGATGGTGAAACCAAAATTAGAATTGGAAAGGATGTATCCGACCGATGGGCTCAAGATTTGCGTTTAAATCAGGTGAAATTGAACATTGGGATAGGATATCCATTTTAATTTTTCAAATTCTGCCCTGACAGGTAGAATTTGCATGATTTTTGATCTATATTTGTTGCACTAACACTGGGGCTGACCGGTATTGACAGCAAGCCGATAGTGGGAGTAAGCACGTAGAGCATGGTGGATATGGCTCTTTAAACCTAAGTCACAAACTTTTTTTTATATGGCGAGTCTAACTACGCTTTAGCTGCTTAATCTAGGATTAACTAGCTTTTTCTTCCGAGAATAGGTCCGTTCAACACCTGTTTTCAATCGAAGAATCAAAAAGATGAACTAGCAACTGTAGGTCTCGATGCAGATGCGAAATAAAGAGAATAAGTTTTAATCAAGGTCTGTGTCCGGCCCGATTATTTCCGACAATTAACACGACACTAAACGTGTAGAAAGCTTTTGTTTTCCTTGTTTGGACCAGAGTTCGAATCTCTGCAGCTCCACAATCAAAAAGCCTCCTTTTTAAGGGGGCTTTTTTTTTGCAGTCGTTCAAATGGAATTTGAAAAGATGGCTAAATGAAAGAACCCTGCGAACGGAGTGTTGAGGCTTTGAGATTGGGTACACGGAGCCCTTTTTGAGATCATGAAATAATCTCTGCAGCTCCATAACTATTATCCGTAAACATTATTTTATAATGGTTTGCGGATTTTTTGTTTCTGATCTAGTCAGCGGTTAGTCAGCCGTTTTCAATAAATGGTTTTTTTCTCTTTTATGGACTCCGAAAATTATTTGAATTTGGAACTATTAGTTTGTTTATAAGTATCTATAGAACGTAGTTGTTAATACCTGAATTCAGTTTTGTTTTACTCAATGTTCAATTGTATATTTATTGTAATGGTGAATTTGGGTAAATAATCAAAATTATTAATTTCCTTTTTTTTATATTTCATTAGGATTAGAATACTGTATTAAATTAAATAATATTATGAGTAAAGGGACTTTAAGTTTCACTTGGAGATATATCAAATTGCCTTTGATAAGGTTTATTTTTTGGTTAAAAATGCGTCCTGTAAAAAAAGCCTCAAAATTACGAGCATTTTGTGTCTCTGGTTTAAAGATGAGGGTTAGAAATATTGGGGAGTATAATGTTGCTGGATTTGATAAAAATAGAGATGATTTACTTGTATTTCTTGTTGGTAAATTACTTTTCATAGAAACTGATTATGGGAAGTTAGAAGATAGAGCTGATGAGGATCAAAGAGAGGTATATTCGATGATCGAATTAGTAGCAGGAGACCAAAAGTGTTTGCAAATTATTGATTTAATACATTTTGTAGATACTTGGATAAAGGAACAGATGGATTCACCTCAAGAATGGGAAAATAGGTTTTTACCCGAGGACCGGATAATTGAAGAGTTTGATCCTTCCAAAAAAAGGAAATTTAAAAGGACCCTAAAAGAATTAATTAATGAAGATTTGGAAATGGTGAAATATAGGTCTTCAGTAAAATTTGATTTTAAATTTGATGATATAAAAATTTTATTTTCTGTTTTCACCCCTATATTCTTAATTGGAGGGTATATTTATAATCGGATTTACTACGGATTTTTTGGTATCGATGTTCGGGATTATTTTACGATTACTGACTATATTGGAAGTAGTCAAATTGCTATTGAGGCGGGAATACAGGTTTTGTTTTTTGCAGGTGTAGGATTGTTATTTCGTCTTGTGGACTTTTCAAGGAATCGTGAGTTTTATACTGAAAAGGTGTTAGGAAATGAGAAAAGGATTGGCAATATTATTTTCTATCTATTCCTACTGATAGTTCCTATTTATTATTATTTTATTGAAGAAATGAATTATTCACTTCTATTTTTGGTAGGTTTTTTTCTGATTATAAAGTTTAGTATGTTTCTTGCGAATTCCTATTTTGTTGACACCAAAAAGTTTTACTTTATTTTATTATTTAGCTTTTCATTTTTCTTGAAAATACTTATACTTCCATTTGAGAACAAGTATTTACTAACAACTTATTGGAAGAGTAGTGTTAGTTTAATCAAGTTTGATCAAAGTAAATATCCAAACATACCTTTAAACTCTATTGTAATAGGAAACAATTCAAATTATACTTTTCTATCTTCAGATTCTACTTTTTCAAATACCTTTGTAGTAAAAAGAAATGAATTTTTTATATCTGAAGAAATTAATGATAAAAATAGTAGAAGTTTATTTTCCTTTTTTAGATAATTTATTTCTTGCAATATGTTCCTAGAATGAAATTGAACAAAATATCTTCCTTCTTAGTTATGTCATTTTTCTAGGAACCGGGTAGGTGTCTAGTATACAATATACAGAGTTAATGTAATAAAAGTATTAAGATATTTCAACGGTGTATTACGTCAACTGTTCTTTGACATATCTGTGATCTCATTTTCAATTATGTATTAAGATTTTTTAATTTTGTTGTAATATTTTAACTCTTTTCCTGTAATTGAAAAATACAGGTTTTGAATATCATGAACAAAATCGATACTTCTTAGTCTATTCACATAATGTTCGCCTAAATCTTGACATACTTCAATACCGAACTCAGTTGATTTTCTTATTATCCAGTAATCCAATTGGTATTGGAACTCGTAAGGATTCGTAGCAATATTAATAAGTTTAAAACCAAATTTTATTAGCCACTCTTCTGTTATTGGAATAGGTCTTATATTAGATTCAAACATTTCACTTTCCCCAGAAGCAAAGGGAAATGTGATTACATGAATTCCTTTTTCTTCATTACGAAATTCTTGGAATTCATCAGAGTTTATCTTTTGTATTTGAGCGATTTCACTTTTATCAACATCGACGAAATTACCTATTCTAAGTTCTTGGGGGTTTAAACCAAATAATTTTATTAATTCTGTTCTTTTTGCACCTCTCATTTTCTTTTTGTATTGGAAATTATATGGCAAATTTAACTAATTAATTTTGCGTTCATAGATAGATTTTTTCCAATATTAACCATTTTGAGAATAGATTGATTAATCTCGCTATTGTTTTTGAATCTATGAAATAAAGACCATAGGTACGTGCAGTATGATTTCAAGGAACTCAGGTCAAAACTCCCCCTAATCTCCCTTTTGAACTCCACTATACATGTTCTTAATTTAACTTTGTAAGATCATTTGAATAGGGTTTAGTATACCTATCTTACAATTAATTGGCAATTACCATATTTGCTAAATATGCTAGACAAACAATCCCTATTACATACTGCGCTAAAATAAAAAAGATTGCGAGCTGGTAATTAAAATTTAAGTTTTCAATTTTAAGTTTTAGACCAAAAAAAAGAAATGCGGTATAAAAAAAACAAATTTTGGATTTTTGAAAAACTGTTGTAAGGATATTTGATAAATTCCTTTTATGCCTATTTGTCATGGAATTTGTATATGAATCCAATAATTCAGGTAAACAATAAACTTGTTTAATGAAAAAATCAAGGAATAGAAAGTTGATTATAAAAATGGAGATGAAAAGCAGAAATGTGTTTTGCCATATTAATGATCGATCGTATCCAAAGTCATTCCAATATTTTTTACTGAAAACCAGTATTTTACCAAATAATAATCCAAAGGATCCAAGTCTGGGATTTTTTGTCAATTTGAATTCTATATATTCTTTCTTTAATAATTCAAGACTATATTCTTCTTTTTCATTTTCAAATTTTTGAATATAGTCTTCGTACAATCTGATGGATTTCGCGAAATCATGGTTTGTTTTGATTTCGGGTAATTTTATTTTAAAATATCCGTAATTGAATTTAATTTTGTCTAGAGGAGTTTCTACTATTGTTAGGTAACAATGTTTATTATTTTTGTTGGGAATAACGCCGGTTAAGTCAATGATGTTTTTAATATTTATATTACGGAAAACGAGCTCTTCGCCAAAGCTAGAGCCATGAAAGCTAGCTGATTCGATGTTGCAATTGGTAAAAAAAACCTTTGAGTCAAATTTAACTGAAGAAAATCTCGCCTTAGATTCAAAATCTACAGTATTAAATCTTAGCCTTCGCTTGAATGTGTTATCCTGAAAATCAAACTTCTTATATGAAGAATTATCAATGTGACAATTACCATTAAAAATACTTCTTGCAATTGCTAAATAATGATTAACTTCTATTTGATTAATATTAACTTCTTCAAATTTGGAGTCTGCAATAACAAATTTTGAAAATGTATGTTCCGTAAATGAAAGTTTTTTTTTAAAGTTAGAATATTGGATCAATATTTCATTTTTCAAATTTTGACTACAAAAGTCTCCATCTTCTTCAAAATCACGATGCATAAAATAATTTGACCCGAGGAGATCTCCTTCGTTTTCAAAATTTAAACAATTAAAAGCACGATTTTCGGTGGGTTGATTTTTTACATTTCCGAAAGACTGGATTTGTATACTCCAACAGTTAAAGAACAAAAGTAAAAATATTCTAAATCTCATATTTCTTATTATAATCAAAGGATTAAACATAATTCCACTAGTATGGTATTTAATCTAAAAAAAATATGTCATAAACTCCATATAAAAATAATCTTAAACCTGCATTTTTCTTTCTTAAGAACCAAAAATTTTCCAAGCTAATCCAGTAATTGAAATTATTAGTCCTAACCAAGCTACAACTCTAGTGTACTTATAATTTTTTAGTACTTTTTCAGCTAATTCAAGATCAATGTCTTCTTTACGTTCTTTTTTGAGTTGTCTTTGAATTTCTTTCTTTTCATTATCTATTCGATTTAGAACAAGTTTTGTGAATTCCAACTGGGCGTAGTCTATCAAAAACAAACGAACTACTAGGTGTAGTTTGCAACTACACCTTCCTATCTTCTAGGATTTGTAATCCGATTGGATATCCCAAAACGAATAAACTAGTACAGTCATCCATAAGTACTCAAAATCACCATCTTTTCTCATTAAATTGGAAAAAATATTTAGAAAAATGGGAGATTCATATCAAATTAGAAATCAGTTCGGATTACATTTCTTAACCTTTCAGGTAGTTGGATGGGCTGATGTATTTACAAGAAAAAATTATAAGGATATCATTATAGACAGTTTTGAATATTGTATCAAGGAAAAGAGCTTAGAGTTATTTGCTTATGTGATAATGTCCAATCATATACATGTGATAATGCGAAGCCAGGAAGAGGATCTATCAAGTGTAGTTCGTGATTTTAAAAAGTACACTGCAAAAAGGATAATCAATGAAATTCAATCTAGTGGAAAGGAGAGTAGAAAAGAGTGGTTGCTGTCTATATTTAGATATCATTCCAAGTACAATAAAAGGAATGGTAAACATCAGTTTTGGACACATCAAAATCATGCCATTGAATTAGACACAAATGGACTAATAGATTCTAAATTAAACTATATTCATATGAATCCAGTTAGGGCGGGATTGGTTCGGAATGTTGAGGGTTATGTTTATAGTAGCGCTAGTAATTATGCTAATCTGGAAAGTCAATTGCAAATTGACCTAATATGAGGGGTGTAGTTGCAAACTACACCCAGTATGGGAAAGTCTTTTATTAAAACACAGGATTATCTAACATAAATAGCTAGTTTCATTGTGTTGTTATGTTTTATGCCTCCTCCTTTTTCAATGTTGTGAACACTCCATTTTTCATCGACCTTACCACTTGGCCTAGTATATATATTTACCAAATAGCCAAAATTTTTAAGATAGGATTTAGGAATATAATGTTGATTCGTTACCATCGTGTCAATTTGTAAATTTTATCTTATTAAAGAAATTATTTCTTTGGTACATTCTTCAATTTGTTTCTAAATAATGGTCCTTTTCTCAATCCACTCCTATGATTCCAAGCCTCCAATTTCATATAAAGATCATCATTCAGTAATTCATCTTTTTCCTCTATTTCAAAATGATATGAATAGAATTTTTTCATATCACAACGGTCTAACAGGTAGTCATTTAAAACGGATATATTTTTTTTTGCATCTTGTTCTTTAATTTTGAAAGGGGTGGATATTCTTCCTTCAGTTTCAATTCTACGACCATTTCTAGCTAAACCTACATAAGTTGCCTCTTGTTTCAGTTTATCAATTTCACCATTTCTTAATTTCTCAACATATGACTCATGATATTGTTGACTCCAACCCCAACCAGCAAATGCCATATGTTTTTTAGTATGAAGGTAAAGTAATTTCAACCACTTCTGTTCAAACTCTTCATCAGGAAAGCCTCTATTCGTAATAGAAGAATAATAATAATGTTCAACCCAATATGATTTACTAAGTTCTTCGAGAGCTAAAATGGATAATTGTAGGGCAGATGGATAAGCCCCATTATTGAATAATAGAATTGAATCAAAATGGAGACGCAAACCGTTTCTAAAGGATTCTGTTGAAAGTCTTTTAAACTGATAAATAGATAGCATTTTATTCATAATTAAGGGCATTAATAATTATTGGCCAATTGCAAATTGACATATTATGAGGGATGTATTTGTAAACTACGTCCAGTATAGGTCTATAAAATTCATCCATAGGCAACTTTGGGTTAATGTAAAGCTTTGTATTTTGATATGTATACTCAATTCAATGTCGAAAATTCGACAGTCTATTTTCCATATATGCAAATGTACGGGTACTAGGGTGTCTCTGGCAAGAGGGCGTGTTTAGCTATAGACTTGTCTATGGAGAGACATGCAATCTTGCTGTGATGGCTTTTCTAGCCAGTATTATATATAAGATTCAAGGGTACATAGTTAGAAAATATTCGTTCAAATTACTATATTTGCAGACTCAAATAAGTAATGATTGTTCACCATTCCGACCCTTCGGATTTTTAATATAATAACACATGTCGTCTAAGATCTTTTATACGCATACTGACGAAGCTCCGGCTTTAGCTACAAAATCTCTTCTTCCTATTGTTCAGGTATTTGCAAAACAATGTGGAATCGAAATGGAAACAAAAGATATTTCATTAGCTGGAAGAATTCTTGCTAGCTTTCCTTCTTACTTGAAGCCAGAACAGCAAGTAGCTGATACATTGGCTGAGTTGGCTGAATTGGTTAAGCAGCCAGATGTAAACATCATTAAATTACCAAATATTTCAGCTTCTATTCCACAGTTGAAGATAACTATCGAAGAGTTGCAAGCAGCCGGATTCGCTGTACCAAGCTATCCAGACGAGGTAACGAATGAGGAAGAAAAAAGTATAAAAGCTACTTACGACAAAATAAAAGGAAGTGCAGTAAACCCAGTCTTAAGAGAAGGGAATTCTGACAGAAGAGCTCCAAAGCCGGTAAAGGCAT
>MAAC01013472.1_pt1 | contig 15523 bp, 7 predicted proteins | sample 1115981 | NCBI WGS metagenome assembly MAAC01 (sample SAMN04961126, study PRJNA320927) | seawater metagenome | isolation source: sample BD02T64 sea water enriched with oil for 64 days | place: USA:Gulf of Mexico | collected 2013-07-27 | reverse complement strand
AGACACTTCTCCTGTTGTTCTGGCAGGGCATTTGCTGTTAATGCAATAATAGGAGTAGGCGATAGACTGCTATCCATTTCGTGGCTTCGAATGGCCTTTGTCGCTTCGTATCCATTCATGACAGGCATTTCGCAATCCATTAGAATGATATCAAAATTACCGCTTTGAAATGCATGTAAGCCAAGCAGTCCGTTCTCTTCTACTTGATAATTAATTTTTAAACTTTTTAACATTTTGCTAATAACCAGCTGATTTACACTGTTATCTTCAATTACCAGAGCCTTTTTATTGACGAGTTTTTCTGTGTCGGAGCTATTAGGTTTTTCTATGCTCTTAATGGGTTCTCCATTCGTTAGCTCTGCACTGAACCAAAATACAGAGCCTTTCCCCTCTTTGCTCTCTACACCTATCATTCCCCCCATGAGTTCCGTTAGTTTTTTACATATCGCCAATCCCAACCCGGTCCCACCATATTTTCTGCTGGTATCAGAGTCCGCTTGCACATAGTTTTTAAATATTCTTTCCATTCCTTTTTCTGACAAGCCAATGCCAGAATCCTTGACGCTGAATTTGAAGAAGTTGTCATTATCTATTCTCTCAATTTGTAACAGGATTTCTCCCGATTCAGTAAACTTAAATGCATTACTTAGAAAATTAGTTAATATTTGTCGAAGACGCGTTGGATCTCCTTTTACAAATGGTGGTATATCTCCAATGTAATTGACGGAGAATATAATGTTGTCTTTTTTTGCACTTACTGAAAAAAGCGCTTCAATATCAGATATCATTTTCTTGAAATCGATATCAATTTTTTCTAAACGCATTTGGCCTGCGTCAATCTTTGAAAAATCCAGAATGTCGTTAATTATGCGTAATAAAGATTGTCCTGATGCCTTAATGATATTCACATAGTCTATTTGTTGTTGATTTAATGTGGTTCTTTCCATGAGTTCAGCAATACCAATCACTCCATTCATTGGCGTGCGTATTTCATGACTCATAGAGGCTAGAAAATCACTTTTTGCCTTAGCTTCAGCCTCTGATTTTAAGGCTTTTTGTTCAATTAAAAATTGCTCTTCCCTTGCAATTAATTCGCGTTTTAAGCTGTTCTCTCTTTCGGTTATTACAAGCGCTTCATTTTCGAATGCTCTCTTTTGTGCATCAAAAAGATCCTTTCTTTCTTGATTAAAACGGTTGGCTAACCCTAACGCTAACAGGACAACAATCATGACGGATCCTATCTGAACACCGTATTCTGTGAAGAAATTAACGGGTAGAAGGCCGTATGCACGAAACAAAGTAGCACAGCCGGTAATTACAAAACTTCCATAACTTATTAAGTAATACTTTGCAGGGTCAAATCCCTTTTTCCAGCCTATATAGGCTGCAGATGTCATAATAACAGAGCTGAAAAGAATGCCCGCCATAATGAGGGTAATACTGAAAGTAAAGTCATCAATAAATATTGTAAATAGCGATAACAATGAAAACCAAAAAACTGCACCAAGTGCTTTATGTAACCTAGGAGAATATATATCTGTACGTAAATAAAGGCGGGTAAATTTGGCGTTAAATGCGGTTCCGAAGGCCAAAATCATTGGTCTAAACCATTTGCTGAATTCTGGATTGTCCGGTGCAATATATTCTTGAAAGAATCCGTTCAGCGACATTTGAGCACCAACAAAACAAAATAGAAACGCGATATAGTAGAAAGTTGACTCATCTCGCAAGGTTACGAACAAGAAAAAATTGTAGATAATCATAACTAACATTATTCCATAATAGATGCCGAGCAAATATTGTTCGTTATGGTCATGTCGCTTGTAAGCTGAAGGCTTCCATATGTTTATTGGCAATTGAAGAGTGTCACGTGACTCAATTCTCATATAAAAACGTTTAGCTTGCTTTGGGTCCAATTCGGCGTCAAATATAAAATATCTATGGAAATTTACGCGAGATTTAGTCGGCAAAGAGTCTCCGGAATCTTCGCGCTCATAGTCACCCTTTAGATTTGGCTTGTAAAAAGACACTCTATCTAATAAGGGGTACGGGATTTCAAAAATTACAGAGCAGGGCTTTGGCGTGTTATTTTTTAGTAAGAAGGTTACCCAATAAGCCGAGGATGTAAATCCTTTACTCGGAATGTTTGATGCGCTTTTTCCCCACATATCTGGCTCTTGTGCTTCTTTTGCCAATATACCTGGTAGATCAAATAAATGCTCTACATCTTCAAACAAATAGACTGAATGGCCTATGGAGTCCCTTTCGACAATACAGGCTGAAATAGGGGTGATTTTATCATCAGTTTTTTCTGCTGCTATTGAAGGGATGGATCCACAAAACAGGAAAAAAGTAACGTAGATAATAAGGAGGCTAAATCCTTTGCGGGATATCGCTATTGGTAGCAAAAATCTTTTCCTTTACAGTCAGTTATAGTGTTTTTAAGTAAGGCTATATGTCGTCAGAAATGAAATATTTCACTAATATAGTATAAGTAGATGCGGATAGGTAGTTTTAGGGGAGGGCATTACTGTTTGGCGAGATATAGTCTCGGTCAAGACTGTCGGGATTTTTTGCTAGTTTGGATGGCTATTTGTAGATGCTCGCTTTCATACATTAGGCTAATTCGCACTTCCGTACTATGTGCTGTGTTCTATGTACTATGCGCTATATAGAGTGGCAGTATAAAAGCGAGCATTACAGTAATTCCTATAATGCAATGACATCCAGATACGTTTGGTATACATCATCATCGGCGGCGGCTTCAAGCGCTACATTGATGATGCTCCCATTGTCATCTGTACTTGAGAGGTAGCATTTAGTGCGACGAGTGTAATGGGTATATTGCCTACGAATATTTCTTGAGCTCCAACGTGATCGACAAAAACATTCCATTCAGCGACTTTATTGGTGTAATAAGGAGCTGGCTGAAGGGTAGGTTGGATATTGCCTTCGACCTTGATGTCGGGGTGTTTTTTAAACTCCTTTTTGCCAGTGTTAGATAATTGGTTTTTTTTGATATAGCAACTACATTTAATTTGCTCCTTTACTATTTTCCGCCCTCTTGTTGGGTGCTGCAAATTTAATCGATGTTGTTAGTACTCAAAAGGGGTATAAAAAATTTACCTGTGGATTGACTCGAAGATATGGAAATTAATAATCAAGTACCCTCTAACGATGAAACATCAGCTGAAAATTTTACTTCCCTTGCAGGGCGTGTTTACCTTGGTGAGCGAGAGCTCCAAGCAGAAGATTTAACCAAAGGCGAAGCCATATTACGCGGTGCGGTGGTTGTGGAACCGGAACGCTATTTTCCAACACGTATTGGTCCGAAAGAACTATATACCAAAGCGTGGATTGAAAAGAATACCGTTAAAGTGCAGGAATGGTATACCCAGAATCAGCATGACGCCTATGATATCGAAATGATGGCGTTACATGATGGTGCGGTGAAGGAATTGTTTCTGCGTTTGTACGGTTCCAAAAAAATTATAGGGGTAATGGGAGGGACATCAGAATATATACCTCGTACCTCGGAGAACTATAAGAATATTGCACGGATTTGCCGCACTCTCGCAGTGGATGATTTTGTTATTGCCACGGGGGGAGGTGATGGCGCCATGGAGGCGGCTAATTTGGGGGCGAAATTTTCAAGGTATAGTGCCGAACAGCTAGAGGAAGCCCTGACATTTGCAGAGCAATATCCTGCTGGTGGAACAGAGCCGGAAGATGTCAAATTCTACAAAGCATTGTTTGATAAGTGGCCAAAGCAAAGCCTTAACTCTTTTGCATCATCTACATGGACATACACGGATAATAATTGGTTATGCCGCTATCAGGCCCGCTTTTTCAGTGATGCAGTGGCAGAATTTCTATTAGTGGATAACAGCAATTGCGGTTTGATTTTTGCCCCTGGTGGTCCGGGAACTCGCTTTGAGTGTGGTTTGTGGATGCAGAATCAAGCGTATGCGGCGGGTTCCGGCACTGATTTTGCCAAGCCATCGGTTTTTCTCAATACCTACTATGCGTTAGACAGTCTTTACCCCTCTGAGATGAACTTTGCCTTACGTGATCGTGCTAAGTCCCAGTACCCAGAAAATTCCTATTGTAATAGCACGTATATGATTGAGTTAGGAAAGGAAAACCAGCATATTGTCGACATCTTTACGCAGTTCGCCAATCGTTATTATCCTAATGGTGTGTCCAATGGTATTGCGCCCATTGTACCGAAAGTCGATCCTACTCAACGTTTGCCGATCAATCCAACACAGCCTGCGTTAGTGAAAGCGCAGCAAGCCGCAAAAAGTGCTGTGGCGGCTTACGTTACCAAAAACCACATGACCGTTGGTATAGGTTCTTCGGCGGATACTTTGGAATATGTGGTCGCGGAGGTTGCGTTGTTGGCAGAAGCCAACGATTGGACGATTCACTGCGTACCGGCAACGCAGGGGGGCAAGCTATTATTGCCAAATATGCCTCTTCCAGGATACTAGGTACTGATGTCTTGGATAAGGAGCGTTTGCTTCATGGCCTCGATGTCACCTTTGGTTGTGGTGTGGTAGCACAAGGTGAGTGGGTGGCGTTACAGGGAGAGGATCAAAGCCTAAGTAATCTACGGACACTCATTCAATCAACCCGGTCCGATATGTTTATATTAGTGAGTGAGGAGGGGGGAACCTCTCATGATTGCCGTTCTTACAAACTGCCGATTGAAGTGCAACCTCTTACTTGGGCAGTGTTGGCGGATCATATTAAAACTCACTGTGATGCAGAGGAGGTGTGGCGTTTGGACGCAGGGTCGCCCCATACACCTTTTGTTACTGATGCCACCAACTTTGTACTGATGGCACAGTTCTCTGTGGATCAAAACGTGGAAGAGATGGTTAGCCAGCTTGCAGACATTGCAGGTGTGTATTGTGTGGGAGCGGTAAAAGCCATCGATACTTTTAGTGGCTAAGACGTAGCGGGTAAAAAGTAGCGGGTAAAACCCCAAACCCATCGGAGTTGCACTGTCTGTGCAACTCCCGTTTATTCGTAGCATAAATACACTCATCGCGAACAAGAGAAACAAAACATGATGATCGGCGATACACCTAATAATAATCGAAAGAAAGTGATCATTGATACCGATGTGGACAGTAATGGTTGGATGGCAATGTTGTATTTGCTAAACCATGCAGAGATCGAGGTAGTGGGTATTACCACCGTAGGAACAGGCGTCAGTCATATTGAGCCTGGTACACGTAATGCATTAAATCTAATGCAACTCGCTGGTGAGCCTACCTTGCCGGTGGCAATAGGCCTGGATAAACCCATGGCTTATGAACACCGATTTCCGGAGAGTGAACGAGACTCGGCGGATAACGCCTTTGGTATTGCACTTCCTACTAACCCGAATTCTTCGGTTGGCAACGCACTGGAATTTTTGGCAGGACAGATTGTTGATACCCAGGATAAAATCACCCTCTTGGCCATTGGGCCACTGACCAATATTGGCACCCTGTTGCAACAGAACCCAGAATTGGCACAACAGATTGAGCGTATTGTGGTTATGGGGGGCACCATCGATGCACCAGGTAATGTTAATGCAGCAGGTGGCTCTATAGCCAACGTGGCGTCCGAATGGAATATGTATTGTGACCCAGTTGCCGCAGATATTGTATTTCGTTCTGGTGTGCCGATCACTTTAGTGCCTCTAGATGCTACTCAACAGGCTCCAGTTACCCAGAACTTTTATGCACGCTTGCTACAACATCACGTAACCCCAGCGTCGACTTTGGTTTATCAGGCGCTTACCGAAAATTATGCATTGTTAGCGTCGGGTGCGTTTGATTTTTGTGATCCTTTGGCGGCGGCAATTCTTACGAATGGTTATTTGGGTACTTATCGAGAATTGGGTCTGTCAGTGGTGACTGAAAACAATGATCGTTCTGGTCAGCTGATATTGGATGATAATGCGGCGGCGTTAACGGTATGTTTTGATGTGACTGCAGCGGCTTTTGAAGATTTATTCCTAGCAATCCTTAATGGTGAACCTACTCCCCGAAAGGAAATAACGTTTTTGCTAGACGGGGATCGGGTGACGTTAAGTGACGTCTCACCTCAAAGCCGTTTGATTGATTATTTGCATCAACCGGATATTGGTAAAAGTGGTACTAAGTTGGTGTGTAGTCAAGGGGGCTGTGGTGCCTGCACGGTGATGCTTACCCATTATGACGTAGGGGAAAAGGCGATAACCAATAATGCTATTAATGCGTGTTTAAGGCCTTTAGCCAGTATTGACGGCTGTATGGTGACTACCACTCAAGGCATCGGTAACATTAAAGACGGTGTCGATGAGGTGCAGTATAAATTGGCGGCTAATAATGGTTCTCAATGTGGGTACTGTTCACCCGGTTTTACTATGAACATGTTTACTCTGCGTCAAAACAAACATCACAACGGTGTGCGGGAAAAAATCACCGAAAAGGAAGTGGAGGATTTATTTGATGGCAATATTTGCCGATGTACTGGTTATCGACCCATTCTCGAAGGCTTTAAACAATTTGCCGACGATTATAAACCTCCCCATCCTAAACCGGTCATTAAAATAGATCCCAATTTTAAACCTGCCAAGATAAAACCCTTCAAGAAAATTTTACCACCGGATGATTTTATCGGATATATGAAACAACCGGCTCCGTTATCGATAAGCCTACAGGGTTACACTTACGTGCGCCCGGTGACGTTGGCAGGACTATACAAACAGAAGCTGGCAAATGGCCCCACGGGAGATAAATTCCGTTTGTTATGTGGCAATACCTCCATCGGTATTTATCCCACAAAGGCTATTTACGGAGAGGCCGCATTGGATCCTCACTATCTGGTGGACATTTCCGTCATACCGGAACTACAACAGGTGCATGTAGATGATCAGGGTATTACGGTTGGTGGTGCTATTACCTTAAGTCGTTTACTCGCTGTGTTGGATAACGCCATTGATCAATTGGATAAAACCTACACTCGGGGTTTTGTGGCGTTGCGGGAGCACTTATTGGTAGTGGCAAATCTACAGGTACGTAATGAAGGCAGCTTGTCGGGTAATGTGCATATTGCTACCAACCAGGGTTTCCTTTCTGATGTAGTATTAATGCTGGGAACCTTAGGGGGAACCGTGAAAGTGTCCTGGGCTAATGGTTGTCAGGAGTATGATATTCTTGATTTACCAAAGGAGTCACAGCTAGAAAAAGATGCTATTTATGAGTCGTTTTTTATTCCATGTACAGCGCCAAATACCTATGTTAATAGTTATAAAATTCGTCGCCGTAATGAGGACAGTCATGCATTGGTGAATGCTGGTTTTTCGGTAACATTTGAGGATCACCATTGTGGCAATGCTTCTGGTAGCACTTCTGGCAAAGACAAAACCGTTAAATCCTGCCGCATTGTTTATAACGGAGTGAATGCGGATTATCGACTCGCCTCAACTACCTACGGTTTGCAGTTTCACCCTATTACTGTTGATGCAACACGACAATTGTTGGTGGGGCGAGAGTGGAATGAACATACCTTACGTGACGCGCTAACAAGCCTGGAAAAAGAAGTTGCTGTTTATCAGCCGCCCAGTAACGATCAAGGCCAGCCTTATGAAATTGGTCAGATTCCCTTTTCGTACCGCGCCTCGTTAGTAGAAACATTATTTTATAAATTCTTTATTAAAGTAGCCGATGATATTTCACCAAATGAGGTTCAGCGAGAAAATCGTTCAGCAGGGGAGTCATACCATCGGCCATTGTCGAGCGGTCGCCAATATTATAATTCCTATCCAGAGGAACTGCCGGTGTCTGACCCATACATCAAACTGTCGGCATTTATGCAAACCACGGGGGAGGCACGTTACACCCAAGATGTTGAACGGCCACCCAGTACACTAGAAGCGGCTTACGTTTATAGTCAGGTGGCTTTTGGCCAGTTTTATTACCAACTACCTAAGACCACAGCTCATGGAACCAAAGGTGAGCGTATTGATGTTACCAAGCTAATAGCCTTTCTATCGGACTGGCACCCAGATTTTGTTGCCTTAATTACCTATGAAGATATTCCTGAAAAAACGCGCAATTGGACCGGTTTGGGAGGGGATGATCCCATTTTTGTGCCTAGCTTGGATCAACAGCTGCCAGAAGGTATCGAACCCAATGATTATTTTTATCCCCATCATGTAACTTGTGTAGGGGCACCTATTGCACTTGTAGTAGCAAAAAGCCAGCTTGTGGCGCAGGAGATCGGTAATTTTGTCCGCAGTCAATGTATTCATTTTGAGGAGCAACCCGGTGTTACCTTTGATGAGGCGATTGAGCAGGAATTATATTATCCTCAGAGCCCACCTACAGATCCGTCATTAACCCACCTTGCAGAAATTGTGCGCCCTGGCAGCAATACCGAATGGTTGGCAGCGCCTGCGGAAGCGCCATTTAAAGTGGGGGATAAAACGTTGCCAGTGATAAGCGGAGGTTGCAGCACCGGTTATCAAAATCATTTTTATTTGGAAACCATGAATACCTTGGCGGTGCCTGGGGAAAATCGTTCCATTACCTTACATGTGGCTAGTCAAGATATTGCCGACAATCAATATGTGGCAGCGGGTGTGTTGGGGGTACCAGCGGCAAATGTTCAAGTAAAACTTACCCGCTTGGGTGGTGGTTTTGGCGGTCGACAATCCCGTTCGAGATTTAATTCCACGGCTAGCGCAGTAGCGGCCTGGGTGTTAAATCAGCCTGTGCGTTTGGTGTTAGATAGAAATACCAATTTTGTTACCTGTGGGGAGCGCCACGCTTATCGAAGCCAATATTCTGCGGCTTATGATCATGATGGTACCATTAAAGGTTTTGCCATTGATTTAACCTCGGATGGTGGTAACACCTATGATCTGTCGTTTGCCATTATGGATATGTCAGTGCAATCCAATGATAACGCCTACAACATAGAATCATACAGAGTGGGAGGAAAAGTATGCCAAACTAATAAACTCAGTAATACTGCGTTTCGCACCTTTGGTTTAGTACAGGCGATTAATTTAAGTGAACAAGCTATAGAGCATGTGGCTTATAAATTGGGGAAAACTCCGGAAGAGATTCGCGAGAAAAATTTATATAAAGACGGTAATAATGAGTGGCGTGGTTTCACCATTACCGATCAAACCTTGGGGACCTTGCAGCGTTTACAATATAGTACTGCAGCGCTGGATGCTTTGTTGCCCATTAAGGATCAACACTTTGACGATGAAAAATCCTTTGAACGAGCGATAGAAAAGCACGATCCTAGCGGGACGTTTTCTGGGGGATCTGATTTAGTATCCCTAAAAGAATACAGTACAACCTCTTACGATTTTACGCCTTATATGGAAGGGCTAAAATACAGTAAGTTACAGGAGTTATGGTTTGCGCTAAAACGTGACGCGAATTTTGACGAACGTGTGGAAAAGGTAAATAAATATAACGCTGAAAACCGTTGGCGAAAACGGGGAATATCCATGATCCCATTAAAATATGGCATTTCCTATTCGGGGCCCAGAGGTACTCTAAATCAAGGCGGTGCTTATGTGCTAGCGTATTCTGATGATGGCTCGGTGTTGGTCTCCCACGGCGGCGTGGAAATGGGGCAGGGCATACAAACCAAGATGGCTCAAATAGCAGCCGAGACATTGGGCATTGATATCGAACGTATAAAAATGTCAGATACCGATACCAACGTTATTAGTGATGCCAGCGCCACGGCAGCATCTACCGGTTCTGATCTAAATGGTGGTGCGGTGCAATTGGCCTGTCGAAAATTACGCAAAAGGCTAGAGAAGTTTTGTGAAAATTTGGAGCAGTACACCGTGTACTTTTCCAAATTCGATAAAACAAAAATGGACGCAGGGATAGTGAGCCAAATGGAAACTGTCACCCGTAACTGGCGCGACCACTGGTCAGAAGTGTGGCCGGATATTTGTGCGCTGGCTTATGTAAATCGAGTGGGGTTAACCGCAGAGGCGCGTTATAAAACCCCTAACTATTCCGGTGTGGATTTACACCACTCTATTGGTAATATCTTTTTCTATTACACATTTGCCGTGGCGGTGAGTGAAGTGGAAATCGATGTGTTAACGGGGGATTTCACCGTATTACGCAGTGACATTTTATTTGATCTGGGTAAGAGTCTGAACCCACTCATTGACATTGGTCAGATTGAAGGTGGTTTTGTACAAGGCATTGGTTATCTTACAACGGAAGAGATGACGTATCAGGGAGCCAATCAAGCACCAAGATCCGGTTACCCTGCCGGAGCACTGACCTCTACTAATACCTGGGAATACAAACCGCCAGGTACTAAATCTATTCCATTGGATTTGCGAGTACGTATTCATGATAACAGCGATAGTAATTTGCAACAGAAGGGCCCCAAACTCGATGGGGCGGCAGTAAAGTCATCAAAGGGCATTGGAGAGCCACCCTTGGTATTGGGTAATACGGTGTTTTTTGCTATCAAACAGGCGATCCAAGCGTTTTATAAAGACCAAGGCCATGACTCCTGGGTTGAGATGAATGCACCTGCAACCGTTGAGAACATTCAATCAACTTGCCGTGTGGCGATAGATGAGCTTAAGCTGTAAAAATACGATTCGCACTGAGTTTCCCGTCAAGAAAATATGATCTATTACGTAAGCAATATTTCTTGACGGGTATTTGTTATAAACCTGGATTTATTTTATGTCGATTCCCTGGATATACTCACTACTATTCACCCGAGTCCAGAAAACAAGAGCCTTTCTTGCACATACACCGCTGGAAAAGGGTAAGGAAATTTTAAAAAGGCTACAGCCCTCTTGATGAAGAGCTCAATGAGGAATTCTCGTTAGTTGATAGCCTGAGAGGGAGCTACGCTGTTTTCAAGTGTTTGTTATGTCTCAAGTTTATACTTAAGATTACTGACACCTTTTGTGGCTCTTTTACTCATCACGATTTTTGCAATAGGAAGTAGAAATATTCTCACCAGAGGATTGTTATTTCGACTATACATACGGTAATTTAAAGTACAAGACTCGAGATTATTTTCTGTAAGGGAGATCTCCATTCTGGGCAATAATGGCGGAAAACTTCCTTCCGTAACAAACCTTTTATTGTCTTCCACCTCCTTTACCGTAATTTTTATCCTCTTTTCCCCTCGAACCGGAATATTTACTTTCTCAAAGTATTCTTTGCCAATATCTCCATGCATCATGTCGTTTGCTGATTTTATGCTGATAACTTCGGGGAACCAATTCTCAAATCTCTCCATATTTGACACATAATCAAATACGACAGAAATTGGCTGATTGATGTCTACGCTTGCTTTAGTAATAAGGTTCACTTCGCTCTCCTCTTAAACAAAACAACTGCTGAATTCCCGCTAAACGGCTGCATCAGCTTGATCCGCAATGTGTTTGTCTGATCAATTTAGGTACTTTCCACCACTTATATTATTTCTTCGCATAGTCACTTAAGCAGCCTATCGACTTTCGCGATCGATAATTTTTCCGCATGGTTATATATGGCTTCACTCTCACTCGAAGCCATATATAACCATGCGACGCACATGTGTACAATTCAATATATACTTAATCATGATATACTTAAAGTTACCTATAGTTATCTATTGATTTCTATATTGTTAATCATGACAGTTTTACGGCTTATCCTAAAGAGAGCATCAATGTGTCGAAATTTTCACAATACCGTATTTTCGTTGCCGTAGTTGAAACAGGAAGCATTGTAAACGCTGCTCGACAATTGAACTATTCGCCTCCCGCAATCAGTAAACAGATGGTGGCATTGGAAGAAAGTCTAAAAAAGCAATTATTTCACCGGTCTCATAAGAAAGTCCAAGTAACTGATGCAGGTAGAAAATTTTATCTACGATGCAAAGCTATCTTGGCAGATATAAAATCGGCCGAAGAAGACTTCGCATCTGAGCAAGATTTGATTAGCGGCGAACTTTCCATAGCCATGTCCAAATCAATATCTCGCTCATATATTTTCGATCTACTGTCTAAGTTCTCCCGCATCCATCCTGAGGTGAATTTTAGGATTGTTTTTAGTGATGATGTTCAAGACTTGTACGAAGATGATATAGATTTTGCGTTTAGGCTCGGAATCCTAACTGACAGTAGTCATATTGTCGCTTTACCGTTGACCAATACGCAGTTGGTTGCCTGTGCAACTCCCGACTATATAAGTCAATTTTGCAATCCAAAGACGATTGACGATGTAGGTAAAGGACGGGTTATATTGCCTCCAATCAATGAAATTTCAGAATCAATGCGGCGATATCTTAAAAAAATTGGGTTTTACGGTAATGACGTGCTTATCCATACAAGCGACGATATTGAAGCTATCTATCAGGCTGTTCGTTCCAATATGTGCATTGGATTTATGTTGGATATTTCCATAGAAAGCGAGTTGAAAAACGGTGAATTTGTCACTGTTTTGAACAGTAGCAATCTACCTAAGAAGAAACTTAATTTGCTGTTTAAGAAAACAAAATGGAAAAACAAAAAGCATGAAGCATTTAAGACATTTGTTAAACTGTATTTTTCAGAACTCAAACGTTAATAGTGGATAGTATTATATCTAACATTCCTAATACTATCTCTTTAGTTCCAATCATCGCATGTCCGCTTTGTCGAATTTCTAACAGGCTTAGGATAACCTCAGTTAGGCTGCTTTAGGTCTTGTATGATGAACATCGCCGTATTTTTTTCATCATTTAAACAAGTTATAGTGGGGCCCATACCTGCAGCAACAGGTATTCAGCATGGTAGACCGGTGCATGCCATGAGCAGACAAAGTCTAGCCCGTTAACTAGCAAGGGCGCCATGCTGATCCTACTTTTTAACTCGAACAGTCGAATGGGCCTCGAGCCCGAATGTAGCAAGGGTGAGTTATGAATACAACGTCTATTGCATACAAAAAAAGTACAGAACGTAACATCGGTATTGATGTCGGTAAAGACCAACTTGATATCTACATTTTGGAGCTTGAGCTACATTGGCAAGAAGAAAACAATCCCGAAGGTATCAAGCGATTAGACTCGAAATTGAACCGCTACAAATTAACCCAAGTGCTCGTTGAAGCTACCGGTGGCTATGAACGTGCGGTTATTGAAGCCAGCACTGAAAAGGTCCTACCCATCATTATCGTGCCTCCGGTAAAAGTCAGGGAATTCGCTAAAGCCCAAGGAATACGCGCCAAAACAGACAAAATTGATGCCGGTCTGATCGCCTTATTAGCATCTAGCATTCTCCCGTGATCAGCTGGCCGTTTCTTCTTTTTATGGAAGGCTTTCTCAAGCTTCGGAGCGTCCTGAATAACCCATCGATTAAGTGTACTATGATCTATCTTGATACCGCGTTCAGCCATTATCTCCTTAATGTTTCGATAGCTGAGAGGGTATGCACAGTACCAACGGACACACTGAATAATGATCGATTGAGGAGTGTGTCGGCCTTTGAAGATGATCATGCATTACCCGGTTTGGTATGATATGGAAAGGTCATTCTACCCTGCGGCTCTCTGACATCACTGGATGCGACAGAACCTAACGAAGTGTTTTGACGTTACTACTCATATTACTAACAAAGATTCATGGAATACGGTGTTAGAACGTGCTGATAAGGCCCTATATACTGCAAAAAATTCAGGCCAGAATTGTGTTATTGTTGAATACGAACCAGATACGCTAAAGGAGGGCAGTAGCAGAACCGCAACTAAATCTTGATAAGTCGACAATCGAGCACGCTAAGGAAGCGCGCCATGACCCGCTTTAAACCCATAGGGCTTCTCCATGTCAGTAGAATGCAGATTGTCCAGTGACAATGGCGTGTTAACCATTAATAGCTCAACTCTGGCCATGTTATTTAATATGAGAGAAATCCTTGGCAAAGGCACAGACATATCTATTATTAATTGTCGACCTCAAGTTAGAAAGGTTCTTTCCTCATCGCGGTTTGGCCATGTAAACAGCTGTTGTTTAAGGCAGATATAGATGACAATAAAAAGTGAATTGCTCTTAATATCAATCCTTTTGATAGCAAATGGCGCAAAAGCTAAAGAGCTGATTATAAATTTTTCTCCTGGCAATGCGGAGCCTTACGTATTCTTAGAAACGCAAGGTGATAACGTTATCCTTTCAAGCGGTATCCTTAAGGATTTAGCGGATGGGTTAGGTAAAGAAATGGGGGTTACTGTCGTCTATCAAAAGCTCCCTAGAAAGAGACGGGCATCTGGGCTCGAAGAAGGACGAATTCATGGGGTTTGCATTTGGAACCCTCTTTGGGCAAGCAATCCAGAAAATTATGATTGGTCAATACCGTTGTTCGAGGAGTCGGATTGGTTCGTCTTAAAAAAGGAAAATTCCTTCCCTGTTAAATCCTTTGACGATCTAAAGAGCAAACGATTAGGAACCATTCTTGGGTATTATTATGTTGGCTTAACGGATCACTTTAAACAAAATATTATCATTCGGGATGATGTTAATACGTTGAGTCAAAATTTTAAGAAATTGGACAATAATAGAATTGACGTGCTTATCGATTCCAATATTTTGATCGAGTATTATATGTTGCAAAAAAACTCTCGTGACCAGTATTCTATTGGAGAAAAAATAGCATCTAAGCACGATATATATTGCGGTTTTTCCAAAAAATCTCCATTCCCAATTTCTCAAATTAACGCTGCTTTTACGCGAATGAAAGAACGAGGGGATATCGAAAATATATTAATGAAATTCAGACGGTCTTGGGTTTCAGGGCAACGCACCAAAATCTCTAAAAAAACATTTCAGGAACATTCTCAGGCACAATAAGCTAACCTTCAGTTTTTAAACCAATCACTTACTCAGAATCCTCATATTCGCTTATGCCCAGCTGAGCATAAGAAGGGTTCTGGGTTTAACCCCATCACCACAGTGTTCTTTGGGGTGTTTCTTTACATCATCAGAAATTACCGTGTGACGAATCCAACGCACTGCGTCGGCTGCAAGTTGTCAGCCGTATCCATTTCACTGGATTGGATTGTACGTAACTCTCAAGTTCAACTGTTTCATCGTAGGTATAACTGAGCTTTATTGATCATGGGTTAATCAGTTTGATAGGGTTGTGAAATATTAGTCTACCATGCGGTTCCCCGACTCCTTTGGATGCAACCCAACCGTTTAAACTCACTATTTATAAATAGTGAGTTTAAAATTGTTACCTTTCACATTTGACATTTATGATAAAAAACATACAATCTCGCCCCATGCAATGAGTTCTCTCGCATCAATTTGATGTATAGGGAGATGAAAAAGGGAATACGGTGTGAATCCGTAACTGTCCTCGCAACTGTATACACTTAGCCAATTTCCATAGGGCCACTGTTTTGTTTTAACAAAATGGGAAGGCGGAAACGAGCGTTGAGGTGTAAGTCAGGAGACCTGCTTTTGCTAATCGTTACTGTGCCATAGAGCGAGGTCTCTTTGTGGGCGGATC
>MAAC01014901.1_pt1 | contig 15527 bp, 16 predicted proteins | sample 1115981 | NCBI WGS metagenome assembly MAAC01 (sample SAMN04961126, study PRJNA320927) | seawater metagenome | isolation source: sample BD02T64 sea water enriched with oil for 64 days | place: USA:Gulf of Mexico | collected 2013-07-27 | reverse complement strand
AACAATTTTAGCTTCATGCTTTTTCGCAGCATCTACAATAGACGCAGCTTGAGATTTAGCTTCTTTTAGTTGAGCTGTGGCTTTTTCTTGAGCAAGCTCAAGATCTTTTGCAGCACGGTCTGAAGCAGCAAGTCCATCAGCAATAGTTGCTTGACGACCTTCGATGGCAGCCATAATCGGCGGCCATACAAACTTCATACAGAAAATTACAAATACGACAAATGCAATTAATTCACCAAGTAGTGTGGCATTAATGTTCATTTGTGTACCTCCTAATTAGTTATTCGTTAAAAAATTCTAATACTTACTGATTAAGCAAGAACGAATAACATGTATAGGCCAATAGCAACACCGATCATCGCGATAGCATCAATAAGACCCGCTACAATGAACATTTTTACTTGAAGTTGTGGTGCTAATTCTGGTTGACGAGCAGCAGATTCTAAGAACTTGCCACCTAATAAACCAAAACCAATCGCAGTACCTAAAGCACCTAGACCGATTAATAACGCAACAGCGATGAATAACATATATATCTCCGATATTTAAAAGTTAATGTTAAAAGTTAAAAAAAATTGTACAAAAAAATATTCTTTGGGACACCCTGTCCCCATCCAACGGAGCTAACTCCGTCGATGTGAATTAATGATCTTCGTGCGCTAAACTAAGGTAAACAATAGTTAGCATCATAAAGATGAACGCTTGTAATGGGATAATCAGCAAATGGAACGCTGCCCATAAAAAGTGTACTGGCAACTGGAATAAACCAATTGTCGCAATAAGTAAAAATATCAACTCACCCGCATATAAGTTACCAAACAAACGTAAGGCTAATGATAGTGGACGCGCTAATAAGGTAACCATTTCCAAAATAAAGTTAACTGGATATAAAGACCAGTGACCGAAAGGTTGAGTAGTAAGTTCTTTAATGAAACCACCTACACCTTTCACTTTAATGGAATAGTAAATTGTTAGAATAAATACACCTAGCGCTAAAGCGAAGGTCATATTTGGATCTGTTGTTGGCACAGGTTTCATATAAACATGTGACATTTCAATACCGCCTACCGTGCTGATTATCCATGGTAGGAGATCAACAGGAACCCAGTCCATTGCATTCATTAATAAAACCCAAACAAAAACAGTTAAGGCTAATGGTGCTATTAATGGGTTAGTTCCATGAAAAGTGCTTTTAACGCTATCGCTAACAAACTCAACGATTAGCTCAACTGCACACTGTAATTTACCTGGTACACCCGTGGTAGCTTTTTTAGCTACAGAACGGAATATAGATAGAAAAACGACGCCTAAAAACACCGACCAACCCAAAGTATCTAAATGCCAGGTCCAAAAACCTTCCCCGACAGTTAAATTGGTTAGATGGTGTTTAATATATTCTTGGCTGGTCAATTCAGCAGCTGCAGACATATTAATGTTCCCAATGATTAAAGTTTAAAATAAAAATCTTTTTGTAAGTTGCTCATTGGCTCTTTATTTATATTAATAAAGACCTAAAGCTAATTTACATTACCCGTTATGTTTAAAAACAAACGGTGTTAGTAACGGTAATACCATTACTAAAGAAAACATAACAAAAAACGGTATAGGCAGTAGCACTAAAAATTTAAAGGCGAGTGCAAATAACAAAGCCGTTAATACCATTTTCAATTTTACGCCGCTAAAAAAGGATTCAACCACTAATTTAGACGACTTAGCCCCAGCATATTTAAATGCTTTTAAGGCAAACACTATATTGGGAATTATAGCAACTACACCTGCAACTAACGTTGACTTTGCGTGTAATAATCCCCAGCAAAAATAGGTTAATAATGAACAAAATAAAACGACTAAAATGGCTATTGCATTTTGTTGCAGAGCAAGTTTCCGTCCTGCGCTCGTTAATTTATTATTCATTTTTTTTCTTAAAAAAGTAGGTAAAAAATAGTTATTTCTCTGTACGAATAAAATCGTAATAGACTTACTTTTTTAAAGTAAAAACTTTAATACCAAAAAGTTTGCGCAAGTATACTCATTTTGGCTTTTTTTGCAAGAAAATAGGGCAAGGAACGCCCCTTATTTGTGCTAATAATTAATATTCTTTTAATAAATACAACTAAAGGAGTAGAACAAAAGTAGAACATATGAACTTATATTAACCAAAAGGGGGGAAATCACATTTTTATAACATTAACAACTCGAGTGGATAACATTAAATATTACTTAACCCCATACTTTAAAAATAATAACGCAAACTAGCATATATGCTCAAGGGATAAGCGCCAAATTCAGAGCCAAAGCTATACTGAATATCCTCAGCTGCTCGTTGGTATTGCAAGTTATTACCCGCTGTTAAATAGACCCCAAAATCTGAATACAGATTATCTGTCCAGCTTGTTTCACTACTTATATTAATAAATACAGAGTTGTCACTTACATTATAAAAAGCACTGGCACTTAACGAAACTAGTGGAGATGCTAACCAAGTTACCGCAGGGATAATATAGTGTTGCCCTAACAAAAATACGCCTGCTTTTTGATAAGGTGCTTGTGATGCTAATTCATTATATTCATCTGGGTTACGGCTACCTGCACCATTATAGTGATATTCAATCATAAAAATAATATCTTTATTTATTGCGTAGTCTGAGCCTATAGATGTACGCCAGTAATTATTGGTATATGGGCTCGTATATTTATCACTACCTATAGTGTTATGTTCATCCCAGTTCATATACGCTGTTTCAAACCAAAAGCCAAAATCAGCAATAGCACGTTCAACACCGCCACCAATTAACCAAGCATCATCTAAAGCAATCACTAACAGTTCAATATCATTGCCAGCAATAGAATTCTTACCCCTTAAGAATGCTGCACTGTTTTGCTTTTTTGCATCCTTACCAATAATGAAGCCCATATCTATAACAGCAAAGTCTCCCACATCAGCTTTATAGCGGATAGCATCAATACCAACTCGATACTCTTGATTCAATGTTTGAATAGCAAATGGAATAAAAATGTCTGTCGGGTTAGTAAAACGAGATGAACCAAATGATAATACTTGTCTACCTATTGTTAGATCACCATACTTATTACTGTATTGATAATTGAAGCGATCTAAGTTTTGCAATATAACCCCATCATCACCCACTTCTTCTAACACAACATTAAGATCTTTAAAGCGATATTGAGTATTAGCCACCGAAATTGTTGATCCTAAACTGCCAGAACCAGAAACAAGATCAGTATTAGAGAAATACAAAGGTTGAACTTCATAATGCAGCTCAACATTACCTTGTTTTCTTGATAAATAAGATCCCATCAAACGCAGTGCATTTTGTGATTGAAAATTTCCGGCTATTGATTGGTCTTTGTCTAGGCCATTAGCATCTTCAATGCTTATCTCATTTTGACCCAAAGCATAACTTTTAGCGTAACCACTAAAAATAAAGTTTTCTGCATAACTTAACGGTGTTATTAACAAATAACAGAACATGCTCAATAAAAGTAAAAGCCTAGCTTTCAAAATTAATCTCGACGTTCATCATCAACAATTCGCCCATCAACTAAACGAATAATGCGTCTTGCACGCTCCATAATTTTTGGATCATGAGTTGAAAAAACAAAGGTCATATTTTGCTGCTCATTTAACTCTTTCATCATATCAAGCAAGTCAGCACCAGTTTTAGAGTCTAAATTAGCAGTTGGTTCATCTGCTAAAATAATACTAGGTTTAGACACCATAGCCCTAGCAACGGCAACACGCTGTTGTTGACCTCCAGAAAGCTCTGCAGGACGACGCTCTCCTAATCCCTCAAGTCCAACAGCATGCATGATCATATCTACACGTTTTTGCCTCTCTGAAGTAGAAACGCCTTGCAATAACATGATGTACTCAATGTTTTCTCTAGCACTCAGTACAGGGATTAAATTATAGGACTGAAAAATAAAACCGATGTGATCACGTCTAAAATCAGATAATTGTGTACCTGTCATATGGCTAATATTTTTATTATCTAAAAAAACATCACCTGAACTTGGGTTATCTAAGCCTCCAATCAATTGCAACAAGGTAGACTTACCAGAGCCAGATGGTCCAATTATGGCAGTAAACTCACCTTTTTCTATCGTTAAATTAGCATTATCTAATGCTTTAACTAAGGTGTCCCCTTGACCAAAATGACGGCAAAGTAATTTACTTTCAATTACTGTTTGTTTATTAGCACTATTTTTTTCTGTCATCTGTGTTATCTCTGCAAGGTTTTTCATGGTATATAGCTACACTTAGCACGCTTATTTTATCAATTAATGGGTTTTACGCATGGCAAAAGAAGGCTGTAAACGTGCTGCATGCATAGCTGGGTATAGACAAGCTATAACAATAACACCCAAGGTAGCAATTCCCATTTGAGCAAAACTAAAGACATCTAAAATAAGATAAATAGGTTCATTTAAGGTCATGCCTGTCATTTCAATATCTGAATAATCTATGCCAGTAACTGAGCCCCAATAACAAAAAATAAATGCCAACAATAAACCCGCTAAGACACTTAGTAAGCCAATAAAAAAACCTTCTAGTATTATTTGTAAAAACAGCTGCTTAGGTCTTGTACCAATGGCCAATAAAATACCAAACTCAGTTTGTCTTTCGAAAATCGACATAAACATGGTATTGATTAAACCAAGGGCAACCAAAATATACATAATTACAGATACAATCAGGGTTGAGTACTTGGTCATAGCAAGCATGCTATTTAATTGAGGTACTAACGCTTGCCAGCGTAATGTTTCCAGCTGCTCTGTATTTAGCTCTTGCCAGAAGCTAAGTGATTTATCATCAGCCTGATTTAGTTCTTCAAGCCTTAACGCAACTTCATGTACCCCATCAATATTAAGTAACTGTTGACCTTGGCTTAAATTAATAAATACCATACCATTGTCCATATTTCTCTCGTTAAAGCTAAATAGACCTGATACTCGAAACAGTGCTTGTGATAAATCACCCCCATTTGCTTCAGAAACTGTTACCACAAGCCTGTCGCCTAAGGATACTTCCAGTAAATCAGCTAAGCGATTACCTAATAAAATTTCCCCTTCTAAACCTGAAAGGTAATTTCCTTGTATCATGGCTTGTTTTAACTTGCTCACCTGCGCTTCTTTGATTGCATCTACACCATAAACAATCGCTGAAGCAACATTTTCAGAGGATGATGTCATCGCGCCACTTAATACTCTTGGTGCGTAAGCTTTTATCTCTTTAATATCATCTAACTTTTGAAAAAGTAGTTCATCATTTTTGATATATAGATCAATGTCGTTAGCAGCCCTAAAACCTTGTAGATGGATTTGTCCTTCACCTAAAAAAGTTTGTGTACTAATTTTGATCATAGAGCCGACCATGCCTCTAACAAAGGAGTCGGTAAATAATATCGCCGCTAGACTACAAGAAATTAAAAAAACAGTTAATACCGTTCTACGTGTATTTCTAAAAATACTCCGTTTAGCAAGGCGTGCAACTAATCCGTTTGAGTTAAATGTTGAATCGTTTTGATGTGCAAGCTGCTGTATAGAATGATTAGTCATAGTTATGTCGCCTGCAACGCTTGTAATGGTGATATTTTTGCAGCACGTATTGCCGGTATTAAACTAACCACTAGCGTACTTGCTATAACAACAACACTGGGTAATACAACAACAAACCAACTTACTTCCCCTAACATGGTATCAAAAATAATACCGCCCATATCTATTGGTTCAGGCATTGAAATACCACTACTTGCTAGCCAAAAGCACACAGGTAAAGAAAGCACTAAGCCTAATAAACAACTAATAAGCGCTAACACAAAAGATTCAACTATAATAAGTGAAAATACCGAAAGAGGGCGTGTGCCAATAGCTTTTAGCACACCAAACTCTCTGGTGCGCTCTAATGTTCCCATTAAAATAGTATTAAGTACGCCAATAGATACAATAAAAATGATAATGCCCATCGAGACATAGCTACCTTTTTTATCCGCTTGCATACTGTTATAGAAAGATGACTCAACCACTTGCCAAGGTTCAACTGTTACCCCTGAATCAGCTAATTGCTGTTGAGTTCGTTTACTAAAGTCTATTGCTAAACTTTGATTTTCTAGAATTATTGCAATTTCATGAACTTGACTATTTTCATGTGTGCCCATTGATAAAAACTCTTGCATCGCCGGTAAGGTTATATAAACATTCATTTTCTCATATGAACTTGCATCGCCAATGATAGCCGTGATTTCAAAAATATCATTGGCGATAGAACCATCAATGCCCTGTGAAATCAACACTAATTCATCACCAATGGTTAACCCTAAGTTGTTAGCCAGACTAAAGCCTATCATTGCTGGATAATAACCTGTTTCACTGATATTACTTGTTAGATACTTCCCCTTTTTTACTTTACTTTTTAACCGAGTTGTTTGCGATTCACGTAATGGATCTATGCCAATAACTTGCGCAGGGAAGGTTTTATTTTTTCCATAAGCGAGAGATGGGCCATAAATTCTCGGTGCCATACCAACAACATCACTATGACTTTCAAGCTGAGACATTAACGCATCTGCATTTGTAATAGTTTTGTACAATGAAGGCCTTTCAAGGTAGTCACCTTTATGGATTTGTACATGGCCCGTATGATCTTGGGTAAAAATATCAATGATATTGCTATAGCTGCCTTCAGACATAGATAAGGTTAAGCAGAGCAGAAAAAAACCACCCCCCATACTTAATAAGGTTAATATTGAACGACGCCTATTGCGTAAAATATTTCTAAAAGCGAGTTTTAAAATAAGCATAATTTATCATCTATTATTTGCTATTGCTTTAAGTTGCTCGTCACTATTAAAAACGAGTTTGTAAGTTACGCAAAGTAAAAATATTATCACCAAGTTCACTATCAAATTCAGCTTCAACATATTCAATCACTGTTTTATGACCTGTTTTATTTAGGGGTATCATAGTCATAATTGCCGGCATTTTCTTACCTGAAAAATCTCTAATATCACTAAATACCATAGTGCGTACTTGTTCACCTTTTTCATTAAAATAGTTTTGTTCAAGTGGTAACAAGCTTTTTTGGTTCACAATAAACTCTATTTTACCCCACACAGTTACGGTATTTTTTTTAGGTGTAAGCGTTAAACGATAGTTTTCACCTTCAACAGCTTTAGCTACATGATATTCTTCTACCAATGAAACTTCTCGCACTAAATCATCATTGGTAAAATCAGATCCCATCCAAGAACCCATCATCATTGACGGTGGAACTTTAATCACCTTGTTAATTTTTGGAAAAAAATTCCACATTTCTTTATCTTTTTTTAGCGTTGCAACGCCGCGGTCTTTTCTCGGAGATAATACTCTAATAAATGTATCATCCATGCCTTGGGTCCAGCTTTGCATCTCTAATGTACGTTGCCAGTTTGGGGTAATAATTTGCATTTTCATCGTGGCAATAGAACTGTTAGAACGAAATAGTTCATCCATTTTTTTAAGTAATGCCGCTGCATCCTCATCAGCTAAACATGAGTAACTTGGCAAGAACAACACCAGTGAAAATAGCGCAGATAATAACAACTTCAACATAATCTAATCCTTAAGAGTATTTGCACACTTGATGCATAATTTTACTATATCAATTTAATTTAAAAAAAATAAATAATATTTGATTTTCTTACATTTTTTAAACAAAAAAACCAGCGAAATGCTGGCTTTGTAATTATGAGTCCTGAATTATGCTTAATTTATTTTCGCTAATATTTCTTCTAGCTTTTCCAAATTTGCATAGGATATAACGAGCTTGCCTTTTCCTTTTTTATTATGACTTATCGCTACTTTTGCACCCAGCTTTTCAGCTAAGCCTTGTTCTAAATCGATAGTCTCAATATCTTTTTCAACTTTTTCTTTATCAGCGACAGGATTTTGAATTTTCTTAATTAATGCCTCTGTTTCTCTTACCGTTAATTCTTTTGTCGCTACTGTTCTTGCCGCTGCAGCTTGTAGAGAATCATCAAGTGCTAATAATGCACGAGCATGACCCATTTCTAGATCGCCATTTTCTAAAAAAGTTTTTACTTCATCATTTAAATTATTCAAGCGTAAAAGGTTAGTAACAGTAGTGCGAGATTTACCTACCGCTAAAGCGACTTCTTGATGAGTTAAATCAAATTCAGTCAATAAGCGTTCTAAAGCTACAGCTTCTTCCATCGCATTTAAGTCTTCACGCTGAATATTTTCAATCAAGGCGATTGCAACCGCTGATTCGTCAGGTACATCTTTAATTAAGCACGGTACTTCAGTTAGTTGAGCTAATTGTGCCGCACGCCAACGACGTTCACCTGCAATAATTTCATATTTTCTTTCATCATTAGCTTCTTCACCAATTAACCTAACAACTATTGGTTGAATGATACCTTGAGATTGAATAGATAATGAAAGCTCTTCAAGTGCTTTATCAGACATGTCTTTACGCGGCTGATATTTACCTGGCGATAAATTATTGATAGCTATTTTACTTAAATCACCATCTTTTGGTTTTAAATCACTATTTTCTTTATCATTATCTAGTGCTGAAGCTCTTACTTGTGGAGTAAGTAGTGCGTCAAGGCCTCTGCCTAAACCTCTTTTCTTTGCTGGGCTCATAATATTCCTTGGAATTATTGTGCAGTGTCTTGAGTCTGTTTTGGTTTTTGTTCACTGCTAGCAGATTTTGTTGGGCTATTTTTACGTAATACTTCACCAGCTAAAGCTAAATAAGCTTTTGCACCCGTTGATGATTTATCATAATACATGGCGGGAGAGCCAAAACTTGGTGCTTCAGCTAAACGCACATTTCGTGGAATAACACTTCGGTAAACTTTATCGCCAAAATGACGTTTTAATTGCTCTGACACATCATTAGCCAAACGATTACGTGGGTCATACATGGTTCGTAAAATACCTTCAATATGAAGATTGCCATTAACCACTGAAGTTAACTTTGATATTGTATCCATCAAGGCAGTTAACCCTTCTAAAGCATAATATTCACATTGCATAGGAACTAAAACAGAATCCGCTGCTGTCATAGCATTAACCGTTAACATATTCAGTGAAGGAGGGCAGTCAATGATGATAAAATCATAGTAATCTTTTACTGGTGCTAAAGCGGTTTTTAAGCGCTGCTCACGAGCATATACTTCCATTAATTTAATTTCAGCTGCTGTAACATCAGTATTAGCGGCAATTAAATCATACAAACCGGAAGTTTCTGTTTGAACAACATCAGCTACCGACTGTTCTTCAATAAGCAATTCATAACAAGTGGCTGGTACTTCATACTTATCTATACCACTGGCCATAGTGGCATTGCCTTGCGGATCTAAATCTATTAATAATATTTTACGCTTAGTCGCAGCTAACGAGGCAGCCAAATTAACGGCAGTCGTTGTTTTACCAACACCACCTTTTTGATTTGCAACAGCTATTATTTTTCCCACAAGCGCCTCTATTATTGTTTTTTATATACTATTTAGCCAATATTTTTAATACAAGAACATGACGTTCGCCTATCAACTCTGGCACTTTTATTTCATGACTTGACACTAAACCAATATTATCAGGTAAATCTTCCAATTCATCAGTTGGGTATTGACCTTTTAACGCAATAAACTGTCCATGTTCATTACTAATTAAATGTGAACACCAACTAACCATATCATTAAGTGATGAAAAAGCTCTACTTAAGACCCCATCAAAAGGTGTTTCACCTTGATAATTTTCAACTCGAGATTTAATTGGTTGAACATTTGTTAATTTTAATTGAAATACTACTTGTCTAAGAAAAGTAATACGTTTTCCTAAACTATCTAACAATACAAAATTTCGTTCTGGATATAAAATAGCAAGTGGAATACCCGGTAAACCAGGGCCAGTACCAACATCTATAAAATTCTCACCTTGTAAAACTTCACCTACCATTAAGCTATCCATAATATGCTTCACTAGCATTTCTTGTGGATCCCTTACGGATGTTAAGTTATAAGCTTTATTCCATTTATGTAAAATCTCTACATATTGAATAAGTAAGTCTACTTGTTGTGGCGAAACTTTCAAAGAGGTTTTATCAAGCAAGCTTTTAAGTTTTAAAGTTAATGTCATATTATTTATAATTATGTGTTTTTAGGAGGTTTTACGCTATTTTCTTACTTAGTAAACCATGTTTTTTCAAGTAAACTAATAATAACGAAATAGCTGCTGGAGTAATACCAGAAATTCTTGAAGCTTTACCAATTGTTTCAGGACGTGCATCTTTTAACTTAGCAACAACTTCATTTGAAAGACCTGATATTTGTTGATAATTAAAATCTGCAGGGATCAAAGTATCTTCATTGCGTTTTTTCTTTGCTATTTCGTCAAGTTGTCTATCAATATAACCCGCATATTTTGTTTGAATTTCAATTTGTTCCGATGCCTGTGTATCGGCAATTGCTGGACCTAAACCTTCAATTTTCATTAAATCTTCATAACGCACTTCTGGACGACGAATAAGATCTTCAAGACTTGCTTCTTTACTCAAAGGCGCTTTAAGTAATTCATTGATCTTTCCTATATTACTTTGATCTTTTTGTACCCAAACATCTTTTAATCGTTGACGTTCTTTCTCAATATTTTCCATTTTTTCATTAAAACGCTGCCAGCGAAGATCATCTACTAATCCTACTTCTCTGCCTTTTTCAGTTAAACGAATATCAGCATTATCTTCACGTAATAATAAACGGTATTCTGCGCGAGAAGTAAACATACGGTAAGGTTCTTTTGTTCCTAAAGTAGCTAAATCATCAATTAATACGCCCATATAAGCTTGGTCTCGTCCTAAAGTAAATTCATCACGACCTTTAACACGATTAGCAGCATTAGTTGCAGCAATTAACCCTTGTGCACCAGCTTCTTCATAACCCGTTGTTCCGTTTATTTGTCCAGCAAAATACAAGTTTTCAACAAATTTACTTTCCAATGATTGTTTTAAATCGCGAGGATCAAAATAATCATACTCAATGGCATAGCCAGGCCGTGTAATAAAAGCATTTTCAAACCCTTTTATTGAACGGACTAAATTCATTTGCACATCAAAAGGTAAGCTCGTTGAAATGCCGTTTGGATAAATTTCATGGGTGGTTAACCCTTCTGGCTCAACAAATATTTGATGTGATGTTTTATCCGCAAAACGCATTATTTTATCTTCAATAGAAGGGCAATAACGAGGTCCAACACCTTCAATTACACCTGTATACATAGGGGATCTATCTAAACCATCACGAATATGTTGATGAGTTTGTTCGTTAGTATGAGTGATAAAACAAGATATTTGCTTAGGATGATCATCGGTCGATCCCATGAAGGAGAATACTGGACGCGGTGTATCACCTGGTTGCTCTTCCATTACAGAAAAGTCTAATGATCTTGCATCTAAACGTGGTGGAGTACCTGTTTTCAAACGATCAATTCTAAATGGCATATCTCTCATTTTAGCAGCTAAATTTACACTAGCAGGATCGCCTGCACGGCCACCTTGGTAATTATTCAAGCCTATGTGTATTTGTCCTGCAAGGAAGGTTCCTACCGTTAATACCACGGTTTTTCCTTTAAATTTCAATCCCATTTGAGTAGAAACACCAACCACACGATCCTTTTCAAGGATCAAGTCATCACAAGGTTGTTGAAAAATAGTTAGATTTTCTTGGTTTTCTAAAAATTGACGAACAAAATTTCGGTACAAAGAGCGATCAGCTTGTGCTCTGGTTGCTCTTACCGCTGGACCTTTACTCGCATTTAACGTTCTAAATTGAATAGCACTATGATCAATCGCTGATGCCATTAAACCACCTAAAGCATCAATTTCTTTCACTAAATGTCCTTTGCCAATCCCACCAATGGCTGGGTTGCAAGACATTTGACCTAAAGTATCAATGTTATGGGTTAGCAAAAGAGTTTTGCAACCCATTCGTGCTGATGCAAGCGCAGCCTCAGTGCCAGCATGGCCACCACCAACAACGATTACATCATAAGACTCTTGATACCACATAAATTTTTAACCTTAGAAAAAATTATAATTAAAGAAAATTGCTTTAAGAAAAATTAGGAGACACATTTTAGCTCTTTTTTGCCAATAGGGAAACGATCAAATGAGTAAAAAGATCGTGACCCGATCTCTCTAATATATAAAAAGATCTTTATAAAGATCTTATTATTATTACTTATTAAGGAAGCCTTTTGCTGTGGGTAAGTAACTTTTTATTAGTTATTTTATAAAGTTAAGTGAATGATAACCTTGTGATCAAACATTGATCAAGTCTAAAATAAGCAGTGATCAAAAGGGTTAGTTATACACAGGGATATATTTTATCAATTATGTTCACTGAATAATAATAGGAAATTAATAGCTTATTCATTTAATTATCCACAGATGGTGTTTTTCAATCCCTCTTTTGTTAATAACTTCTGTGTAACATCGTTATAAAAGATCTTTATTTTGAGTTAACCATAACTGAGATAGATCTTCAGGATCTATATCTTTACTCATATCTATTGTTTTAATTACTAATAACTCAGTACAACCTTTTGTTTTTAATAACTTATTTAGTTCAAGTCCCGCTTTACAGAAAGTGTCGTAACTAGAGTCGCCAATAGCAATGATGAGAAATCTAATTGAGGATAGATCTTGTTCACAATTTTTCAGATCTTTAACAAATTTTTGAATGTTGTCAGGAAAGTCGCCAGCGCCATGAGTGGAAGTGCAAACCAACCAAGTGCTATTTTGAGAATGATCTTTAGTCAAAGTCTCTTCAAGGATCGACGAAAAGTTAGGTTTTAGGTGCAAGTTTACTTCATGATCAAGAGCATTTAGTTGCTCTTCGCATGCTTCTGCAACATATTCTGTTCCACCAAGCATACTGCCTACTATTATTTGAAATGAGCTCATATTAAGTTGTCTAAAGGTTAATAATGCGCTTATTGTATTATTATAGTTAGTTTAACTTAACTAATTTTTATCTAGTTGCTATGAATATTGCTCTTATTAAGTGCACAAAGTGAATTAACTTTGTGCATTTTATTTTATTACTCATTAAGTATTTTTATATAAACATAAATAAATCACTTAAATCAAAGGTTTAACTCTTATCTTATTAAACACTTAACTTGGTATCAAAGTTGCGATAACTAAATATATAAATGTGTATTTACACATAATTAGTTTTTATAGTATTAATATCGAGGTAATAAGATGAACTCTTCAAAATTTAATTTATTTTCATTAACAGAAAATATGAAAGTATTGCATTACAGTTGGGTAGCTTTTTTTATTACCTTTTTGGTATGGTTTAACCATGCTCCATTACTCGGATTAATTGCGCAATCGCTTAATTTAAGTAAAGAAGAAATAAAAACATTATTAATATTAAACGTAGCTTTAACTATTCCAGCTCGTATTTTCATTGGTATGGCAACGGATCAATATGGTCCAAGAAAAACATTTAGTTTACTGCTGTTATTATGTTCTATTCCTTGTGGCATGTTTGCTTTAAGTGAAAGTTTTGAAGAACTTGCCTTTGCACGATTCTTATTAGGTTTCATTGGTGCTGGTTTTGTTATTGGAATTCGTTTAGTGAGTGAGTGGTTTCCTGCAAACCAATTAGGTACCGCTGAAGGAATTTATGGTGGTTGGGGTAACTTTGGCTCTGCAGCAGCAGCTATTTTGTTACCTGCCTTAGCACTTTTTATTGGTGGCGATAATGGCTGGCGCTGGGCTGTTGGTGTTACAGGTATCATAAGTTTTATTTATTCATTTATTTTTTATTTTGGTGTACGTGACACACCCCAAGGAGCTACTTACTTTAAACCTAAAAGCTCTAAAGCAATGGAAGTCACTAGTATTGGTGATTTCTTTTTATTGCTAGTCATGAAGGTGCCTTTATTCGGTGCATTAGCTTTATTAAACTGGAAATTATCGCCAGAGGGCGTAAGTTTAATTAGTCAAAATGCAACTGTAATTGTATATTTTGGTTTAGTTACTTGGTTTATTTATGAAGTGTATACCGCATACCAAGTTAATAAAGATATTTTTAAAACGCCTGTAGAGCCTATTCATCAGTATTCTTTTAAACAAGTTGCCGTACTAAATGTTTTATATTTTGCCACTTTTGGTAGTGAGCTAGCGGTTGTTTCTATGCTGCCGTTATTTTTTAGCGAAACTTTTGGTTTAGATCTTATTTATGCTGGTTTATTAGCGTCAAGTTATGCATTTATGAATTTAATGTCTAGACCTTTAGGTGGTTGGATTAGTGATAAATACGGTCGTAAAAAAACATTAATTATTTTAACGACTGGCTTGAGTATAGGTTATGCGGTAATGGCTTCTATAACCGGTGAGTGGCCATTAGTTATTGCCGTTATTGCAGCAATGAGTTGTTCGTTCTTTGTTCAGGCAGGTGAGGGCGCAGTATTTGCTGCCGTACCACTTATTAAGCGTAGATTAACGGGACAAATAGCGGGCATGACAGGAGCATATGGTAATGTTGGTGCGGTTTGTTATTTAACAGTATTATCTTTTGTTAGCTATTCAATATTTTTTTGGGTAATTGCTGCGAGTGCTTTTGTTGGCTTAATGATGTTGTTTTTAATGCAAGAGCCGAAAGGAACTATGGCTGAAATAATGCCAGATGGCAGTGTTGAACTAATTCAGGTGGATTAACAATTGGCTAACTCACAAGCAGTAGAAACATCTAATAAACAACTTCAAGACAGTTTGATAATCTCCTTTGGTGGTTATTCCACTAAAGGAGCAAAAGATGAAAATCAAGATGCCTTTGCTTTGAAAACGAGTGAAGGTCTTGATTTAGAACTCAAAGGACATATTGCTGTTATAGCTGATGGTGTTTCTAGTGCTAATCGTGCTGCTCAAGCCAGCCAAATGAGTGTCTGTCACTTCATAGAAGAATATCTTGCGACGCCTAACAGCTGGTCTGTTAGCAAATCTGCGTCTAAAATCATCGCTGCATTAAACAGCTGGCTTTATTCCAGAACACAAAAGAAGCACCTTAATTAAAGGTGGTGTTGCGTTAACAGCAGTTTTAGCTTTGGCTTCAATTCCTGGTCAAGGAACAACAGAAAAAGCAATTAAAGGAGCTTTAACTGGAGTAGCAATTCAACAAGGTTTTGAAACGATAGCAGATGTTGTAAAACCAAATTTACCTGTTACTACTGACGGAGCAACAAAAGGGCAACAGTTTGTTGCAGCAATGTCTAACGGAATGAATGGAGCAGATTCAGATTATATTTTACCAACGAATGCTTGGGGTGATGATTCTGAAGTTATTCAAATGAACAGTCAAGGAGGTCCATTTTCAGTAAATAATGTAGCTTCAGTTTAGAAGTTTTCAAATCAGATTAATAGTAAAAATAAAGATTAACACCAATAAAACAATAAAATGAAAAATCAAACCCAATTAGAAAAATCGTTAGAT
>MAAC01018025.1_pt1 | contig 15528 bp, 13 predicted proteins | sample 1115981 | NCBI WGS metagenome assembly MAAC01 (sample SAMN04961126, study PRJNA320927) | seawater metagenome | isolation source: sample BD02T64 sea water enriched with oil for 64 days | place: USA:Gulf of Mexico | collected 2013-07-27 | reverse complement strand
AGCAAAAATTTTTAATGCTCCCTTTACCGTTTTATCTAAAGACTTGTTACTTAGTACTGTATGGGACGATGTCACCGTCGGTGAGCAGGTTTTATTTCAAACGATTAGAGAATTAAGAAACTTATTCAGTGGCTTAGATGTAATTAAGACTCACCCAAGAAAAGGGTATGCTTGGGTAATTAATGTCGAAAAAGAAGCACTTAACGACACTAATGAAGCTGCATCCCAGCAAGTTAAAAATTCAGAAATAACAACAAATGTATTTTCTAAAAAAACTAAAACTTTCCCTTGGCAACAATTAGTTATATTTATTATCTTTTGTATAGTTACTCTATTATATTCGATTAAAGATCCCAAAAATGAAGCTACCATTGCGCTTAAAAGTACCCAAGCGCTCACAGATCAAAAAAATACCAGGCAACATATTTCCGGCACAGTAATTATTTTGCCCGTAAAAATTCTCCTTGAGCTCTTCTTCAAGGAGATAATCTTTATAACTGGTAGTTATAAGGTTGCCCGGAATAAATTTTTCTTCAATATCATAGATACCCATTTTCTATATCCTTTTCATACACTTACTCAGAAATATAAAATCCAATGAATTGCAAGCTATGTTATGTGGCCACTGCATAACTTGCATTAGTCACAAGAATTGTTGGATTTGTTATGAATAGATACGTATTGAACCATATTCAAAGCACAGTGAATGAGTGAAATTAGCGTGAAAACTATTTCACACCGCATAATACCTTTAACGAAGCACTCAATGATTGAATAATAATATTTTTTTCAATTCGCTCCAGATCGCTGTAAGAGCATCTCAAAGGGGGCGCTGTTGTAAAAAACACCTAAGCCTGTTTTGTCTCTTATGGGGTTCTTTTATGCAGTATGCCGCTCTAGGGTTTTCTGTATCGTTACGACGATATTGGATAACTTCGCTCAAAGCATCAGGTCCAATAAAAAACCGATCAGAAATTAATCAAAACGCGGTTTGAATCAGCTGGCGAAATAGTTGAAAATCAACTGGATTTTTTAATCACCAAGACCAAGACACCATCATCTCTGTCTTCAGATGATACAAACTCATGCCCCGTTGTTTCACAGAAATTCTTGAAGTCGAGCAAAGCACTTGGATCTGTCGCATGAATTTCCAGCGTATCGCCCATGGATAATGGCTTCATTGCCTTGCGTGCTCGCAATACCGGGATGGGACATTTCAGACCTGTTGCATCCAGTAAATGATCCACCATTTTCTTAAAACCCTTTGCCTTTAAAGGTAAAACCGTAAACGGCTGTTACCAACCATCCCAAGATATACAAGCTTCCCCCAACCGGAATAAAGGGCCCCCCGAGAGAAATATCCGCCAGCGCCTTAACAAAAAGCCCTCCGGTAAAAAGCACCAACCCGAGAGCAAAGCAGCTACAGGCCAAAACGCCAAGCTTTTGAGAACCTTTACCAAGCTGCCCCAAGGCGGTCAGAACAAGAAGTGCCAGAACGTGAACCAATCCATAGGCACTCCCGGTTTGTGCCCATAGAACTCTGATTTCGTCATCGCCCAACCCGTGTGTACTATAGGCACCAATAGCAACAGCCGCTGCCCCCCAAAGACCCGCAAAGCTAATCCATAACTTAGAAAGCCTAGTTCCCATCGTCAGCTTCCTTGTGCTCGGAGTGGATTTCTTGCTCTATGCGGACGAGCGGTATCATCGCAGCAAAAATAAAAAACATAACATACCAACGATTTTGCCAAACTCCATAGCCAAGCAAAGCAATAATAAACGTAGATACCATCATGGCCTGAATGGCCGCATCCGCGGCAAGTTTATTTTTCTTCAAATATCCAAAAAGGTTCCAGATAATCAAAGACACCAAAATAGCTCCGACAGCACCGAGCTCTAACCAGACTTGAAGAGAGAAATTATGAGGATGAAGAGAGATTATGCGCCCACTAACCACTTTCTCATTACCATTGGCTTTAATATGGACGTAATTTTCCATACCTTTGTTAGGATAGTCGCGCGCTGAATCAAACCCCCATCCCTGAACCGGATTATCAATGATCTGATCCCCGACAAACTCCCAAATGAAAAATCTGTGCTTGGCTGAAAAGGGTATCGAGTGAGAGGATTCCGGACCATGTAACGGTGCAGCAACCTTAGCGACGAGAGGCATCACGAGAATTGCAACAATCATCAATAACGGAAGAACTTTGAAACCAGTTTTAGGCAGGCCATAAAAAACGAGGTACCAGACTGTCCCTAATAAAACAGCAAACAACGAGCTTTCACTTGGCGCAAAATACAACAGAGTCAGAGGAATAACAGGGAGTAGCAATCTGCCCCGTAAAGCCAATCTCTGCCCATAAATGGCAAAGAGTGCCCAAGCTGAAATACCCAAAAAAGTTGCCCCCCGATTAAACCGGGAAAGGTTCATCGCCGCATCCAGCGGCTTACCTTTTACAAACTTAGTAATCGGCGCATTAAAGTTTGATTCTATCAGCAACAAGCCTGCACCAAAAACACAGCCAATAAACAGCGCTTTTGCTATCATCTGACGAGTTTCTACAGATTGCGCCTCAACGGAAGATACCAGCAGTAAACCACAAAGGGTTAAGGCTAATAACCGTAAATCCAGCTTTAGGGCGTTAAGCGGATTAATCGTCCAGATCGTTGTAATCGTGATCCAGCCAAAGAAGGCAACCAGTAATCCAAGTTGTAATTTACTAAACTTGGGGAGTTGCCTGTTTTCATAGTAATTGATCGCAGCAGAAAGCACCCCCACCACGGCAACAAGAGGCACCAAGGCGTTTGAACTGAAAACACTGATAGTAGGTACGACGAAAAAAAACAGTCGCAGTAAATGACTATTCATAAAAACAACATTACAAAAGGAACGGGAGTTAACTTGGGAAATATCTATAAACAGCTTTTCCATGGCTGTACAGTGAAGGACGAACTCCTACTAAGAATTCCATCTGGGCTTCATCTGGGGCTTCATAGTGACGCATCTGGCACATTCTTGATTACCCGATGCGTTATAACTTTATAATGAGAAACAACATTGCTCTCTTTGTGTAACCGGGCACATTGACGATCTGCCCATAACAATTAGTAAAAGATCCGATATGTCCTCTTTTGACTCGCACCTATTGACGACGCCAACCACCTTAGCGGAAATGATGTCCTGTCTCCCTCAAGAAGGAGCCGTAGCATTCTCTCTCGTTGATGAGGATGGATGTGCCAAGATGTTACAGGCAACCGAAAGCCTTAAATTCCGCGACGGCACACCTGTGGTCGGCTCTCCTGGCAACGAAGTTCATCAAGATTTCACTATTTGTATGAATTTCGAGGGGAAATCTGCCTTAAATGATTACCAGATTGCCTTTGAGAAACAGCTGAATGCAGCTTTTGAGCTCATGGCTCCTCAACCTTATAAGACTCCCTTTTCATTTAATGATACCGCCGCTCTTCGCTATCACGAAGGATCGACCGGAATTTCTCCACATCGCGATCTGGTCTGTTTTGAAGCTGTAATCGCCATATTAACGCTCTCGGGAGAAGCAGGGTTTTATATTTGCGATGACAGAGACAAAACCAATGCAAAGCGAATGGAAGCCAAAGCAGGCGTAATGATCCTGATGCGGGGCAAAAACTTCGCTGGAATAGAGGAAAGACCATTTCATTTTGTCGAAGGTATTACCAAAGAACGTGTTGGTTTTGGTCTCAGATACAATGTGCGCGAGCCTAGGGTCAGGACCCAATAACATCGCAAGATCATAATCCCCTCTCCCATACCATTAAAGCATGCCAGTTAATAGCTGCTCTCCTTTGCGTCCCCGGCTCTCTTCTGTTACCTATCGGCTCAAAGCTCTTTGATCGGTTTTAGATCCAGGATGAGCAACAGGATACGAATAGATGAAAACGGATCTCTTTGATTTCGAGCTCCCCCGAGAGGTTATTGCCCACCGACCGGAAAATCCACGCGACATGGCCAAACTCCTGTCCGTAGGTAACAGCTTGGACGATCACAGAATGATAGATTTACCAGAGCTAATTCAGCCTGGTGATTTACTGGTCTTCAATGACACAAAGGTTATCCCTGCCCGCCTGAAAGGCAAACGCGGGGAAGCTGGTATTGAGGTAACTCTGCACAAACAAGAACCCCCTGCAGAAAATGGTGGTGCCCGTTGGTGGACTTTTGCAAAGCCCGCGAAAAAGCTGCGGCCGAATGATATCGTTCGATTTGCAGACGGCTTTACAGCACGCGTTGAAAACAAGCTGGATGGCGGAGAAGTTCTCCTCGCTTTTGATCTACCTCCAGAAGAGCTCTATCCCCATTTGGAAAAATACGGGAAAATGCCTCTCCCCCCTTATATCCAAAGGGAAGCTGGTTCTGATCAGCAAGATGCAGAAGATTACCAAACCCGTTTTGCCAAGTATCGAGGAGCCGTTGCCGCTCCGACAGCCAGTCTGCATTACACAGACCGCCTTATGGCAGCCCTTGACAAACGGGGGATTGAACACCTGACACTGACACTGCATGTCGGTGCCGGGACCTTCTTGCCAGTAAAGGTCGATGACCTCAAAGATCATAAGATGCACAGCGAAATCGGTCACATCAGCGAAGAAACCGCTGCACGGATAAACGCCGTCCGCGCCAAAGGTGGCAGGATTATCGCCGTGGGAACAACAGCCCTACGACTGCTGGAAAGTGCTGCGGATAACGACGGCATACTACATCCCTTTGATGACGAAACCGATATATTCATCACGCCTGGCTACAAGTTCAAGATAGTTGACCTTTTATTGACCAACTTCCACTTGCCGCGTTCTACCTTGTTCATGCTTGTATCCGCCTTTGCCGGGCTGGATCGCATGCGCGCCGCATATCAACACGCCATAAATAATGGCTATCGTTTTTATTCCTACGGGGACTGCAGCCTGTTGCAGCGTGAGGATCGTTTATGAGTACTGCTTCTAAATTTGGATATGAGCTTCAAGCCACTGATGGCCTTGCACGTCGCGGCGAAGTAACCACGGCTCACGGCACGTTCCAGACCCCTGCGTTTATGACTGTTGGTACAGCAGGTACTGTAAAAGGCATCACCCCCGATCAACTGAGATCCACGGGTGCCGAAGTCGTTCTTGGTAATACCTACCATCTCATGTTGCGTCCAACCGCAGAACTGGTTGATCGGCATGGCGGTCTGCATAAATTTATGAACTGGCCACATCCGATTTTGACTGATTCCGGGGGCTATCAGGTCATGTCCCTTTCGGGCTTGCGCAAGATCACCGAAGAAGGCGTCAAATTTCAGTCCCATATCGATGGCAGCAAACACAACCTGACGCCAGAACGGTCCATGGAGATCCAGGATCTGTTGGATTCAAACATCACCATGGTACTAGACGAATGTACTCCCTACCCCGCAACCCACGAAGAAGCCGCACATTCCATGCGTCGTTCCATGCGTTGGGCAGAACGATGCCGTAAAGCCTTTCGGGACAGAGATGGCTATGGCCTCTTTGGCATTGTCCAGGGCTCAACTTATGAGGATCTACGTAAAGAGTCTGCCGAAGCCCTTATCGATATCGGCTTCGAAGGTTACGCTGTCGGTGGTCTGGCTGTTGGCGAAGGCCAGGAGATCATGTTCGAGGTTCTCGACCACACCATGCCACACCTGCCGGAAGACAAACCGCGCTATCTCATGGGCGTTGGGAAGCCTTCGGATCTCGTTGGTGCCGTCGCACGTGGTATTGACATGTTTGATTGCGTTCTCCCAACCAGATCAGGTCGTAATGCGCAGGCCTTTACCCGTCGCGGTGCATTAAATATGCGTAACAAGCGCCATGAAGACGATCACCGTCCTGTAGATGATCAATGTAAATGCACCTGCTGTACCCAGTTTAGCCGTGCTTACCTGCGCCATCTTTTCAGAGCAAAAGAAATGCTCGGCCCTGTTCTTTTGACCATACACAACCTTGCCTATTACCAAGAACTAATGGCAGGAATGCGGGACGCCATTGCTGCTGGAACCTTTACCGAATTCCAGGAAGAGTTTTATCACCTGCAAGAAGGCGGTGATATTCCCGCTCTAGAGTAATTTATAAGAATTACCCCATATCGAAGTTGTAACTCGCAAAAGGTAAAGATCTCTGTGGTACAATGGCTTCAGAGATCAGCCTGTTAATATAGAGGAAGGATAGGGATGAGTAAAAAAAGTAAAAAGACTTCGCCCTACCCTGATGATCCCGCAGCCGCAATCCGACAAAAAGCTCTGGAGCTCAAGTTTGACGCGGTAGGCTTTTCTCCCGCTGAAATAAACGAGCAGACAAAAGAAAATCTTCGGACGTTCCTTGCCCGTGGCTACCATGGTGACATGGGGTGGATGGAAAACCGGGTAGAATGGCGCGAAAACCCAACGGCCATGTGGGAAGACGCCAAGAGCATTATTGTTCTCGGTGTTAATTATGGCCCGGCAGAACCCCCTCTCGCCAACCTCGAATTTGATGATCGTGGCAATATTTCGGTATATGCACGCAACAGGGATTATCACGATTTCATCAAAAAGCGCCTCAAGGCTCTTGCCCGGTGGATGGTCGAAAATCTTGATTGCCAGGTGAAAGTTTTTGTCGACACCGCGCCTGTATTGGAAAAAGTCGCTGCCGCTCAATCTGGAATTGGCTGGCAGGGGAAAAATACGCATCTGGTTTCACGCGAACACGGGTCCTGGCTTTTCCTCGGCGAGATCTACACCTCTTTGGACCTAAAACCTGACCGAGAGGAAGAAGATCATTGCGGGTCTTGCAATCGCTGCTTAACCGTTTGTCCAACGGATGCTTTTCCCGCCCCGTACGTTCTTGATGCCAAACGCTGTATTTCATACCTGACCATAGAGTATCACGGCCATATTGCCCCGGAATTTCGCGCCCCCATGGGCAACCGGATATATGGGTGTGACGACTGCATTGCGGTTTGCCCGTGGAATAAATTCGCAGAACCTACTCAGGAACATTTGGTATTTCCCCGCATTGAACTGACAGCCCCGAGATTAGCCGACCTCGCCGAATTGGATGACGAGAGCTTCCGGCAGATTTTCTCAGGCTCACCGATCAAGCGTATCGGTCGGGATCGCTTTATTCGTAATGTGCTGATTGGATTGGGAAACTGTGGTGATAACAAGGTAACCCCACGCATAGAGCCCCTCTTGCAAGACGCTTCCCCTTATGTTCGTGCTATGGCTGTCTGGGCGTTGGGAAGATTGAAAAATTCTGCCGAGTTCAAGGCATTACGAGCAACTTATGCACCAGACGAAACCGATCCGGATGTACTCGAAGAATGGACCGTTCCTCAGCCACCAGATGCTGGTGCTTTAGGGCCTTGTGGGTAACAGACAAAAGAGGCTCTTACGCCCTGAATGACAGGACAGCCATTCCAAAACGAGTCTTCATCTCTCAGCTCAATTCGGCCACCTGCACAGGTTTGTCGCGCAAAAGTCAGAATTTGTTCGGGCATATTCACGTGCTTGCCATAACAAACCCCAAACCCCCAGGGACTGTATTCGGTTTTCCCATAAATCTTTACCCCCGCCGCAACGGCTTCGCTTACCCGTCGGGACGCCTCAACTTTGATTGGCTCATTTGCACAGGCAGAAAGCAACATAACAACCGCGCCGATTACATAACGTAGAAACATATTGTTTACAGTCGGCACATTCAATCTCCTGCTTTTCCATTTACAAGCGACGTATCGCCAGAAACCTTACGACGTTTTTTACCAAGCTGGGTAATAATAATGCCAAAAAGAATAACCGCCAATGCGATAAAAGATTCGGTCTCATATCTCTCTGAAAGAAACAGAAATCCCCAAATCATACCGAAAACAGGGACGAGATAATTGTTCAAGGCTGTAAAATTCGCTCCAGCAGATCCCAACAAATAATAGAGAATTATATAGGCTATGGCCGTTGATACGACCGAGAGGCAAATCAGTGCGCCGATACTCTGGAGTGTGGGATCAAGAACCAATGGTTCCTCGAGAACAAAGGCCATCGGAATTGCCATGACTGACGCACAGAGTAAAATTGCAGAGCCATTAACGATCGGGTCCAGCTTAACCAACCCGGTTTTCCGAGCATAGACAGATGTTGCGCCATAGCAAAAAGAGGCTATCGCAACGGCCAACTGTCCCAGTACGGAATCCCCCAGACCTTTGAGCGCTTCCGGGCCAACCAAAAGGACCACACCAGTAAACCCGACCAACGTGCCCGCAATTTTTGGGAGAGACATTTTTTCATCATCCGTCCAAAAATGGGCAACAATCAAAGCCGTAAGCGGTACCACTGACATCAGAATTGCGGCTAAGCCAGATTCTATATGAAGCTCGCCCCAGGAAATGAGAACAAACGGAACGATGTTTCCTGTAACAGCAATAATTATGTACCTACGCCAGGTTTGGATATCTGTTGGAAATCTTTTCCCCAGCGCCAACATTAATGCCGAGAGCGCAAGAAATGCGAAGAACAATCGAAAGGCAGTAAGCGTTACTGGAGTAACCGTTTCCAGTGTTATCTTTATCAGAAAAAAGGAACTTCCCCATATGGCACCTAATAATACGAGCAGGGCATATTGGTGGAATCTAGGTTTATCAGCAAGCATTTGGTTCAGAGTTCCACATCCATGGTTTCACACCCAAGGTTCTACACCCAAGGTTTCAATGGGGGGTCATTGAATTTTCGCCCCCAATGTTCCAAGAAACCAGCACAAACGCAAATAGCTTGTTAGAATTTATCCAAAGGAAAAGAATATCATTCAGCGTTTAAAGTCTCGGCACTTAAAGCCTGAATGTTTAAAATCCGGTAAAACCTTCACTTAGGCATCGAACATCGAGTTGTCACGAGCCAAATTACCTTAGGAAGGAAGATCTGCTTTCGCTTTATTACTGATAACTTTAAGCTTCTCCACATGGGATGAGAGAGATTGGACAATTCCTCCTATTTGGGTCGTTGCTTGGCTGGTTTGTCCAGCTAACTGCTTAACTTCTCCAGCTACAACTGCAAATCCTTTACCTGCGTCACCTGCTCGGGCCGCCTCAATTGTCGCATTAAGTGCCAGAAGATTTGTTTGACGCGCAATAGCATCAATCTGCTGTGCAACATTGCCTACGTTCTCAATTTCAATACTGAGTTGAGCAATTTCACCAAAAATTTGCTCAATACTCTGCTCTAAAGCACCCTGATTAGGATTCATTTAACTCTTGCTCCCGTTAGATCGAACACCACTGATATCAACTTGCCATTAACGTGAGATTAACCGCGAGGAAAAATTTGGCATTTTAGCTATCTTTTTCGTAAAATCACCAAGCCAATACAGAAACCCAATAATGCTCCGGATAATGCTCCCGGTAATGCTCTGGACACAAAATAAAAACCGAAGCCAGAGAAGCCGGGTCGCAAATAGCCGTTATACGCGAATTAAGGACTGTTGAGAAAAAACTCGTAAGAAGGGATTAAATAAAATTAACTTCATTCTGAAGGTTGAAACACACCCCCTTTACAATCTATTGTCCTAAATATCAGAAAGCCCTTCTATTCATTTTTGCTTAAGGGGATAGTGCTACCTTTATAGTGGCCTTTTCTAAAAGAAAAACGAGCGAGAAAAATGCAACGGTCAAGGCAAGTTATCGATAGGGTGTGGAGCGCCGGTTGAATTTAAAAATACGCAACTCCATTTGTGGGAAGCTGCTGTCTATATACATACCGCTGATCAGCATCAGCTTGCTGCTTCTCTTTACCGTTCTGGAAAGCCGGAATATTCACAAGCTGAATTCCGAGCTTGGAACGCGTTTAGACAAAATGGTCGATATTCAGGGGACAGCTCTTTCAACGCCTGTCTGGAATTACGACCTGGACTCTATACAGGCCATTTTGCTTGCCCTGTCCAGAAACCCCGAATTTCATTCAGCCCAGGTTTACGATACCGATGGCTTGATACTTGCGGAACTGACAAGTGAAAATGCGTTGACAATAGAAGCCGCTCTTTCACGTGAAACTGCCATTAAGCATAATTCATTTGATCGACTGGAAACCATTGGTACCGTCAAGGTACTTTTCCACGATGCCTTGATTTCAGCAGAGATCCGGGAACGATTGATATTTGACGGCCTGGTTATGGTCGTTACCATACTGGTACTTTCAGCACTCACCTTTTTAGGCGCAAATTCTTATATCGGGGTTCCCCTTAAATTATTACTTGAATCCATTCAAACCGAAAAGCAACACAAGAACCGTGTCGCGGTTGACTGGAAATCAAATGACGAGCTCGGCGCCGTAGTTACCGCTTACAATGATCTTCTCCAAAAACAATCGGCTTACGAAGCTGCTGTAAAAGCCAGCGAGCTCCGAGCCAAGCGCTCAGAAGCGCAACTTACCCAAGCGATCGAAACCATGTCAGAGGGCTTTGCTCTCTACGACCAGGAAGACAAGCTTGTTCTTTGTAATAGTAACTACCGGAATATATCGGCAAAGCGCGCCCGCATTATTACGCTTGGCTCCCGCTTTGAAGACCTTATGCGCGAACTCGTTTATGCTGGTGATTTTGTTGGCACAGAAGGACGTGAAGAAGAATTCATCAGAGAAACCTGCGTTAGTCACGAATCTCTTCAAGAACGGATGATCCTTCATCTCAGTAATGGTACCTGGTTACAATTTAACCACAGACGAACTCCCGCGAAAGAAATTGTTGTTCTTGCAACCGATATTACACCGCTCATGAATCAAGAGCGTGAAATTCGTCGTGCAAAAGAAGTTGCAGATCAGGCCAACACAGCAAAATCACAGTTCCTGGCCAATATGAGCCATGAACTTCGAACACCCCTGAATGCTATTCTTGGTTTTTCAGAAATCATGAAGAGCGAACTTATGGGCCCGTTGGGTTCAACCCATTACAAATCCTATTGTCATGATATTCACTCTTCGGGAACACATCTTCTCGATTTGATCAATGATATCCTCGACCTGTCCAAGATCGAAGCGGGGGCTTTTGAACTTCAGGATGAATCGGTTGATTTGGCACAGACGGCACGTGCCGCGCATAAACTGGTTGTTGGCCAAAGCACATCGGAATTTGTCCCGGTCACCTTGGACATCCCGGCTGATTTACCCTACGTGAAAGCAGACTTACGGGCTGTGAAGCAGATACTGTTAAATCTCTTGTCTAACGCCGTAAAGTTCACACCTCAAGGTGGTGAGGTTGTTCTATCAGCTGTAGAAAATCAAGATGACAGTCTCTCCGTTCAAGTTAGGGATACCGGTATTGGTATTCCCCAGCACGAACTTGAACGCATCCTAGAGCCTTTTATTCGCGCTGATACACCCATGACCAGAGCCTTCGAAGGTACCGGGCTTGGCCTTCCCCTGGTGAAATCCCTTATGGAACAGCATGACGGGACTTTGAGCCTCGACAGTAAGATCAACAACGGAACAACGGCGACGATTACCTTCCCGGCGATCCGCGTCCTCAAAAGGGACCCGGCAGACACCACACCGTTTGATCAAACGGTCATCAGTAATACCAACGCCCCCTAATATAACCTCTAGAAGAAGTACCAGATTAGTAAAATTTACTTTATCCAAAACAAACGGTCCGCAACGCATGTTACGGACCGTTTGTTTTTTAATAAAACCCAAACCATCAAGCGCTATGGTGATACTCGCTCATAGCATCCAACAGCCAGTCGACAAGGTATTCAGCAAAAGAAGGCCGCACGAACATCCGGAAAGTCGGTTGATCGTTGAGCATTTGTAAAAGCACAGGAGCTTTTCCAACCCGGGTTTGAACTGCCTGTCCAACAGAAAAGGACTGTGGATCCATATCCAGACGACAGCTTTTCTTCATGACGTTACGAGCTTGAGCACCTGTAAGATCCAAAGCAGTGCGGTTACCAGATACGTCGATTACAGCAACATGCAAGCCATCCAAAACCTCGCGAAGTTTCGCAACCAGATCGCCCTGAGCATCAACCGGGCCAACAATTTGCCATTCATCCGGGCTAAGCCAGAAAATAGTGATATCGCCTTTAGATATATAGGTGTTCGGTTCTGTGGGAACCTTTACACCCGTTACCTTCTTCACAGCAGCAACAAACTTCTTATCCTCAGCAGTCCCCCGGATATTGATCTGCGCCAAAAAGGGGATTTCAGACAAGCGAACACCATTGTCACCACTGACAGAACCATTGATCATGGCCTGCTCTTTATGTCCAATAATGCTGTTACGGAAGTTATCAACCATCACGACGTTCTCCCTTGGGATCATAGAAGACCGGGCTGACGATTTTAACTTTCGTCACCTTGCCGCGATCATGAGCATAAATCCACTGCCCCATACGATTGTGTCCACCTTTCACCAAAGCCATCGCAATGGAATGATCCAGGTTCGGGCTCCAGTATGAAGATGTCACATGGCCAACCATAGGCGCTGGTGTTGGGTTCACGCGTTCATAAGTAAGCTGAGCCCCTTCTGTCAGAACTTCCTTCGGATTTTCTGTCAGCAGACCAACTAATTGTTTGCGATCGGTTCTGGCTGTATCTGCGCGGATAAAGGAACGGCGACCGACAAAGTCCCCTTTCTTTTTCGCGACGATCCAATCCATGCCAAGATCTTGTGGCGTTTGTGTGCCATCCGTTTCCTGCCCAACAATCACAAAGCCTTTTTCAGCACGAAGAACGTGCATGGTTTCTGTGCCGTATGGCGTAATGTCATACTTCTCGCCCAGTTCCATACATTTCTTCCAGAGATGAAGACCGTGCCAGTTGCGCACGTTAATCTCGTATGAAAGATCACCTGTGAATGAAATCCGGAAGACACGCGCATCAACACCCGCAACTTCACCGTCTCTCCAGGCCATGAACGGGAAAGCCTCATTGGAGAAATCCATGTCAGGAGCAAGCTCTTCGAGCAAAGCACGCGCTTTTGGACCACCAATAGAAAGCGTCGACCATTCTTCAGTAACTGAAGTACAATAGACTTCGAGATCAGGCCATTCCGTCTGTAGATATTCCTCGAGCCAATCGAGAACACCCGCAGCGCCACCGGTTGTGGTGGTCATGTGGAAGTGATTTTCGCCAAGACGAGAAGTCACACCATCATCAAAGACCATACCATCTTCTTTGAGCATGAAACCATAACGGCACATTCCCACAGGAAGTTTGAGCCAAGCATTGGTATAGATCAGGTTGAGAAACTTTGCAGCGTCCTTGCCCTGAATATCAATTTTACCCAGTGTCGATGCATCCAGAATACCTACGCCCTCACGCAAAGCAGCCGTTTCGCGTGTTACAGCCGCATGCATGTCTTCCCCGGTTTTAGGATAGTACCAAGCACGTTGCCACTGGCCGACAGCTTCGAATTCTGCACCATTTTCAAGGTGCCAGCTATACATTGAAGTCCGACGAACCGGGTCCGCAAGATCACCGTTAATTCCACGACCAGCCAAGGCCCCAAAGTTAACCGGGGTGTATGGCGGACGGAAAGTCGTTGTCCCGACCTTTGGAATGGCTTTTTCCAACTGGGATGACAAAATAGCCAAACCGTTTACGTTGGATAACTTACCCTGATCGGTTGCCATACCTGTTGTGGTATAGCGTTTCATATGCTCGACAGAGTGCATACCTTCACGCGCAGCCAGCATGATATCAGCCGCCGTTACATCGTGTTGGAAATCCACAAAGTGTTTGCGTTTACCCTGCCCAACCGGATGGTCTGTTGGAACAACCCAATAGGCTTTGATCGGTTTTTCTTCAACAACCAAAGCTTTTGGAGATGCCGGAACTTTTCCTTTGCCAAAGCCTGTATCTTTTGCTGCGGCAGCACCTGCCGATGCACCTTCGTCCAACGCAGACTGCAAGTCGAATGAACCTTTACAAGCGCCGACTGTACGTTCGTTCTGCGAAGAAACATTCGGAACAAAGCAAACTTTCTCTTCGTCAAAGCGGAGTTTACCGATTGACTGAGAGAAAAGATGAACCGCAGGGCTCCACCCTCCTGAACTGAGGATCGTGTCACAATCAATCTTGCGTTTTGTACCGGTTACTTTAGCGCCATCGGAAGAAACGGTTGCGATCTCAACGCCCTTGACCCGTTTGCGCCCCAATGTGGCAACAATCCCGGAACCAGTAATGACCTCGATACCTTTTTTACGAGCTGTATTTGGCAGGTCACCATCCACAACTTCGCGCAGGTCGACAACGGTTGGGATATCCATCCCAGCATCGACCAAGTCAATGGCAACCGCGTAAGCACTATCATTGTTTGTGAAAACAACACCCCGGCGACCTGGTAATGCACCATAACGGTTGGCATAGGTTTGCCCCGCACCAGCAAGCATGATGCCTGGGCGATCATTATCAGCAAAGACAAGTGGACGCTCGTGAGAACCCGTTGCCAAAACCACCTGTTTGGAGCGGAAATGCCAGATACGGTGACGAGCGAGCTCAGGCTTGGCACCAGGTCCAAAGTGATCTGTGCGTCGTTCATGGACCGTAATGTAGTTGTGATCGTAATAACCAAAGGCATTGGTACGCTTTAACAGGCGCACATTATCCATGGATTCCAGCTCAGCAACCGTTGCATCGATCCATTCCCGGGCAGGCTTACCATCGATGATTTCTTTTGTGTTCAAAAGAGTGCCACCGAACTCGGCCTGCTCATCACAAAGAACCACACGTGCTCCGGTACGCCCCGCTGCGAGCGCAGCACTGAGACCGGCTGGTCCGGAACCGACAACCATAACTTCACAGAACTCGTTCATGTGATCATAGGTATCAGGATCTTTTTCGCGAGGAAGCACACCAAGACCCGCCATGCGACGAATAGCAGGCTCCCAAACTGTCATCCACAAGGATGAGGGCTTCATGAAGGTTTTGTAATAGAAACCAGCAACGAATATACGCCCTGCAATAGCGTTAACCGCAGCGATATCAAAGTTAACGGATGGCCAGCAGTTTACAGATTTCGCACTGAGGCCTTCGTAGAGTTCAACCTGTGTCGCACGCAGATTTGGCTCACTACGTGGTCCGGTTTCCAACTGAATGATCGCATTTGGCTCTTCAGAACCAGCCGTTAGAATACCGCGCGGACGGTGGGTTTTAAAACTACGGGCAACAAGATGCACACCGTTGGCAACCAGTGCAGAGGCAAGAGTATCGCCCTGTACACCTTTGTAGCTCTTGCCATTAAAGGTAAAGTTAATCGCCTTGGAACGGTCAACCCGGCTTCCCTGTGTGGTACGGAATTGCTCGGTCATCACACGTCCTCTTTCTTATCAGCAGAGGTCTTTTTAGAAGATGTCTTCTTTGCCGGGGCTGGCTTGGAAGCAGAGGCTTCGGGCAGATCCGGTTTTTCACCTGTTTTGTAAACAGAGACGATTTCATTGGTTACGGTGTTACGCGCAACATTAAACCAGCGGCGGCATCCGTCGGAATGGACCCAACGTTCCCGGTGAACACCCTTGGTGTTGGTCCGCATAAA
>MAAC01018868.1_pt1 | contig 15529 bp, 13 predicted proteins | sample 1115981 | NCBI WGS metagenome assembly MAAC01 (sample SAMN04961126, study PRJNA320927) | seawater metagenome | isolation source: sample BD02T64 sea water enriched with oil for 64 days | place: USA:Gulf of Mexico | collected 2013-07-27 | reverse complement strand
ATCTCCTCGGCCTGGAAAACGGGGCCGATGACGCTACGAAAGCCATCGTCCCTGGTCAGCACCTGGGCCTTGTCCCCGAGGGCGATAATCCTCTCGGCAATAATTTGTTCAAAAACTCGGGTCGAAGCGCCGAGCTGTTCCTCGACTTGCTTGCCGACATTGGTGGTGACGGTATTGTAAAAAGCCAACAACAGCGCCCCTTGTACCGTCAAAAACAGGGCCAGAAAGACCAGGGTTAACTTGCTTTGAAAGCGCATTGGCTTCACCCCTAGTACCCGGCCGATGCTGGCGATTTTTGCTGACGCCGACTTGAGCGCATCTCAATGCGGGCGGCGACAGCGGCGCTATCGGCAAGTACGCTGAGGCTTTGCATATAACTTTGGCGGCGCTTTTTTTGATCGGGGTGCCAGATGGTCATCTCGTAGTCCCCCGGCCTAACGTCGCGAATCAGGGCCATGCCCTGGGCGTCGCTAACAACATGATAGGGCTCATCGCTCACATAAATATAGGCCAGCATATTATCGTGAATATTACAGCCAAGGGCGACAATGCCCGCCCTATCGAATAGCACCGTTTTCGATTCGTCCATGCCATAGAGACGCAGTTCAATGCGTTTGGCCTTGGAATAGGAATAGACCTGATGGCGAAATTCATCAAGATTGGGGAAACTCACGGTGCTCGCCGTGCCCACCGCCAGCACAAAGGGTCTAAACATCGCCCCTTGCTGCTTCATCAACAAGGCCTGGGGCTCCAGGGTCGACCAATCATCATCAAAGAGAGGATGTAAAACCACCACCGCATTCTCGACAAGCTCCCCCTGGTCATCAATTACGCTGACGCTTAAATCTCCAGCCCACAGGGGTGTGGCGCTGCCCCAAAGCACAAGTAATAAAATAAATTGTAAGCGGCCAAAGCCGGTATTTGTTGCAATCACTCCTCAACCCTTCTTCTTTTGTCTTATGCCCGTGATGGGCAATGTTGCCGATCTAAACCTTCCTCACCAGGAATTGAGCAGGAATTGAGCACAACCATCGCAATGGATGAACTGTTAACCCCCCAAGGCCAGGCCTCAAGACATTATTTTATGAGTAAGCCCAGCGTGTTTCCGAGAGGCAAGTACCGGCGTCTATGACAAACAGCATGCAAATACGTTCCTGGCGATCTCTATCGGCAATTGCCGCCCCATCGACAACAGAGCTAGCCCCGCCCTCTTCACGAGGTGTGCTGCCACAGGACGAGATAGCTAAGCCTTGCTAACGAGATTGTAGTGTAGCCTCTACATCACTCCATGCCGGCACATGGGCAGCAATACAATGTCCAATAAAAGACCATGAGCCCCAGGGGTTCGCACCAATACGACTAGACGAGATCGATGGTTTTGAGCACATCAAAGGCCGGTTTTTCATTGGGGTGCTTGGCTGTTAGCAAATCTGGCCAGTAAACCTAGCCAGGACAGCCGTCTGAAAGGCATCGACAAGACCCCATAAACTGGATCTTGCCAACGCGGCCCAGCGGATGTTTTGTCAGTCACAAGAAACTCACCAAAACTCAGTAACATAAGCGCAAGCCTTAAACCTGACAGACTCTGCCTAGAAGACTGAAGGCCAATAGAGAGCGAAGAAAAAACTCACCACTGTACAAACCCAGCACTTAGTCCTTAAGGCCTGCCTGATCTTCCTTCTCCAATCTCGCCCAGTCAAACTGCGCCGGCTTTTTAGTGAGAAAACGATCAATTGCATCGCGGTGATAGTCGGTATCGAAACACACGGCCTGGCCATAGGCTTCCAGTTCGGAAATAGTGCGGTGGTCGCTGTGAAAGGACTGATTAAGAATGTTTTTGGTAATGCCGATGGAGGTCGTAGAGGCATGGCGAAAACGGCTGGCAAAGTTAAAGGCGTGGTCGAACAAGCTGTCCTCGTCGACGACATCTGTTACCAGCCCCAAAGCCTGCATTTCATCGGGCTTGAGTATTTTTCCGGTGTAAAGTAATTCCCGGGCTTTTTGCAGCCCCACCAGGCGGGGTAAAAGGAAAAGGCAGCCCATATCGGGAATTAAACCGGTGCGCACAAATATCCCAGAGCAACGCGCCCGAGGTGTGCAAAAAATAAAATCACAGGCCAGCATGATGCTGAAGCCCGCGCCCATGGCGGCACCATCGACGGCGGCAATCACTGGCACTTCGAGATTAAGGAATTCATCAAGCCAGATATGGGAGCGGCGCACTCGCTCGCGCCGGGCGGTTGGCTCCGGTGCCATTTCCTGAAAGGATTTGATATCACCACCGGCACAAAAATTACCACCACTACCGGTTACCACCAAGGCCTTGATATTCATTTTTTCACGGATCTCAAGCATGACCTGGGTGATACCGAGGCGCACATCCGTGGTTAAGGCATTGCGGGCCTCGGGTCGGTTGAAGGTGAGGATGCCAATTTCGTCTTTTACTTCATAGCTAATATCGTTATTTGGATAACTCATAATTCCACCATTTTATTTATTTTTAAGGCCTTCTCGGCAGATCATGGTATTAGCCGCAAGCAAACGGGCTACTCGTTGACGAGGAAATGATGGGCAGTAAGAAAAAAATAATCACCCTCTGGCCTCGTGTCTTGCATTTATTGGCAAGACGGCGGCTCGCTATGGCTCAGCCAAAACCTTCAACATGCCCGCCAATGCCTCATATCACGATCGGCACTGGGGGCAGAGTGGAGCTTTTAGTTACCACCCTGGTGCATCGTGAAGAGCTGAAGGAGGTACTAGCGCTATCAGCTGTTTATTTATAATTATCGGTGCCCGGTAAAACTGGCACCAAAAGCTGTCGGCCGATGAGCCCCAAAATGGCCGGGGCGCATCAGCGCTGCGTAATCAACTATTGCCGAGCTGGGCCTCACGAAAATCAAGCATGCGCTGCAGGGGCAGCATGGCTTTGTGACCCAGGGCGGCATCGACGTGCATTTCATTGCTACCCTGTTCGAGACTTTCGGCCAGGTTTTTCAGTTGATTCATCGCCATCCAGGGACAATTGGCACAGCTGCGGCAGGTCGCACCGTTACCCGCCGTGGGCGCAATAATCAATTCCTTATCGGGGGCCGACTGCTGCATTTTGTAAAAAATGCCGGCATCGGTGGCGACGATCATTTGCTTATTGGGCAGGGTTCGCGCGGCCTCAATCAGCTGCGAGGTGGAACCCACGGCATCGGCCATGGCGATCACCGGTTCGGGGGACTCGGGGTGGACTAAAATTGCCGCATCGGGATACACCTGCTTCAAATCGAGCAGGCCCCTGACCTTAAATTCTTCGTGGACGATACAGCTGCCATCCCAGAGCAAGACATCGGCCCCGGTCTCCTTCTGCACATAACGACCCAGGTGCTGGTCGGGAGCCCAGAGAATCTTCTGGCCCTCACTGTCGAGGTGCTCAACCACATCCAGGGCGATACTGGAGGTCACCACCCAGTCGGCCCGCGCCTTGACCGCCGCCGAGGTATTGGCGTAGACCACCACGGTGCGGTCGGGATGCTGATCGCAAAAGGCATTGAACTCGTCGATCGGGCAGCCGATGTCGAGGGAACAGGTCGCCTCCAACGTCGGCATCAAGATGGTTTTTTCCGGGGTGAGGATTTTTGCCGTCTCCCCCATAAACTTAACCCCGGCAACTATTAAAGTTGAGGCGGGGTGGCGCTTGCCAAAACGCGCCATTTCCAGAGAATCGGAGACAATGCCCCCTGTTTCTTCGGCCAGGGCCTGAATACACGGGTCGGTGTAATAGTGGGCGACGATCGCAGCATCGCGCTCCACCAGCAGCGCTTTAATTTTTTCGCGGTAAAACTCCTGCTCTGCCGCCGATTCCTCGGGCTCAAGCTGGACGCGGTCGAGGTGGCGCTCAACCAATTCGCGAAAGTGGGGATTCTCGGCAACAGTAATACGTGGGGAGGCATTCATCATTAAAACGGGCCGCTAGGGCTCAATAATTAAAACGAGCGAATTCTAGCACAGACCATGGGGCCTGAGACCCCAGTCACAAAAGCACGGGGTGAGCCCCCTCAGTTTTGTCGATAAACGGCCTATGGCCTGGGCCTATAAAGTTGTGGAGCTAAATGCCGGGGTCATAGGGTCGTCTCCGCAAGGAGCCGTCTCCTCTCTAGGCCATATGGCTTAAAAACTTGCCGTCGCTATGACGATGTCCGCCAGGCCGATGCCGAACTCTACGGCAAGCTCCAGGTTTTCCAGATTGAGTCTTGTTTCTCCAATGACAATATCTGGCGGCAAATCAAGTATGCCCTCAATAGCCTAGATCAGCTTGAGCAACTCGCCCGCCTCTATTCGGGGAAGGGTCACATGCTGTGTAGCGCATGCAAAATTGAAGGCGAAGTAAGTTGCGCCATTGTCCTCGGCGACAAGACTCCAGCTATTAATATCCGAGATCGGCAAGGTGTACTCAGGGCGTAACAAGCCAGTCTTGATGGATAGAACGCCGCGCCCATTACTGACTTCCCTATCGACTCCGCTAACAACAGCCCATCAACCTGCAGTATGCACAGACTTAATGGGCTGCTTGTCGGGGCCTTATACCTTGGCCAAAACCGTCTCGGCAAACTCGTTGAGACCGCGCTTGATACCCTCGGCATCGTAGGCCGGTGGATTGATCATCAAGCGCGAGGCACCAATATCCTCATACTGGCGCACCCGACCCGGGTCGAGGGCCCCGGCCGCTGTGGTCAGCTCGATTTCCGCCGGGTCGCGACCAATCTTTACACACTCGTCACGCATCGCATCGAGTAGGGCCGGCAGGGTTTTCAGACTACCAGAGGCTGGGTAAAAGCCATCGCCGACGCGGGCAGCACGGCGTGCGGCACCTTCGACATTGCCGCCGACAATGATCGGCACACCGGGCTTTTGCACCGGTTTGGGATTGGAGTGCAGGGGTTCCCAGTTGAAGTGCTCACCGTGAAAGGCCTCGGGCTCATCGCGCCACAGGGAGCGAATGGCCTGTACGGATTCTTCCGTGCGCGCGGCGCGATTTTTAAAGGACACGCCGACCACTTCCATCTCCTCCTTGAGCCAGCCAATACCTATGCCCATCATCGCCCTACCGCGCGACAAGACGTCGAGAGAGGCCCACTCTTTGGCCACATAAATGGGGTTGCGCTGGGGCAAAATCATAATGCCCGTCGCCAGGCGGATATTCTTGGTCATGCCCGCCGCATACGACAGCGCGACAATGGGATCGGGAATCGCCGACTTTTCTCCACCGGGGAAGCGACCATCCTTGTTATAAGGGTATTTCGACTGAAAACCGGCGGGCAGAACGACATGCTCCACCGCCCAGATGGATTCCATACCGATCTCTTCGGCGGTAGTGACCAAGGTTTCAAATAAATCGGGGTCGGCCAGGGGGCCGGCTGTGGCAAAGGCAAGTCCAAATTTCACGGGTGTTCTCCTCAACGGGGTTAATTATTATCCATTAAACAACAGCATTAGAGGTTAGCAGGCTTGTTATAATCACTCCAGCCAATAAAGGCTGTGTGGCCAGTGCCACCCTTGCCCTCCCCCTTCAGCGACAGGTTACATATGCGAATTAATTGGTACCCCGGCCACATGCACAAGGCCGGTAAAGAACTGAAACAACTACTACCCAAAATTGATTTGGTGATTGAAGTTGTCGATGCACGCATTCCCTTTAGCAGCCAGAACCCGATGTTGGAAAACTTAAGGGGCGTGAAACCCTGCATCAAAATTCTCAACAAGAGCGACCTCGCAGACCCCGCCACTACCGCGCTGTGGCAGGCTTATTTGGAACAGGACTCGGCAATAAAAACCCTTGCCCTGGATACCGATAAAAGCGACAAGAGCCCCCTGCTGCTCGACCTGTGTCGTGAACTGGTGCCGGACAAAAGCGATAGCGTTCACCCCATTAACTGCCTGATTATGGGCATTCCCAACGTCGGCAAGTCCACCCTCATTAATTGCCTCGCCGGTCGCATGATTGCCAAGACCGGCAACGAACCCGCTGTGACCAAGTCCCAGCAACGCATTAACCTGCGCAATGGCGTGGTGTTATTTGACACCCCGGGCATGCTGTGGCCAAAAATTGAACATATTGACAGCGGCTATCGTCTCGCCATTACCGGTGCGATCAAAGACACCGCGCTGGAATATACCGACATTGCCTTTTACGCCGCCAAGTTCTTGCTCGACAACTACGCCGAATTTCTCCTCGAGCGCTATCAATTGCCAACCCTGCCCGAGAGTGAACTTGAGTTACTGGAAACCCTCGGCCGTCAACGGGGCTGCCTGCGCACCGGTGGGCACGTCGATTTAGAGCAAATTTCAACGCGCCTCATCCACGAGTTTCGCAGCGCCACAATTGGCCGCATCAGTCTCGAAACACCCGCCATGGTCGAACAGGAGCTGAGGGAACTACTCGAGAAGCAGCGTCGCGAAAATGAAAAGAAAGCCCAGCGTAAAAACCAGCGCGAAAAAAACAAGCTGGCGGAACGGGGTAAACCGGCGCGCCAGGATAAAGTAAAGAGGTAGTGCATGGCCCATCTATTGATGGCGAGGCTAGAAAACCTTGCCATCTCCAGTAAGGTTTTTCCTGACTCGATAGCGACACGCCAGCAAGTACCTGCGCCCAACAATAGCCGTGGTCATGTTCAGCCACCTCAAACAGTTGTGAGTTTTTTGCTGTGAGGCGAAGGCGCTAACACCACTAATTTTCAATATTGTCATCCTTCCCACTGGCAAGCTGCGAGTTTTTTTGGACTATTGCGTCAAATACATCCAGCCAAAACCCCAGGTCAGTAAAACACCCAGAGGATTTAACTCGCCAGTATCGATCCTGGAATCAGGCTGCTAGCACGGCAATAAATAGCAAGGAGATGGAGAGAAATACGGAATGTGAGGCGCAAGGAAGGCCTTAATAATACCTTAAGAGCTCTTATTCTCCCTGCGGGCAATGGTGGCCCAGGTCGCATCCGAATTGCTCGAAGCGGATTCAGGGCTAAATTGACCGGCGCCCATAAACAAAAAAGCCCCCTTGCGGGGGCTTAGAAATTATGGCGGTGAGGGAGGGATTCGAACCCTCGAAGCCTTACGACTTACACACTTTCCAGGCGTGCTCCTTCGGCCACTCGGACACCTCACCGTAATGCATTCCACTGACTATTCAGACTTTAAAACAAGCTATCCCGTGCCTGTGGAAGCGGCCGCAACTCTACACAAATAAGACTTAAAAGGCAATCTTGTTTCGCGCCAAAGCCACTATTAATACGGTTTTAATAAGTCTAGTGCCAAAGCGGGCATAAACTCGAGTTAGCAACCCCGCGTCACAACGGGCTCGTCGTCGTCCATAGCCTCAACGAGATACTCCAGCTCCTGAGCAACATCAGTAATACTGCGGTATTTCAAGTAGCGCTCAACGACCGCCTGGATGACGGCGCGACCCATGACATCGCCATCCATCTCAGCTCTAGCCTCGGCCTCTTGCCAGGCCTTTGCTACCATTTCACTGGCGTAAATGGACTCTCCGGACATACTGCACTCCACTATTAATCACTTTTCGGCCCTCATTATACCCAGGGGCGATGCCCAGTTATTGATACGCGTCAATACGGCTATCTTAGGCGTGAGACAGATCACAGCGCATGATCCAGGCGTCTTCGCGGCCATTTTCACCGTGGTAATAGGCCTTGCGCTCACCGACATGACGAAAGCCCCTGCCCTCGTACAGGGCAATAGCGGGGAAGTTACTGACCCTAACTTCAAGAAATAAACTCAGTGCAGTGGCCGCTATCTCCGCCAGGCAATAATCCAGTAGGCTGGCACCCAGACCCTCGCCTTGAAAGCTGGTTTTGACGGCAATATTTAACAGCTCGGCTTCATCGAGCACCTGATTAAAAATCAAGAAGCCCACCAACCGATTGCCCTTGCACAGTACAAAGCTCCGATGGTTGCGCAGACTTTCGGCAAACTGCTTACTGCTCCAGGGGAAGGGGGAAACTTCAGTTTCGATTTTGAACAAGCCTGGAATATCATCGACTGTTGCGGGACGCAGCGTAAAACCCTTTCTAATGTTCTCTACCTTGCACTCTGCCATAGGCCCTATCAGGCACCACGCAGATGGCGAACTGCCTGCCAAACCTCACGCTTGCAGAGGGGCTCTGCCAGCATGGCCTGCAGTGAGAGGGTGAAAACAATCTCTGCGGCATCAGCATCGGGCACAGGAGCGACATCGGCCTTGTCTAATAGACGACTAGACTCCTCACCCATGACCAGCAAGAAGCGGTAGGGGCGCACCTGCTGTCGGCCCAGCAGAAACATACTCAATTGGGTTTTCGCTCCAGCCAGGCTGCTATCGGCACCGGGCTTGAGGGGCCACTCGATAAGCTCGGCGGCTGGTAGGGCCTTTGGTAAATGGCCAATGGCACGCAAAATATTGGCGAGCAGCTCGAAATGAACCCTACCGGCCCGCTCACCATGTTTAAAGTCATTGATCACCAGGAGATCATCACTGACCTGCCAGCAGGCCAGAGAAAAACTGATATCTTCCGGTACTTCGAGGGGCTCTTCTATCGTCGGCTGTTCACCCTGGTCAGTATTCTCGGGCGACGTTTGCAGAGGCTCTTTGACGGGCCTCGAGGCTATAGCCTCTTGAACCTCCGCGACAAGTGTCGCCACCGGCTTTGTCGGGGGCTTCTCGCCCGTCAAGGTTTCACGTATATCCGCCAGGGAGCTCATTATTCCACCCTGGCTAGCGTGTCCACCGGCAGGGCTTCCACTGGCAGGACTAGCGGGGATGTCGCCCTGGGGCAGCGAAGCACTGCTAGCGACCGGTCGGGCCGCTGCCGTAAACACGGCTTCACCGGGCAGGCGCTGTCGATACTGATTAATGCCCAGCATCGACAGGTACCAATCCCTTTGCTCCGTCATTTAAGCGCCAGCCTTCTGCATCAGCTCGCCTATACGCCGTCCAACTGTGGGTGCATGCGGTCGGGATCGCCCATAATATTGACCGCATTGAGGTAGGCCTTGGCACTGGCCACCAGAATATCGGTATCCGCACCCTGACCATTGACGATGCGTCCATCCTTAGCCAAACGCACGGTAACCTCACCCTGGGAATCGGTACCATCGGTAATCGCGTTGACCGAGTAGAGCTTCAGCTCGGTATTACTTTTGGTGAGCTTTTCAATGGCCTTAAAGACGGCATCAACCGGCCCGCTACCATCGGATGCCACCGTGTGGTCCTGGCCCTGAGTGCGCAATACCAGCTCGGCCTGTGGAGGACGGCCCGTCTTCGTGGCAATATCCATCGACACCAGCTGATAGCTCTCCTCGGCCTCACCCATCTGTACGTCCGACACCAGGGCCTGCAGGTCTTCATCATAAATTTCGCGCTTTTTATCCGCCAAATCCTTAAAGCGTAAAAAGGCAGTATTCATCTCGGATTTATTATCGAAGGTGATACCCAGCTCTTCCATGCGCGCAGAAAATGCGGCACGCCCCGACAACTTACCAAGTACCAGGCGGTTGGTATTCCAGCCGACATCCTCGGCCTTCATAATCTCGTAGGTTTCACGGAACTTCAGCACGCCGTCCTGGTGGATACCCGACTCGTGGGCAAAGGCATTCGCCCCCACCACGGCTTTATTGGGCTGCACGGGAAAGCCGGTAATGGTCGACACCAGGCGGGAAACGGGCACGATATGCTCGGTGTTAATACGTGTCTCGAGGGCGTAAACATCCTTGCGCGTGCGCAGGGCCATCACAATTTCTTCGAGGGAGGCATTACCCGCACGTTCACCGAGGCCATTGATCGTACATTCAACCTGGCGCGCACCGTGCAATACGGCCGACAGTGAATTGGCCACCGCCAAACCGAGGTCGTTGTGGCAGTGTACGGAAAAAATCGCCTTATCGGCATTCGGCACATTGGCGATCACCCGGCCTATCATCGCGCCGTATTCATCGGGCGAACCATAGCCAACGGTATCGGGGATATTAATGGTGCGCGCTCCGGCATCGATCACCGACTCGACGACCTTGCACATAAAATCAAATTCGGTGCGGCTGCCGTCTTCCAGGGAAAATTCAACATCGTCGACAAAATTGCGGGCTATTTTTACCGCGCCAATCGCCTGTTCGAGCACCTCTTCGGGATTCATTTGCAGCTTGAATTCCATATGAATCGGCGAGGTGGCGATGAAGGTGTGGATTCGTGGTGCCACGGCATTTTTCAGGGCCTCTGCGGCACGCTCAATATCACCGTGGGTGGTGCGCGCCAGGCTACAAACCGTGGCATCTTTAATCGTGTCGGCAATGCTTTTAACCGCGGCGAAGTCACCCTCGCTAGAAATGGCAAAGCCGGCCTCAATGACATCGACGCCAAGCTTTTCCAGGGATTTGGCAATACGCAATTTTTCTTCTTTGGTCATCGCGGCACCGGGGCTTTGCTCACCGTCGCGCAAGGTCGTATCAAAAATAATTAAACGTTCACTGCCCATGACAATACTCCATCAACTCCCGCCACTCGGCGGGCAAAATTTAAACTAGGATTTTCCTCTCTTAAAGAGAAGGATGCAAAACAAATGAGGTATAACGTAGATGCCCCTCAGGGCAGGAGAAGGCGTAGCAGGCAGGCAGCGGCACACGAAGCTTGTTGCAAGCCTTGCGAAGAACCGTTGTTAGTCGAGCGATTAACGTTCATTGCTGCCTTTATTGTAGGGCTGTGGTGCTTTTGCCAGTGTTTTGACCAGCCTTAGCTTGACCTAAGGCGACAAAACCAGATGGGCCATTCAAACAAATTTTTTCACAACTGCCAAGCCCCTGATTAAGTCAGGGGCTAAATCATTTGCAAAACCCTAGATACAACTACCTTATTGAAGACAGGAAAGAGAGCCTATGTCGTCGTCTTGCGAAACAATTTTAGCCAGCACCAAAAAACCGGACCGGACAAGGCATAGAGGGCCGCCAGTGATAACAGTGCGGGGCCCGGCTCTATGGCCACCACCACCATGCCCACCACCACCGCCAAGAAAGTCACAAAGGGCACATGACCTTTAAAATCGAAACCCTTCATGCTGTGATAGCGACAATTCACCACCATCAGTAAACCCGCTGTCGCCATTACCAGAAAAGCCAGCATCGCGGTCGTGGTGCTCGGCTCAAGATCGTGACCCACCCAGACCATGCCCGCAACCAGAGCAGCCGCAGAGGGGCTGGCTAAACCGACAAAATAGCGTGAGTCAGCCGACTCGACCTGCACATTAAAGCGCGCCAAACGCAGCGCGGCACAGGAGACGTAGAGGAAGGCCGCGGCCCAGCCAATCTTGCCGAGATCCGACAACATCCAGCTGTAGCAAACAACGGCGGGCGCCACGCCAAAGGACACCATGTCGGACAGACTGTCGTACTCGACACCAAAATCGCTCTGTGTGTTGGTCATGCGCGCCACACGACCATCGAGGCCATCGAAAACCATGGCGACAAAGATGGCGATGGCTGCCGCTTCAAACTTACCATCCATGGAGGCGAGGATGGCATAAAAACCGCTGAACAGAGCCACCGTGGTAACCAGATTGGGTAGCAGATAAATACCCCGATGCCGTGGCCCCTGCCGCTCAGTCTGCGCCTTAGCCTTAGCCTCTTCCTGCTCCAGCTCTTCGGCAGGCTCCAACAATACGTTGACCAGTGCCGATACAGAACCAGGGTCGTTATCCTCGCTCGCCCCACCATCCGCGTTCTGTGAATTCTCCTGCGCTGAATCCTGACTATCAGACATCGCCTGTACGCACTCCCAAGTGAATCGTTAAAAAACTGTCGTGACCAATCACATGACCGCGACGAAAAAACAGTGTCGGCATCATACATTTTTGGCAATAAAAAAGCGGCAAGCCAAGGGCTTGCCGCTCAATTAAAAATCAACTCACTATTGAGGCTCGATCAAGCGAGCCGCAAAGGGTTGATGTTTACAACTAGTTGCGAGACTTATCAACCAACTTGTTCTGACCAATCCAGGGCATCATGGCGCGCAGCTTCTCGCCCACTTCTTCAATAGGGTGCTCTGCTGACTGACGACGACGGGCCTTCAGCTTGGGGTTGCCGGCCTGGTTATCGAGCATGAAGTCATTGACGAAGTTACCGTTCTGAATATCGGTGAGGATGCGCTTCATCTCGGCCTTGGTCTCGTCGGTAATAACACGCGAGCCACTGCTGTAGTCGCCGTACTCGGCGGTGTTGGAGATGGAGTAACGCATGTCGGCGATACCACCCTGGTACATCAGATCAACGATCAATTTGAGTTCGTGCAGACACTCAAAGTAAGCCATTTCTGGTGCGTAGCCCGCTTCAACCAGCGTTTCAAAGCCGGCCTGTACCAGTGCCGTTGCACCACCACACAGTACCGCTTGCTCACCGAAGAGATCGGTTTCTGTTTCTTCACGGAAGTTAGTTTCGATAATACCCGAGCGACCACCACCGTTGGCAGAGGCATAGGACAGGGCAATGTCTTTCGCCTGACTGGAGCCATTCTGGAATATCGCGATCAATGTCGGTACACCGCCGCCTTCAACATAGGTACCACGAACCGTGTGGCCGGGGCCTTTAGGCGCGATCATGATCACGTCGAGATCGGCGCGGGGTTCAATCAATTCAAAGTGAATATTCAAACCGTGGGCAAAAGCCAGGGCAGCACCCTGTTTCAGGTTGGGCTCGATCTCGGTGTAGTAAACCTCTTTTTGATGCTCGTCCGGCGTAAGAATCATCACCACGTCGGCATCGCTGACCGCGTCGGCAATTTCGGCAACTTTCAGGCCTTCGCCCTCGGCCTTGGCCCAGGAAGAGGAGCCTTTACGCAAGCCAACAACCACGTTATCGACACCGGAATCACGCAGGTTTAGCGCGTGGGCGTGGCCCTGTGAACCGTAACCGATAATGGACACTTTTTTGCCGCGAATAATAGAAAGATCACAATCTTTATCGTAATAAACCTGCATGTTTTTCACCTCGTTGTTCGTACTTAAATAGTGTGTACATTTTACTGCGTGTAAAATTTCCACTGATAAAATCGGAGAGCACTAAAGATAATGGTTTAAGCCATGGTATTGGCCCTGCACCCTACCCCGGTACACCCGAGTTATAACTTTAAAGATTTCTCGCCGCGCATCAGCCCACAAACACCGGTGCGCACCACCTCGAGAATCGTCGCGTCAGCCAAGGCCTCGATAAAGGCATCCAGCTTAGCGCTCTCACCCGAGATCTGAACCACATAGGTCACCGGGCCAACATCGACAATCTGGCCGCGAAAAATATCGACACAGCGTTTAATTTCGGCTCGCGCCGCACCGTTGGCCTTTACCTTGAGCAGCATTAACTCGCGCTCAATATGGGTGCCCTCACTCAAGTCGATGACCTTAACCACGTCGATCAACTTGTTTAACTGCTTGGTAATTTGCTCAATTTTGTGGTCGTTGCCCGAAGTCGTCAGCGTCAGTCGCGACAGAGTTTCGTCCTCGGTTGGCGCCACGCTCAAGCTGTCGATATTGTAGCCGCGTTGGGAGAACAAGCCCACCACTCGCGACAGGGAACCCGGTTGATTTTCCAGTAACACGGAGATTAGTCGTTTCATTAAGTGCGCTCCGTTTTGCTTAACCACATATCACGCATCGAACCCGGCGCTACGTGCATGGGATAGACATGCTCGTGGTGATCGACGCTAATATCCATAATCACCACGCGGTCTTTGAGCGCGAAGCACTCTTCCATGCGACTTTCGAGTTCGTCGAATTTGGTGACCTTCATACCGACATGGCCATAGGCCTCCGCCAATTTGACGAAATCGGGCAGGGAATCTTCATAGAGCACATGTGAATAGCGACTGCCGTACTGCATATCCTGCCACTGCTTAACCATGCCCAGGGCCTGATTGTTGAGAATAATAATTTTCACCGGCAACTGGTGCTGAGTACAGGCCGCCAGCTCCTGGATACACATCTGGATGCTGCCCTCACCGGTGACACAAACTACCGTTGAATCGGGATGGGCCATTTGCGCACCCATGGCCGCCGGCAAACCAAAGCCCATGGTGCCGAGCCCACCGGAGTTGATCCAGCGGCGCGGCTTATCGAACAAATAGTATTGCGCCGCAAACATTTGGTGCTGACCAACATCGGACGCCACGAAGGCATCACCCTTGGTGACCTTGTGCAAGGTCTTAATCACATCCTGAGGCTTAATATTGTCGGCCTGGCTGGGCTCGTAACGCGACTCGGTATAGATACCATGGCGCGCACGCCACTCATCGATTTGCTGCCACCACTCCCCTATCGCCGGCTTATCGATTTGCAAATCGCCCTGCTCAATTTGTTCGAGCATATCGCCAAGCACCACATCACAGGGGCCAACGATGGGAATATCAACGCGCACTGTCTTAGCAATGGAGGAGGGATCGACATCGACATGAATGATTTTTGCCGAGGGGCAAAAGCGCTCGGTGGCGTTGGTGACACGATCATCAAAACGCGCACCGACGGCGAGAATCACATCGGCATGATGCATCGCCGTATTGGCTTCAAAGGTGCCATGCATACCCAACATACCAACAAACTGCTTGTCGGTGCCGGGAAAGGCCCCGAGACCCATTAAGGTATTGGTCACGGGGTAGTTTAATTTGCGCGCCAGGGCGATGAGCTGCTCGGAGGCATTACCCAGCACCACTCCGCCGCCGCTGTAAATAACCGGGCGCTTGGCCGACATCAACAGGTTAACGGCACGTTTAATCTGCCCAGAATGGCCGCGTGTGGTCGGCTGATAAGAGCGCAACTTGACCTTCTCCGGAAATTTATACGCCACCTTGTTATTCGGGTCGGTAACGTCTTTCGGCACATCGACAACCACCGGGCCGGGTCGACCGGTACTGGCAATGTAGAAGGCCTTGGCAATGGTTTCGGCAATGTCTTCGGGGCGCTTAACCATGTAACTGTGCTTTACCGTCGGCCGGCAAATACCCATCATGTCAATTTCCTGAAAGGCGTCCTCACCGATTTTTTCCTGGGGCACCTGAGCGGAAATTACTACCAGGGGAATGGAATCCATATACGCCGTGGCAATACCGGTGATCGCATTCGTCGCGCCGGGGCCGGAGGTGACCAATGCCGCGCCGACCTCTCCCGTGGCACGGGAATAGGCATCCGCCGCGTGTACGGCAGCCTGTTCATGGCGCATCAGAATATGATTGAGATTATCTTGACGGAAAATGGCATCGTAAATATGCAGCGCCGCACCACCGGGATAGCCCCATAAGTGCTTTACCTTGGCATCGCTCAATGCGCGAATAAGAATTTCACCACCGGAAAGTAGTTCCACAACGCAAACCCTCGACCTAAAAAACAATAATTAATCAGGGGGACAACACACTATCGCTGCGACATTACAGGTGGTTTGCAATAACAACCGCAGTCTCCGCAAAGCGTGGTTCAGACTGCCGCAAGATGGTATGGGTTGACACCATCTTCTCTGTAGATGAGCAGCG
>MAAC01014898.1_pt1 | contig 15536 bp, 16 predicted proteins | sample 1115981 | NCBI WGS metagenome assembly MAAC01 (sample SAMN04961126, study PRJNA320927) | seawater metagenome | isolation source: sample BD02T64 sea water enriched with oil for 64 days | place: USA:Gulf of Mexico | collected 2013-07-27 | reverse complement strand
TGCATTGTACTCGCCCGCGATTGCTGGCATATTCACCCCATAATTAAACTCAAAGTACAATAATGAAAATAATAAGCTTATCAGTAGCAACTTTAATCACCACAACAACCTTAGCGGCCAACCAAGAAGTACAATCATTTAGTAAAGCTAAAAAAATATTAGAAAAGCAGGTTTACAACAATCATCGCACAACACTTTATTGCGGTGCGACGTTTGACGCTAAGAAAAAAGTAACTCCACCACAAAGATTCACCACAACTAAATATGTTAAGCGAGCTAAAAAAATCGAGTGGGAGCATGTTGTACCAGCAGAGAATTTCGGTCGAACCTTTAGCGAGTGGCGTGATGGCCATAAACTGTGCGTTAATAGCAAAAGCAAAGCATTTAAAGGCCGTAAGTGCGCTGAAAAAGTAAACATTGAATATCGCTATATGCAAGCCGATATGTTTAACCTTTACCCAGCCATTGGTGCGGTTAACGCACTAAGAAGTAATTATAACTTCACCATGTTACCTACTGTGAAAAACGACTTCGGTAGTTGCGCAATGAAAATAGATAATCGTAAAGCAGAGCCACCTGAAATAGCTAGAGGTCAAATAGCTCGCACATACCTATACATGGACGGCGCTTATAAACGATATAGCATGAGTAAATCACAGCGCCAGCTAATGAGTGCTTGGGATAAGATGCACCCCGTAGATGACTGGGAGTGCGCGAGAGCGAAGAAGATTACTAGCCTGCAAAAAAGTAAAAATAATATTATCAAAAAACGATGTCAAACTGCAGGTATTTGGTAACGATGTAGCCTTTGACGCCGATAGAACAACAATTTACTTAGTTGAATATCAATATCGGTTATAGCGTACCTTTTAACACGAGAAACAGTATCAGAGATCAATTTATTAGTTAATTTTACTGCTTTATTAGGCGTTTTTTTGTGGTGATTGAATAGATGTTATCGAGTATTAATGTAGTCATTATTAAAGTGATATTGTCTAACAGGTATCTAACACTTTAGCAGTAAAACTGTAGTAAAACACCTTGCCAGCCGTAACGCGTTACAGTATAACCGATTGTTTTATCAGTGTTATATTATTGGTGATGCGCCTGCGGGGCGTGAGGTCGACAGTTCGAACCTGTCTACTCAGACCATATTATTAGTAGAACATAAAGCCACTTAACAGTAGTTGAAATGACTATTCAAGTGGCTTTTTTGTGTCTGGATAACACAAAACCTTCTAGCGCGTTGTTTTAAGATTATTTACAGGTAGCGCTCTACAATTGCGATTCCTTGTCGATAACCTAAACCACCATTTCCATGTATCAAACCAAGTTTCTCTTGGCCATCACATAAGCGATGATGCATTAATACCAGTGCATTAAGCGCTGGATTATTCCATGCAGCTCTGGCTAAATTCATGCCGCCAGTAATGGTAATACTATGCTTAGCAAGAAAATCTGGAATATCCTCTAACACCTCAACCAAACCACTTACTAATAAAAAGGCCATTGGCACAACAGGATAACAAGTGTAAGTTTCTAATAAAGCATCACCACTTTTGAACCGTTGTACAAAGTCGATATTCGCTTCGTCACAGGCTAGTTGATAAGCTTGTTGTAAATGTTCATATCGAGAGATATCCGTTAAAAAGTCTCGTCCATCACCATCAAGGCGGCTGAGCCCTACGGCTTTCACCTTTAACCATTGGCTTTTATCTACGCCCAATTGCTCGGCGATATCTGCGCGCGTTATTAATAAGCGGCCTGAAAAATCTACCATAGGGTTTGCACAATCAACCCCTCTAAATAAATCTGTTATCGGTTTATGCCAACGTAGATCGGGCAATAACTCTGGGGTAAAGCTATCTGACAAAGCGTTACGAAAACTCACTTGGTAATTTTCGAATAGCGCACTAGAAAATTCTTTAAATTGTTGTTCGGTAATGGTGTGATTTTCACTGAAGGTACGCGCCAAATCGGTATAAGCTTGCGTTAATGGATAGCTTTGGCCATAAACAGCCATTTTACTTAACCGCTGTTCTCGGCTATAACCCGTTTTTATATGGTCTTCACCACTAATGACAACCGCAGCTTCGCCGCTTTCAATTAATTTTTTTGCTTCAGCCAACGCTTCAATAGGAGCGCAACCACTTCTAAAGTGATGCTCTTTCTCAGGGCTATGCCAATCAGACTGTAAAGGCTCGATAACTAAATGTTTTGGCGTAATGCCACTTTGATGTAATTGAGACTCGAGCAATAGAACCTGATCAAGACTACCTACCGAATCTTGTTGTTTAGCTGCGCCAATAATAAATGCCGATGGGGGTTTCACAAGTTATTTAATCCACTAAAAATGAGAGTCGACAACTTTATGCTATTTAAAGAAAATTAAAAACCTAAAAGCAGTAAAGATATTCACTTAAAAAAGTACTTTGGGATAATTGATGGCTACTACAATATCGATCAAACCATACCAAATACCTATAGTGGCAACGCGTAACCGTATAAGGTATTGTTATACATGTGGTTATTATTTTTTACGTCGTCATAAAATAGCACGGTAGAATATTACTACTTCGGGTACAGTTAGAGTCTTTCTTAATATAATTGAGTAAAAAAACCTGCCGTTTTAATAAATAGAGGGTTTTATTATTCGGTTTAATTGATAAATGTCATCGCGCTAATCATCATTAACCAAAGTGATTTTATTCGAATAAGTCTGCAAAAAATAATGAATCCGATTAGACCGTCTTTTCGATAACATCACTCTAATATGTCCTGCGAGTTTAGCCTCACTTCGTTTGACCTTAACTAATGGCACAAAAGGTTTGTTATCAATGCTGATAGTGGTCATGTGATGGCATATTGCTTTTATTCGTGCTTGTTCGATATCCAATGATCCAATCCTAATAGAAGTTATTTATGCGTATGATAACTAGCGCAAAATATATAACTGCTTTAAGTTGTTCTGCAATTGTGTCTTTTTGTTTTTGCTTACAGAATTAATCACTATGATAACAAAGAGATAACAAGCTATTTACACCAAACTTTACCGCCGATCATTTTATAAGCAGGCGTGCCTCTAATTAAGCAATCACGGGCGAATATCTTATGGCATTGCGGACATATACAAGGCGTTTCGGTAAAGTTTTGACTGATGCGTTCTTTAAAACATTTAAGTAAAGCGCCCTTACCTCCTTTTCGATATTTAAACAAAAGGAAGTTACAGCCTTTACAATATATATCGACTGTTTTACTAGGGCCTTTTTTATTGGGCTTTGACATTTCTATTTCTTAGCGATACCTAAAGCACCTAAATTATTAGCCATATCTTGAGCGGCAGACTTTGGTGAAATATCGTCATCAATTTTAATGATTTTACCTTCTTTAGAAATATAAAAAGTGATGCGACTAGCAACTTTGAACATATTAAGTACCTGATACGCTTTTGCTGTTGATTTAGTTGGATCACTTAACATGGGAAAGTCAGCACCCGTTTTCTCAGCAAAGTCTCTGTTATCATCAATGGGATCAACACTAGCCATAACGTAGCTGACATCAAACTCTCGAATAAGGTGTCCTTGCTCAGTCAACGACTTACATTCAATCGTACAACCACGTGTATTTGCCATTGGATACCAAGCTAATACTACTGCTTTTTTACCTTTATAATCACTTAATTGGTAATAATCACCTGTCGTTGCTTGGAGTTTGAAATTTGGTGCGGTATCGCCCACTTTTAAATCAGTTGCCAAGGCCGAAAACCCAACGAGACTCATTAAGCTACAAATGATTAGGATTGATTTTTTCATATTAATGTTCATGCTATTTTTCGTATTAAGGTTCATGTTAACTTTCATGTGTTTACTCTTTAATTAAAGAATTAGCTACAGTGTATGGTGTTAGTTCGTTGATTAAAAGTTATTAAGTGACATTCTTAAATCGGTCACGGTAATAAAATCCTTGAACAAAATCGCAATTAAGTTTTTGAGCTATCTGTATGTGTTCATAGGTTTCTACGCCTTCGAGGATCACTTTTTTATTGGTACTGTGCGCGTAATCGATTATGGATTTAACGAGAAACATGAAATTGCGATTCTTTTTGTTTTTTATGACAAACTTATCCAGTTTGATGTAATTAACTAATTGAATAACAGAGGTAGAAATCATGGATTGAGGATTGCAGACATCGTCTATCGCGGTCTGAATACTACTTTTCGCTAAGTTATCAATCATGGCCAAACTCATGATGGCATCATTAATTTCTGAGTTTTCAATTAACTCAACTACAACATTAGATTTTTGAAATTCTTTAAATAATTTTAGAAAAGGATTGCTTTGACCAATGACACCGCTTGAAAAATAGGAGTCTTGATCTAAATTAACGAAAATATCGTGGTCATTAACGGCATAGGACAGTTGTAATTTTTTCTGTTGGTATTCAACTTGGAACAAACTCAGCGGACTGCTATGTAGTGACTCATAAACAAGATCTGGCCGTATAAGCTCATTATCAGCAGAATAGAATCTAGCCAGCGACTCGTAGGCAAAAATCTCTTGGTTTTTACAACTTACTATTGGCTGATATTCAACACCAAAGCGTCTATTTTCAATCAGGTCGATTAAACACTCGGGGCTGAGTAATGTCTTATCTTTCATTCATTGAGGCCGACAATTTCTTACTCGACCATTCCTATAACAGTTATTTAATAAAGACTGTAAATAAGAATGATTATCATGTAAAGGGTTGTTTCATTAATTGCGATTGATTGCCATTAATTTGCGCGTTATAGCCGGAATATCGGTCATTGTTTCACCTTGATTAATAAAACTCAGCTCATCATCGATATATTCTGGCTCAGTTGGTTCATAGTTTTGCGCTAAAGTTGCCTCGTCTTCAGTGACAACCACGGCTTTGATAGGCTCAGGTTCAACACTACATATGCCTGATCCTATGATCAATATTTCAATTTCTGAAGATAAATTAGGATCAAGACTAACACCCGGTACAATGAGAACAGATTGATTCGTTACCCTTGTTCTGATGTGATCAATTAAACCATTATAAGTCGATAATTTGGGCTCTGATTTACAAAATAATTGAAAGATAATACCTTTCGCTGACGCTATGTTTGCAATAGAAACTAGCGGATTATTAAGGGCTTGATCGAGCGCGTCAAAAGCTTCTTCTTCTGAGTTGGCTTTGCCAACGCCTAAAATAGACTCACCTTCAAAAGACAAAATAGTTGAGAAATCATTTTTGTCGACATTGACATAACCTGTTTCTTTAAGCATTTGTACTAAGGCAATTAGTAGGTTTTTTAGCACTTCATTACTTTGGTTAAAGGCAGAAAACAAACCAACGCTTTCACCTAAGCCTGCAAGTAAAAGATCATTTGAAAGCGTAATATAGGCGTGTATTGGCTCTTTAATGTCATCAATACCTTGCAGGGCATAATCCATTCGAATTTTCCCTTCTGACTCAAAAGGTAAAGTGACAATAGCTAAACAGTTTATATTAAGCTCACGGGCTATTTTAGATACTAAAGGGCTTGCACCTGTACCCGTGCCACCACCAAAACCAGCGGTAATAATAACGATGTCACTGTCCATTATCGCACTACGAAGCAGCCCCTCACTTTCTTGTGCTGCTTGATAACCGATACGAGGATCAGAGCCTGCGCCATATCCATTTGTTAAGTTCTCACCTATTAGGATCTTGTTTTCAACGTTAATGCTATTTAATGCAGCAAGATCAGTATTGACTGCAACAAGATTAACTTGGCTTGATAGATTATTTTCATGAAGCATATTTACTGTGTTACATCCACAGCCACCTATACCGATCACAGTTATCAATAATTCTGGATTACCGTTTAAAAGTTCTTTCATAACATTCCTTATTCGATCAATAAAGCAATCGCCTAATCTGCTCCCTAATATTTAATTAAAGCCTAGGGAAAGCCAACTATTTACTCGCTAATTTTAGGTCTTATTTCTGACGAATTAATCTCTCATTTCTTTCATTATAGAGATCAAATTCTGCATGATCCAGACTAAATAGATAACTCTAAGCACTCTAGCTTAATAATTCATAAACAACTCAATTCTTATGACCAGTATCTTCATTAAATCTTACGTTAAAAATTTAAATAGAAATATTAATACTGACTACCAAAAAGCTTTATTAATAGTAAACAGTCACACACAGGACAGTTTAAGGGTTGCCAGAGTTATCAAGTATGTATATGCAGGGTTAGCGGGGTTATTGCAGGGCGGGTATACAGGGTTGTTAGGGTTATAGAAATGTTGCATCAAGGGGTTATCGGGGGTATTATATTTTATAGGCCGTTTTAGTCGTGTTAGGAGTTAAAAATGAAGTATGCAATTGTATTTATTTACGATGAAAAAAAACTTGGTTATCAGGTGACAGTACCCGATCTTCCAGGCTGTGCAATTACAGAAAAAACCATTGATTTAGGCATGGAAGAAATTACAAAAGCGATTAAATCTCACCTTGCCATATTGGCCGAATACGGTGAAAAAGTGCCTAATGCAAAGGGATTAGAAAGCCATCGACAAAACTATATACTGGAAAATCCGCATACATTTTCACAAGCTTTTTGGGCAATAGTAAGTATTGATATTACCCCCTACCTTGGTAAGAGCCATAAAATAAATGTAACTCTACCTGAGTTACTCATTGCTCAAATTGATGACAAAGTGAGTAAGTCTTCAGATTACAAAACGCGATCTGGATTTATTGCCAGTGCTTGTTTTACTGAATTGGAAAAATAGTGTCGGTTAGTTTTTAGAAATTAATTTGATGTTGTAAAATTTTTGATGTGGTCGACAGAGAGATTAAATTTTATTCATCTCATTCGCTTACCCCTACTTTAATTCTAACTAGGCCGAGTTAATGTAAACGAAGGTGGATTGTATTTTAGGTAAGTTGATTTAAGTGACGTTAAATCAACTTTAGAAAATAAAAATAAAAAACTTTATTAAACCAACACAGATAAATTAATTTTGTTGGCCGCACGATTAATTTTTTCATGGTAAGAAATGTTGTTACCTGCTTCATCTACATCAGTTATAAAGTCGAACTGTGCAATCTTAGGTATAGGCAAAAGTTTTTCTAACTCAGAAATATTTTCTGATAAATTATTCATCGCATCACTAGCAGCACAATTTGCAATCCAGGCGATACACTCCAGACCATCTGCCTTAATTGTTTCATACGTTAACAGCGCATGATTCAAACACCCTAATTTCATATTAACAATTAAAATGACTTCTAGCTTAGCACCTTTGACAAAATCAGATAAAAATTGATAAGGCAGCTTTTTATTATCACTAGTTGTTTCGGTATTATGATTAGAAAAAGTCGACTTCGCATCAAGTGTTACAGGACTATGTGGTGACGGACCTAAAGGTAAACGCCATCCCCCAGCACCTTCTACTAACGTAACATCAGCGTTAAGTGATTTCACTTGTTGGTAATGGTGACTTATATCTGCAATCGTAATCTGCTGATTTAGTTTTTTTGCCGCAATGTGTGGCGCAATAGGTTGTTCAAAAGCTATCGGATTAATATGAGCAATACTTTGATTGCAGTTTGCAAACTCACTGAGTAATTTTGCATCTTCATTAATAAGCTGACCATCGACTAATTCACAACCGGCAGAAATAGGTTTAAACACCGCAACTTTCATTGTCTCATTAGTCGAAGCGCTGTTATGGTGAGTCAACGCATGAATCAAAGCGCAGCTGACAAATGTTTTACCGGCATCGGTATCGGTCGCAGTAACAAAAATTTGTTTCATATTTAGCTCTTAAGTAAAGGTTCTTAATTTGGTTGGTTGTTTAGTTTTATTCATTCGATTGTTCAGCGTGGCTTCGATACTCATATTTCGAGAATAATAAAAAGCCTTAGAACTTTGTTTAGAAAGGCTAAGGCTTGAAAATCTCTTTATCTGAAATAATTGTATAAGCTAGTTATTTAATTTAACTACTAAACCAGAAAACAAACGATAGGTAGCTGGGTAAATACCATTAGGCTCTAGAAAATCTTGATAATGTTCTGTCATTTTAAACCACTTATCTTTTCCTGACAGACCTCTATTTTGTTTCTGAGCCAAATGATTAGCACCTAAGCCTTTTAACTCACGTGCTAAATGAATGACGTTTTGATATTCCAAAATAATATCTTGGCACTTTTGTTCGACCAACTTACCGTTTTCATTATTGAATAACGTATTGAGCTCAGTGACAGTTTTAAAATCGATAACGTGCTGGTCATCATCTACTTGTTTCCAAGAAGATTTTAGTTCGTGTAAAGTACCGTCTACTAAGGTGGTAAAAATAAGTAATCCACCCGGCTTTAATATTCTTAACATTTCAGTAATGGCTTCATCGAGCGGATCAAACCATTGGATCACTAGATTCGAATAAATAAAATCTATGCTGTTATCTTGAAGCGGTATTTTATGGGCATCAGCTTCTAGCCATAATATTTTTTTATTACGGTGTTCTTTGGCAAAGTTAAGCATCTCATTTGAAATATCTAAACCAATAACTTGGCTATAAGTGCTCGCTAATAAATCGGTAAAAAACCCCGTGCCTGAGCCTAAATCTAAAACAGTAAGATCATTACGATTTGGTAACCAAGGCATTAAATGCTTACCAGAAAAACGTTGTAATCTTGCTGATACATCATAAGATTTACTGGCAGATCCAAAACTTTTACCAATATTTACTCTGTTTGCGTTTTTATGTTCCGTTTGAACCATTAAGCTATTGCCTTATTAATGCATTCTGCTAAATATTTGATATCTTTAGTGTTATGGTTAGCGCAAATAGTAACGCGTAACCTAGAGCTGTTAATTGCAACCGTTGGAGGCCTTATTGCTGTTAACCAAATACCTTGTTTTTTGAGGTTATCACTTAACGTAAGCGCTTTTTTCTCATCGCCAATTATTATGGCATGAATTGAAGATTTTGTGGAAACTAACTCTATTTCAGGTGCCAATAACTGAGCAAACAAGGTACTTAATTCAGTGATTTTTTCTCTACGCCAATGCTCTTTTTGAATAAGCTCAATGCTCTTTTTTGTTGCCCAAGCAATAGCGGGTGATATTGCTGTAGAGTAAATATAATGACGTGAAAAATTTACTAAGTACTCATGCAGATCTTCATTACATGTTAAAAATGCGCCACTGGTGCCAATGGCTTTACCCAGTGTTGCCATCGTAATATCAATGTCAGCAAAGTAATTACTGCCCTGTCCCTCATTACCAATAACACCAATACTGTGTGCATCGTCTAAATAAAGCCAAGCTTGTTTTGCTTTCGCAAGCTGTGCGAGTTCAAATACTTTAGCTTGGCAACCATCCATACTAAAGACACCTTCAGAGGCGATTAATTTATTTGGAGAGTCTGTTGCATTGCTTAGTAATGTTGTGAGTTGTTCAATATTATTATGATTAAAACGTTTAACCTTTGCTTTGCTATGATAAGCACCATCAATCATAGACGCATGGCTAAGTTTATCTAGATAAAAATGGCTTTCTGAACTTTTACCTAATGCTTGAAATAGCGCTAAGTTAGCGGCAAAACCACTAGAAAATAAAAGACATTTAGGTTTATTTAACCACTGACAAATATCATTTTCTAAAGCTTGATGAGCATAGTGATAGCCCGTAACTAAACTAGAGCTACTGGAACAAATACCATATTTGTCAGTCCCTTCTTGAAGCGCCTTATTTATTTCAACATGATTATTTAAACCTAAATAATCATTAGACGAAAAATTAAGATACGACTTTCCATTTATAACAATTTGATTACCTTGGCTTGTTGTATTATTACAAACCAACTGACGATAGCGAGACTTAGTTTTTTGCTCATTAACATCATGTCGGATAAAATCAAAATTCATCAATGAATATCTACCTAAAATGGTCAAGTTCAACAAAGGGATAGCGGTTTTAAGTCGCTAGCCATTTTTTGCTAGCGATCTAGTCTGAAAGTATATATCCGCTACCAATCCTTCAAGTGGCTTGGGTATAACTATTTATGCAGATGCGTTGTAAAATAAGTCACTGTTTTGCTGATCAACAATCGCAGTTTTAATAATCTTGTCAGACAGCTCAGTATCACCAGCCACTGTCTCAGTATTTATACCTAATTTTTCAAATAAAGCAATATCTTGATTCGTTTCAGGGTTTTCCGCAGTAAGCAATTTGCAACCATAAAATATTGAGTTTGCGCCAGCAAGGAAACACATAGCTTGCATCTGTTCATTCATGGCGGTACGTCCAGCTGATAATCTAACATGGCTATTTGGCATCATGATACGTGCCACAGCGATACAACGAATAAAATCAAAACTCTCTAAATCATCGATATCCGCTAAAGGTGTACCTTCAACTTTAACTAACATGTTAATTGGCACACTTTCAGGTTGTGGGCTTAAATTCGCAAGTTGTATTAATAAAGAAGAGCGATCAACGGCTTTTTCACCTAAACCAACGATACCACCACTACATACTTTCATACCGGCACTACGCACATTGCTCAACGTATCAAGCCTATCTTGAAAGGTGCGAGTAGTAATAATTTGATTATAATGCTCAGGGGAAGTATCTAGGTTATGATTATAATAATCTAAACCGGCACCATTTAGCTGGTCTGCTTGGTCTTCCGATAACATACCTAAGGTCATGCATGTTTCCATACCAAGCGCTTTAACACTTTTGACCATATCTAGTACATAAGGCATATCGCGTTCTTTAGGATTACGCCAAGCAGCGCCCATACAAAAACGGGTTGAACCCATTTCTTTGGCTCTTTGTGCCGCTTCGAGTACTTTTTCAACGGCTAATAAACTTTCTTTTTCCAAGTCTGTTTTATTACGTGCACTTTGAGAACAGTATTTACAATCTTCTGGGCAAGCACCGGTTTTAATCGATAATAAAGTACTGACTTGTACTTCATTAGGATTAAAGTTTTCTCTATGAACCGTCTGTGCTTTAAACATTAGGTCATTAAAAGGCATAGCAAATAGTGCTTCTACTTCTTTTAAATTCCAATTGTGGCGAACGATAGAGTTTAACGAATGTATTTGTGGTGATAACGGTGGTGTTACTACTGCTTCGGACATATTTAAATCTGACATAGAACTCAATTGCATCTAATTAACTTAACGAGTAGTCTAGCCACACTACTCATGATGTCAACGATTAATAATACTTTTGGTTCACAAATGCACAATAAACATACAATAATGACTCCGTCTGAGCAAAATTCACTACTTCAATTTGATAAAGAGAACGTTTGGCACCCTTATACTTCCATGTCGGAGCCACTACCAAGCTATTTGGTTGATAGCGCACAAGGCGTAACAATCAATTTGGCCAGCGGTGAACAACTCATTGATGGTATGTCCTCCTGGTGGTCTGTTTTACATGGCTATAATCACCCTAAGTTAAATGCAGCCCTTGTTGAACAAGCGTCAAAAATGTCGCATGTTATGTTTGGCGGGTTAACACATCAAAGTGCTATTACCTTGTGTGAAAAATTGATTCGTTTAACGCCCGAAGGATTAGATAAAGTTTTTTTGTCTGATTCTGGCTCGGTAAGTGTTGAGGTAGCGATGAAAATGGCATTGCAATATCAACATGCAGTGGCTGAAAAAAATAAGAGAACACTAACCAAAACGAAATTGCTAACGGTTAAGAATGGTTATCATGGCGATACCTTTGCCGCTATGTCGGTATGTGATCCAATTACCGGTATGCATCAAATATTTGAGCAAGTATTAATGCAGCACTATTTTGCTCCGGCGCCTTCGATTAAGTTCGATGAAGAATGGTCAACTGACGATGTTACTGAGTTAACCGCTTTATTTGCAGAACATCATAATGAAATAGCCGCGTTTATTATCGAACCTATAGTACAAGGTACCGGTGGTATGCGTTTTTATCACCCTGAGTATTTAAAAGCCTGTCGGTTGCTCTGCGATAAATATGATGTGTTACTTATAGTAGATGAAATTGCTACAGGTTTTGGTAGAACGGGGAAATTGTTTGCCTGTGAATGGGCTGGCATTAATCCAGACATCATGTGTTTAGGTAAAACCTTAACAGGTGGCTATATTACGCTAGCGGCAACCTTATGTACCAAGCACATAGCACAAACCATCAGTGAAGGCGCTGCAGGTTGTTTTATGCACGGTCCTACTTTTATGGGCAATGCCCTAGCCTGTGCTGTTGCTAATGCGAGCATTGATTTATTATTAGAAAATGATTGGCAATCTCAAGTACAAGCTATTGAAAATACCCTTGTTAACCATCTTACGCCTTTAGCAAAACATGCAAGAGTCAAAGATACGCGTGTGCTGGGGAGTATTGGCGCAATAGAGTGCAAGCAAAGTGTCAACGTAGCGCAGATACAAAAACGTTTCGTTGAATTAGGTGTTTGGATCAGACCTTTTGGCCAACTAATCTATATTATTCCGCCACTTATCATTAGTACTGAGCAATTAACAACCTTGGTCAATGCCATGGCTACAGTTTTAGATGAAGATGAATGTTTTAATTGATTGCTTTAGTTTTTAATTGTTCAATTAGTTCAGTGTGCAGTAGTCAGTGTAACTGGCAATTACTGTACCTTAACTAATATATACACTAGCCAAGTCAGGTTAACAGCTAGTAAGAATATCAAATTACCAAGAGGCGCGTCACTGCGCCGCCGACTGCGATATTTGTCCGTCATTAGCGCTAAATAACTGCCCAGTGCACTAAGCCATAACAAAATATAAAGATAACCCGTTAATGGTGTTAACCAAAATTGGCGGATCTCTATATCATAATAGCGTAAAACCCCATAATCCTTATCCGGCGCTGCATAATAAGACATTACCAGCGCGATTATAAAAAGTAACCAACTTAGCAGCACTAAGGTAATTTGGGCGTAACTCCAAAAATCTGCCGCTGTTCTTCTGTCGATTTTTTGTTTTACCTTGGTTTGTTTCATTACCGTTACTTTCACCCATTTATGCGCTTTAGTTTACTATAGCAAATGCTCAATAAATTAGACTGTTTGCTATTAAAGCACTATTTGTTATTGTTCATTGCAATTAAGCATTGCATTTACGCCTTGTCACGGTAACATATCACCCCATTTTTAGCGTAATACCAATTATTGTAAATTTAACCCTCACTTAGCGTGATTGGGGAATAACTTATTTGACTTGGTAAAACGCAATTTCAATCAATTACATAAGAATAAGAGGTCATTAAATGTCAGTTATAGCAATTACTGATGTATTAGCAGGTAACTTCCCTGTTAATGAGAGCATTACCGTCCACGGTTGGATCAGAACACGCCGTGACTCGAAAGCTGGTATTTCATTTTTAGCATTACATGACGGCTCATGTTTTGATGCTATTCAAGCCATTGTGCCTAATGAACTCGACAATTATGAAAGCGACATTCTTAAATTAACGACTGGCTGCTCAGTAAAAGTAACCGGTATTTTGGTTGAATCTCCTGGTAAAGGTCAAGCATTCGAAATTCAAGCAACTTCGGTAGAAGTTCTAGGTTTTGTTGAAGACCCTGATACTTACCCAATGGCAGCTAAGCGTCACAGCATTGAATTTTTGCGAGAACAAGCGCATTTGCGTCCTCGTACTAATATTGGCGGTGCCGTAACACGTGTACGTAACTGTTTAGCGCAAGCTGTTCATAGATTCTTGCATAGCAAAGGATACTTCTGGATCAGCACACCGCTTATCACTGGCAGTGATTGTGAAGGCGCTGGCGAGATGTTCCGCGTAAGTACCTTAGATATGGAAAACTTACCACGTAACGACGAAGGTAAAGTTGACTACAACAAAGACTTCTTTGGTAAAGAGACCTTTTTAACGGTATCTGGCCAATTAAACGTAGAGACTTATTGTAACGCGTTATCAAAAGTATATACTTTTGGCCCTACTTTTAGAGCAGAAAACTCTAATACTACCCGTCACTTAGCTGAGTTTTGGATGGTTGAGCCTGAAATCGCTTTTGCTGATTTATCAGACGCGGCTGACTTAGCAGAAGAAATGCTTAAGTATGTATTTAAAGCGGTACTTGAAGAACGCGCTGATGATATGGCTTTCTTTCAACAACGTGTAGATAAGACTGTTCTTGACCGTTTAAACTCAGTAATTAATACCGACTTTGTTCGCCTTGATTACACTGACGCTATCACTATTTTAGAAACCTGCGGTAAGAAATTTGAAAACCCAGTGTCTTGGGGCGTAGATTTAAACTCTGAGCATGAACGTTACTTAGCTGAAGAGCATTTTAACGGTCCAGTTGTTTTACAAAACTACCCGAAAGATATTAAGTCTTTCTACATGCGTTTAAATGATGACGGTAAAACGGTTGCTGCGATGGACATTTTAGCACCAGGTATTGGTGAAATTATTGGTGGTAGCCAACGTGAAGAACGTCTTGACGTATTAGATAGTCGTTTAGAAGAAATGGGCTTAGATATTGCTGATTACGGTTGGTATAGAGATTTACGTCGCTATGGCACAGTTCCTCATTCTGGTTTTGGTTTAGGTTTTGAACGTTTAGTAGCGTATGCAACAGGTATGCAAAACGTACGTGACGTAATTCCATTCCCAAGAACGCCTAACAACGCAGCGTTCTAATTAAGAATTTTAGCATTAGTTAAAATTAGCGTGTTAGACACGAGAAAGGCGACAATATGTCGCCTTTTTTATTGTCTTATCAAACGGGTTTTTTCTATATTCAATGCTGTTAGCAATCAATGAACCGTGTTGATTAATTACCTAGTATAAATCTACTATTAAAAACGTCATTAGCTATTGCCAAAAAGTAACATTATCTTGATAACTTTTGGCTGGCTTTGTATTACATACTTTCTTTGGGGTGCCTATATATAAAAATCCGGCTATATCATTACCTTCCTCTAACCCTAAACCTTGTTTAACCGTGTCATTGTATGCTAAATCACCCGTACGCCACATAGCGCCGTAACCAAGTGAAAATGCCGCCATTTGCATTGCTTGCACGCAACAACCTGCGGCGACTAATTGTTCTTGCTTAGGGACTTTATTGTGCTCAACATATTGCGTAGAAATAACAATGATCATCGGTGCTCTAAATGGCATTTTAGCAACTTTCGCCATTTTCTCACTTAAGGCTTGCTCATCAATACTTGCCCCTTCAATTAGCCCTGTTTGGCTAGCTATATTGATAGTCGTTGCTTCAACGTAAAGCTCGCTTAACCGCTGTAAGCCTTGCCCAGTGATAACATGAAAATGCCAAGGTTTTAATCCTCCATGATCAGGTACTCGCATGCCGGCTGATAATAAAGTGGTTAGATCTGCTTCAGTTGGTGCAGGATCTATTAAAACTGGCGTTGACTGTCGTTGTAATAATAATTCAATAGCGTCCATAAAATACCTCTAACAAGTGGTTATCATAGAAGTTTATCGTTAAGTTTGTGCTTGTGCACG